>Ga0099848_1000916_pt1 | contig 13702 bp, 2 predicted proteins | sample CB_VirMetaG_3_FD_78179 | JGI IMG/M metagenome (GOLD analysis project Ga0099848, IMG submission 78179) | Freshwater to marine saline gradient viral communities from Chesapeake Bay - CB_1508_1S Viral MetaG | ecosystem: Environmental > Aquatic > Marine > Coastal | place: USA: Chesapeake Bay... | reverse complement strand
TAAGTATTATGATTTGCCATCTGCAAAGATTGGATTTAAAATTTCAGAAACTATTGTTACTCCAGAACAAGATGCATCTCTATATGATAATGCAAGAGGTTACTCTAACTTCTCTGCTCCTGGAGCACATCGTTTAAAAATTGATCTTGAATTAATCAGATATGAATATTTCCAATTAACCGACAGGAATTTTATTCAACTGTTGTCAATTAAGAATGGTGTTATTGAAAAGCAATTAAAAGCAAATGATTTTTCTTTAGTAGAATCTGTTCTTGCTAGAAAAACATTTGATGAGTCGGGTGATTATGTAGTTGAAGAATTTCCCGTTCAGGTTAGAGAGTATTATCAGCAGAATAATAATTTAGGTTTCTATTCTAAGGATGATTCTGGTCTTGTTAACGGTTTATCAGAATCTGCTGCTGAAGCAAAATTATTGGCAACAATTGGATCTGGTAAAGCATATGTAAAAGGGTACGAAGTAAAGAATAAAGAAACTAAGTATCTAGAAATTGATAAATCAAGAGATACTCTCAAGAGAGAAAATCAAACCCTGAAGACATCTGGTCTTACATCATTTTTCATCACTAACGTATATGGAACTACTCCTCTTAACTCAGAAGGGGCAGAACTGAATGCATACCCAACTGTATTTTTGAATTCTGTATATAACGATGGTTCTGTTGGTCAGAATGATACCGAGGAAGATTCTGATGTTAAGCAAACAACAAATCGTCGCGGTAGTGGATTTGATGTAACTGATGGGATTAAAACCATCTATGTTTCTATTGTAGATCCAACATTCAACCCAGATTCTTTTACAGATGCTACGTTAAAGTCTACTTTTTCTAGACTTTGGTTTATTAAGACTCGTTCTGATTCTGGAAACACCAATACCTATTCATATGTTGATGTTCTAGCAATGTCAAAGGTCAAAAGACCTGAAATTGATGGTGTAGGAACAGCAACATATCTAGAACTCACCGTAAAAGGTAATCGCGGTGAACTAGATGTATACATGGTTGATTATGATCTTACCGATTCTATTAACTTGATTCGTGAACTGTATAAATCTGAAGTTGGAGTTCAAACAAGAAATAGTCCTATATTTGAAATTAAAGATTATAACGAAACCATTACTCCTGTCGTTGGTCTAGTAAAACCAAAGAACATCGCACTTAAAGAAGTAAGTTCAGGTTTCAATTACGATACTGATAAAATTGTTTCTAAGGGCAAACTTTCTGGTGGAATTGAGAAGTATAATTCTATCTTTGATTTCTCGTTTTTTGCTCCAGAATTCTTCACTCGTATTATTCTAGAAGAGAGTATTGTCGGTGAAGAGTTTACTCCTGGTAAATATATCTATGGTGCTGTTAGTAGAGCAGTTGCTGTTATTGAAGGCGGCACAGATGCAACTTATTCATCTATCAACAAACTATTTGTCTCCATGATATCTGGTGTGTTCTCTCCTGGAGAAACTATTATTGGAGAAGATGGAGGCACACTTAAAATTGCTGCCGAGAACACTGTCTCGCACTTTATTTGCACCAAGCGTGGAGATTCTTACAACAGTGGTAATCCTGTTATAGTTCTTGATGGTATCTCATATCCTAGAAGTGCCATTGACATGTCAATTCAAGGGTCTGGTGCTATTTCTAGAGTATACATTAAAGATAGAAATGCAGTTACACAGACATTCTCCCAACCTCCTACTGTAGAAATTACTGGTCTTGAAACTCCAATTAATGAAGCGATTATCAAACCAGTTCTGTTCAGAAATACAGTATATACATATTCACCAGCAAATATTAAATCTCTTTATTCTGCTTTTGGTTCTGGTAAAAAGAACAAGTTCTCTGCTGATATCGAACTAGAAAGAACTGGTTATACTACAACTACTTCTATCACCGACTTTACATTCTCTGGAACCAAAGGATACAAGTTTATTGAGTGTAATGGTTTCAATGGTGATGCATCTAGAAACCTCGTCCAAGGTGATATTGTTCAGTTTTCCGATGTTAATGGTGATGTATTTAAGTATGTTGTTCAGTATGCAACTAGACCTGATGGTGTTAAGAGATCAAGAATATACTTAGATCGTACTCTGCAAGCAGATGTTGTTAATGCGTCTGTAGTAAAACAGCAACCACTTGTAGAAAATTCTGTAGGAACTCTTGTATTTCCAACAGGAGATAAGCAAATTAAGTCACTTATTGATTCATCGGAAGATTCTAAAATCACGTATTACTTCAGAAGAGACTTTATTACAACTGCATCTTCTGGTAGTGGCAACTTGACATTTGCTGCACAACTTCCTTTTGGAACACAGAGATTTGCTGAGTTCTCTCAAGAAAACTTCTTGATTACTGTTCTTGATCCTGGTGTTGCAATTCATGGTTCAGAAAATCCTACAACAGTTGGTGGAAATCCAAATCTACTTCCATTTCAAGGAACACTAAAGAAAGGTGATGTAATCTATGTTGATCCATCATTTGTAACTATTGAGCAGTCTGATAGTAATTTGACTGCGGGTAGTGTTATAATCAACTTCCCAGAAAATTATTTTGGTAATATTGATCAAATTAAAGAAGCACTAGAGTATAGAGTTGCTAATCCCCAAGTAGGAGATCCTACATTTGAAGTTCCTTCTATTAACTTCCCAACATTAAAATTATCTGCTACACTTCAAGTATCTAAAGCAAAACCAAGACTTAAGACTGCCGTTAAAAATAAGCAAATTATTGTTCAGTCTGGTGGAACAACTATTGTTCCATTTAGAGGACAAGAGAATGGTGGCGAGACTATTCAAATTGTTTCATATTCTGATGTATATAATCTCAGATATGTTTACGAGGGTTCTGTTTCTGCACCCCCTACTATCGATGCTGGCGGCAACCTAGTATCTGGTGTTGATGTAACAGATAAGTATAACTTTGATAATGGTCAAAGAGATACATTCTATGACACCGCAAGACTAGTTTTAAAACCAGGAGTTTCTGCTCCCACGGGACAGTTAATCATTGCGTTTGATTATTTCGAGCACTCACAAGGAGACTTCTGCACAATTGATTCTTATTTACATGAAGCAGGTGTTACAGAGAATCAAATTCCAACTTTCAATTCGTCTGTTAGTGGTCTGGTTTCTCTCAAGGATGTTATTGATTTTAGACCTAAAGTTGACAACACCAATATTCTTCCTGGTTATCAGGACAATTCATTCCTAGCGCAAAATGAGTATCTATCATTCAGTGGAACATCAGGTATTCCATCTAGCACTCCTGCAGATGATTCTAACTTAGCATGGACAATTAAGTACAACAAACAACAGTATCTCGATAGAATTGATGGAGTATTTTTAAATACTCAGGGAAACTTTATTATAAAGAAAGGCAACTCTTCATTAAACCCATCAAGACCCGAAACAATTAGTGATTCTATTCCTCTTTATTATTTTTACGTTCCTGCTTATACCAATAGCTTTAGAGATGTTCGTATTATTCCAGTAGAGAATAAGCGTTACACAATGAAAGACATTGGTAAGTTGAAGCAAAGAATTGAAAGACTCGAATACTATACATCATTGAGTATTCTTGAACAACAAGCATTAAACATGCAAGTTAAAGATGAAATTGGTCTAGACAGATTTAAGTGCGGTTTCTATGTTGATAATTTTGAAACTCATAAAGGAGACATTAAGTCTATTGATCATGCTTGTTCTATTGATACAGAACAATCTGTATTGAGACCCCAAGTAAGTGAAGATAGTTTACTAGTAAAAGAGATCAATACTAGAGAGGATCAAAGAAGAGTTTCTGGATATGTAAACAATAATGGTGTTGTTACATTACCATATATTAGTCAAAGACTATTGGGAAATAATTTCGCAACTAAGACAATCAATCCAAATCCATTTGTTGTTCTTCAGTATGTTGGTGATCTTTCAATCAATCCTAATGTTGATTCTTGGTATGACAGAAGTACTGTTCCTTTAGTTACTGATAACAATACAAATCTATTCGTCCCATTCCTTGCTAAGTCAGATGTATCATCTGCTTTTAGTAGCATTTATAATTCATTCTTAGTCACTTGGAATGGTTCCGAAAGATCATTCTATAATATCAATCCTCTATCAAAAACCAACGATGAAATAATTGAGGAGAAAGTAGTATCTGCATCTACTTCTAGTTCTTCTAACATTAGTCCTCAAAATAATGAAACTCCAAAAGGAGTTTCTGTTAGAACAAGTCGTGGTAAATCTGTTGTAAGTTCTCTTCAATATTTTGCACGTAGCATTCCTGTTAAGTTTGTTATTCGCAGACTAAAACCAAAGACTGAAGTATTTGTTTTCTTAGAAGGAAAGAAAATTAACAGATGGGTAGTTCCTGATATCAGATTTACTGGTATTGCTGGAAATTCACTTTCTACATTCAATGCTCCTATTATTACTGATGCTAACGGCAATGCTAGTGGCATAGTTCTAATCCCCGCTGGAAAATCTCCTAGAGCTTCATCTCAGTGGACTGGAGATGTAGAAACAGTAACTTATGATGCTAGTTCTGAAGAAGTTAAAATTACGACTGGAGAAAAGACTCTCAGATTTACTTCAAGCAGCACTAATGCTGATAAGTCAGTTGTAGAAACTTTTGCTGAAACTAAATTCTATGCTTCTGGTTTGCTACCAGAAAATCCTTCTTCTATTATATCTACTAAACCAGCATTCTTCAAGTCTAATGAAGGTACTCAGTTAGTATCAAACAATACAGATCAAGAACAAAAACCAAACCCACTTGCACAGACATTTAAAGTAGAAAACTTTGAAGGTGGTGTATTTGTCACTGGCGTAGATTTATTTGTTTCCAAGAAAAGTGACACTATTCCTCTTCGTGTATATCTCACCGATGTAGATTCAGAAAAACCTGGCAAAAATGTTATTCCAGGAACTGAAGTAGTTATGGAACCATACACATATTTGAGGGTTTATGTGTCTGCTACGGTTACCGTGTTGGCAGGTGAAACTATTTCAGGTGAAAATAGTAATGCATCTGGACCATTATTAAAAGTATTAGATAAGAACAATAACGAACTTTCTATTTCTGAAGATAATGAAATTGTTTTGACTAATGAGCAAGTATATACTTTTATTCTTTCAAACAATAATGGTATATCATTTATTCCAGATGAAAGATTAAGATTACTTTCAATTATTACATTCAACAATGCAAATAATACCGATATTATTGCAAGAATTGCAAAAGACTCTGGAGTTGTTTCCGCTTTAAAAGTTGTAAATGCTGGTGCTAATTATGATTCAGCAACAATTACAATTGAGTCTCCAAGTCTTCCTGGTGGCAGTAATGCAACTGGTACAGTAAGTGTATCTGGTGGTCTTATTTACAACTCTACAATTACTTTATCTGGAAGAGGATACACAGAACCACCTTCTATTGTTATTAGAGGAACTGGTTTAGGAAATGGAGGTGCTGTATTAGAGACTGAAATTGAAATTACAGAACCAGCAGTTAGAATGGGTATTGCGACAGATACAATTGGTGTAATTGACTCAACTACTCCAACAAACTTTGAGTTTGATTATCCTGTATATTTACAGAATAATACAGAGTATGCACTAGTTGTTGAAACAGATTCTCAAGATTATTCAATCTGGGCTTCCAAACTTGGAGAAACTGAAATTGCAACAAATACAACGGTTACCACAAATCCATCACTAGGTTCAGTATACAAATCACAGAATACTGGAACATGGGTTGAAGATTTATTTGAAGATATTAAATTTACTTTGTATCGTGCAGAATTTGATATTTCAAAAACGGCAAACATTGATATTACTAACAAATCACTTGGTTATGAGAAGATGGCAAACGATCCTCTAGAAACCTATGCATTTGCAAATGCTAATGCAACATCCGAGTTGTTTAAGAATAATAACAATATTATTAAGGTCAATCATAAGAACCATGGATTTGAAGATAATAAGTCATATGTGTTCTTCAAGAATCTTGATACTACGGCAGGATTTACTCAGGGAGCATTAAACACAACATTGTTTAAAGTTTCAAACTGCGGTGTTGATACATTCTGTATTTCTGGTATTGGTAGAGCAGCAGATACTTTATCTGGTGGAGGAACAGACGGTTTAATTGCTGTTAACAAAAAATATGAAAGAATTCTTGCCCAGTTCTCTTATATTCAATCACCATCAACAAATATTGATACGTCTGTCAAGACTACAAATATAATTCCCATTGATTCCACTACTCAAAACTATAATTCATACTCAGTCTCAGATTTTGAAAAAACATTCCTTAACGAGGAGCAATTCTTCATCAATCAAAAACTGGTGGCATCTGATATTAATACCCTTCTCAATGGTCTAGGAAACAGCCTAGTTTACAGATTGACTCTATCTTCTAATAAATCATGGTTGTCTCCACTCATTGACTTGAATACATCTTCAATCAAACTTTCTTCCAATAGAATTGAGAATGCCAGTGGCAAGGAAAACAGATATGGTAAGAGATATCAGGTTATCAAGTTCTATCCCGTATATCGGTTGACACTTGAAGGAAATACTGATGATAACTCCAATCCTATTGTAGTTAGTGTTGGACAAACTGTAGAAGGTATTGGCAATGCTTCTTTAGGAATTGATGCATCTGGATCTCGTGGTGAAGTTGTTAGATATAGAGTTTCTGACAACTCAGTTTTTATTAAGGTCAAAAACAACAATGTCTTTAAAGCAGATGAACAATTATTTTTCTCATTGCAATCACAATCGGATGGTAATTTAATAGATAAAACTGTTAGGGTAAGTTCTGCAGGACCAATCAAACAAAATCCTGATTTTTCATTCGGTCAATTAGTTACTGCAGTCAATCCTTCTGATACTACTGAAAAATATGATAATCTAATCAACGGAACTGTTTATATCTGGGATATTCCTTCCCAGACGCTGACTCTTGAGAATGATAAACAACCAATCAATTCTGATTATTCTACTGCCAGCACTGTTGGATCTTTCATCAGGACTCAGCAAGTTGCAGATCAATCCCCAGATATTTTTAGAACTGGAGATCTAGTTTCTTGGTCTAACTTAACTGCAGGAAGTGAAAGATATTATGAAATCAAAACCATGGAGTTTTCAAACGGCATTGATTTTGTTTCCGAAGATAGTATTAGGGATACTTCTTCAATTGCTAAGTATATTACAAAAGAGATTACGTTGCTTCAACCAGCAACATCCATTGATGTTATTGTTACTGCTAATGTAACAAATAGTGAAAATATTCAATTGCTATACAAAACAAAAACTACTTCTGTACAGAAAAAATTTGATGATATCGAATGGATTCTGTTTAATGGAACAGGATATGAAGATAATCCAAAACTAGCTACTCCACAGAATACTATTTCTGCCCAAAAAGAAGAGCAGTCTGCATATCAAGAATTTAGATATACGGTGGATAATCTAGATGATTTCACATCATTTGGCGTAAAAATTTCTATGAAAACCGATGATCCTTCATATGTTCCTAAAATTCAAGATGTAAGGGTAGTTGCTTCATCATGATAAAAGTTGAAGGGCATTCTAATCTTCTTAGAGATCCAGATACGGGGGCAATATTAAATTCAAGTTTGCCCCCCAAAAAATCAGCGTCACACACGATTTTGACAATGAAGAGTGACATAAATACATTGAAGGAAGAAATATCTGAAATCAAACAACTCCTAAAAGAGATAGTACGAAATGGCAGTTCTTAGATCCGTTGCGAAAACAGATACCTTTGAAAAACAAAGGCAAGTAATTAATCAAATTGCTCAGGATTTGTTTGACCAAGTTGGTGCAGGCGATACTGATTTGGCAGCTGGTAATATTAAACTAGGAGATGGTACTGTATTATTACCATCACTATCTTTTACATCTCAAAATACTTTAGGTGTTTATAAACCAGAAGCAAATACTTTTGCAATTACTGCTAATGGAGATGTTGCATATTTTTCCGATAATATTGAATTTTTTAAAACGTTTAGATCAGTACAAAAATCTTTAACAACATCAGGTTCTTCTATTTCAAATAGTGGTCAAAATTACGATCAAGGAACATATACAGATGTCTCTCTATCAGGGGGTTTTGGTTTTGGAGCTACTGCAGACTTAACAGTTGAAGGTCTTGTTGGAACATTATCAACAGGTGCTAACTATGAAGCAGGCACATTTACTGATGCTTTATTAGTCGGAGGCAATGGTGTTGGTGCTACGTGTTCATTTGATGTAGAAAATATTTCAGGAACAATTACAGATCCTGGTAGTGGATACACTGATGGTGTTTTTCCAGTTAATTTTACTGTTATTTCTGGCACTGGATCACTTGCTGCGGGTGAGGTACAAGTAGTTGGCGGCGAGGTAACAGTTGTAGCTTTCACCGATCAAGGAAGAGATTATACATTTGGAACAATTTTATCAACTTCAGATCTCTCGGGCGGTAGTGGATTTGAATTTACTATTAATAACAATCCTGGTCAGATTTTAAATTTTTCTATTACAAGTGATGGTGATAAAAATTATCAAATTGGTAATAATCTCACGTTAGTTGGAAATTTATCTAAGAGTATAAATTCTAATTCTACTGATACATTTGTAGTTGATAGTACTGATGGTATTTTAGATTTTAGCTCTGTAACTGGAAGTTTTGTTCCAGCTGATACTTTTATTACAAGCATTGATAGAGATACAAATACTATTATTATTAGTCAACCTTTGACATCATCTGGAACAACCACAGTAACTTTTCAACAACCATATTTAAAAGCAACAAGTAGTGGATTTTCTTTCAGTCTAACAGATATTGGAATTGTAACTTCTTTTGCTATAAACAATGGAGGTTCTGGTTATGAAATTGGAGATGTTCTTGGAGTAAATTCTTTAGATCTAATTCAACCTATAGAAAATAAATTAGAAGTATTAAATATTCAATCATTGAATATTGGTTCTCAATCAGCTTCATTATTTTCAGTTGGAGGAGAATTTCAAGATAGTGGTGCTAGTATTGGACCATATCCTATTATCAGAATTAATACATCTGGATCTAATATTACTACATTAGACATTAATATTGGTTCTGGATCCGTTTTTGGAGACGGTCTACCTATTGTATATCTTCCATCTGGTAATAATTACACTGCTTCTGGGGATCCAGTTGTCAATCTAAGATATTCTATTGATGGAACAATAACACCAAGTCTATCTCTTTACAAGGATAGTCTGTATTCTTTTGACTACACCAGTACATCTGCAAATCCATATGGGTTCTATTTATCAACAACTCCAGATGGATCAAATACATCTGTGTCTGAAAATGGAGTAACTATTACACAAGGATCTGATGAATTAATTCTCTCCGACACTTCTTCATTATATGAAGGGATGGAAATTGCTATAGTTTCTGGAAATGGATCTTTTCCTTCTGGAACTATTATTTTAAGTATAGATAGTGCTACAAACATTACAATGTCGTCTCCAGCATCTTCCACTGGAATTGCTAATGTTAGTTTTAATGGAATAGAATACACGTCTCCTCAAATTTATAGAGAAGGAGACTATTATTATATTCAACCAAATGAAAGTACTCCATCAACATTATATTACTATTCTGCGGAAGCTTCTGGTCTTGGGGATGGCGCTACTTTAGGTATAAATTTAAACAACCCGAAAACATTTGGTTCAAATTTTCAACTATCAGTTTCCAATATTCAAATTTCAGATTTATTGCAATCTAATGTATTAACTGGAACGACAACTATTTCAGATTTATCTGCAACTAATGGATTTGTAGAAACTGGTTTGATTAATGATTTGGAATCAAACACCATATTAGTAAATGGTTCTATTAATACTCCAAATATTACAAACACCAATTCCGTAACTTTAACCTCCCCTACATTTATTATTAATGCGAATTTGAATGTTGGTGGTGGTGATCTTACTTATACAGATTCTACTCAAACATTATTTGGTAGAAACTTAACTACTGAAAAACTACAAGTAGACACAAATCTATTCATTGATAATAATAAAATTTATACCACATCTTCTAATAATCTAGAATTAGAATCTCCATCTGGAAGAATTATCAGATGTTATGGCGGTGGGTTACAGATTCCAGCTGGAAATACTAGTCAAAGACCTTCCATAGCACAATCTACACTGGGAACAATTCGCTTCAACACCGAAACCACTTCATATGAAGGATACTTAGGTACTGATGATTTAAATAATCCAATTTGGTCTTCTCTTGGTGGGGTAAAGGATATTGATGGAAATACTTACATTATTGCCGAAGAAACTACAGGAAAGAATGATAATACTCTTTGGTTTGTAAATGATGATCAAACATCATTAAAATTAACGAATGAATTTTTAGAATTTATATATACACAAAAAATTAGATCTTTAGATCCTGCACTTCCACTTTTTACCGAATGGTCTCCAAATACGGGCGTAATCAGTGGTGAATATTTAAAGTACCGAAATGATTTATTTTTAGTTACATCATCTGGATCAACAGGTTCTTCGTCTACACCCCCAAATGATACTACAGGAGCAGTATTTACGAATGGAACTGCTAGTTTACAGTGGGTGCAAAATGCAGTTAGAGACTTAATTTTCACAGAAATTGATAATGTTAGAATTGGACCTTTAAAAAATGTTCCTTTAATTATTTCCAACGAAATAAAAATTTTAGATAATGATATTTCTTCATTAAGTCAAGATCTTTATATTGAACCAGCAGCAGATAAGAAAGTCGTTATTAACGCTCCCACATCTTTAGTAATTCCATCTGGCGGAACTGGAGCTAGAGGTATTCCTTCCCAAGGATCTATTAGATATAATACGAGCATTACTCAGTTTGAAGGTTATAATGGATCATCTTGGTCTTCTCTTGGTGGTGTTAGAGACGTTGATGGTGATACCTACATTGCGCCAGAACTTACTCCCAATGGAGATCAAGATACATTGTATTTTGTCAATCAAGACATTCAAACTCTACAAATTACAACAACTGCTTTTAATTTTGGAGAAGTAGATACTATTCAATCTAGTGTCACAAATCAATTAAATGTTAGTGTTGCTGATGTTACTTTTGGCGATTCTGGAGAGACATCATTAAATCATAATGATAATGGTCTTTTCACTGATAGAGTTTATCTATCAACAACTAAAGCAAATTTAGAACTTGGTGTTTCTGCTGGTCTTACAAACCGCCCAATGTTTAGAATTAATGAAGCAGGTGAGTTCCAATCAAATGCCCTTGCTCTCACTGCTGATCTTCCATATTGGGTTACCTTTACTAATATCATTGGATCTACTTTACAACAAAGAGATTTTGGATATACTTCAAATAGATTTGAATTAGTCAAAGACACTAACAATTCATTCAACGTGAATTTATATGATAATCAATTAATTGATAGTTGTGTGGTTGAAATTCAAGCACATATTTTGGATGGATCATACAATAAAGAATATATTCAATTTGTAGTTACAGATAATAAAACAAATATTCTATACAATGAAATTAGTTCTCTTCAAACTGGTCCTAATTTAATTTCGAATCTTGTATTCGAATTTGAGAATCCAAATTTATCTGGAGCAACTCTCGGAAATATTAGAGTGACTGGTTCTCTTGATACTAATATTACTACTGGAACTGCTGTGAGATTTGTTATTCTCAAGAGAGCAATTAATAATGTTGCCCTTCTCTAATATAGGAGTTAATAAAGATGCCAACAAATTTAAAACAATATGATTCAGTAGGAGGATTTTCTATATCCCAAACTGCTGTTATCGATGATGAAAGAAATGCCAAAAATTTAAAATCGATTGAATTAAAATCTGATATTGATAATACTAAAAGAACAGACTATATTTTAACATCAATTAATGATGGATTTTTAAGTTTCAAAGATAGTTCTAGAATATTACTCCCATCAAAGTCAGTTAATTTTATTACAGCAAATATCATTGGTTTTAATACTGCTGGAACTGGAGCACAATTATCAACAAAAATTGAAAGTACTGTTTTAGTTACTTCTCTTGGTGATGTTCAGCATCTTTCTTCCTTGACTACTATTATCAAAGATTCTGTTCCAGATTCAGAAACATGGAGTGTTTCTCCGTATGATGCTGGAGTAATAAACTCTTGGACATATCAAACATCAAAATCTGGTACATCAACAGTAAGATGGTTTGGATATATTAGTGTTGTAAGTGGAAATTGCGTTTAATATCTTCCTAAATACTTTGAGGAAATAAGTATTCGGAACACAAGATGAGCTTCCAGTTTAATTCTGATAAAGAAACTATTAAAGGGACGAATCCTGCTATTATTGGATCTACTGAATTTACAATTAGATCTGGCAATGGCGCGAATGAAGCAGAGATTTTCCGAGCTTTAAAAAATGATGCAAATTTAACAAGAATCGGCATCAATAGAACTGGTAGAAAACTTGATAAGATTTCAGTTGTAAATCCTGGATTTGGTTTTACAACTGAACCTGTTGTGCAAATTGAGCCACCAGATCAATCTAATGGTATTCAAGCAGAAGCTTCTGCAAATATTCAAGATGGAATTATTACAAGCATTTCTGTAACTAATAGAGGAGATGGTTATACATTTCCTCCCCTTGTAACAGTTAGTGGAGGGGGTGGATTTGGAGCTTCCTTAGAAGCATCTATTGATAGTATTGATTATGAATTGGATATTAATGGTGCTATCAGAACTTCTACATCTATTATTTCTGATACAGCAAAAGTTCTCAACTTAGATGTTGATAATTTCTCGACACCTAATACTAAATTTAGAGCACCAAGTCTAAAAAACTACCTAAATGGTGGGGGAGTTCAGTGGTCTTCTGTACCTGTTATTCTAAATGAGGGTGAATATAGATGGTATGGATTTAATTTATATAAAGTTGTTCAAGGTGGATTGTCTGGACAAACTCCTCCTATCCATAGTGATGGAGAAGCTGCTAACGGAGATGCAATATTCAAGCATGTTGGTTTTAGAGTAGATGATCCAACTGCAGAATTTTATCAGGAACTTCCAAACGAAGGTTTATTCCCACGCTCTAACACTCCTGCTCTTGGTGATAGATCGGATAAAATTGCTACCACTGAATACGTTCTAAATCTAGCAACAAACGACGTTGGTGGTCGTATCTATGTTTCTGAGCAAATTGGAGATGATTTAAATAATGGTCGTTCTGCTGCTCAACCAGTTAGAACTATTAAAAGAGCGGCACAGTTAGCATGGGAAACTCCTGGAGTCAAAGAAACTATTATTGTTTCTGGTGGAGATTACCGAGAAGATAATCCAATTTCTTTACCTCCAGATGCTTCTGTTGTTGGTGACAACCTACGTCTGGTAATTATTAGACCAAATAATCCTGGCAAGCATATCTTTAAGTTTGGTGATAAGAACTACGTTACTGGAGTAACATATAGAGATAAGATTGATTCTAATGGCGATCCAGTTTCAACCTGGGATTTTGCGATGGTATTTGATGATAAGCAAAGACTTATTATCGATAATGAAGTTAATGGAGACTTTGGTGTTGATTTCAGAATTGGTCACCAAATTTTTGGACCAACGAGATTCCGAGTTGGATTCCAAAATAATACTGGACT
>Ga0099848_1000912_pt1 | contig 13724 bp, 20 predicted proteins | sample CB_VirMetaG_3_FD_78179 | JGI IMG/M metagenome (GOLD analysis project Ga0099848, IMG submission 78179) | Freshwater to marine saline gradient viral communities from Chesapeake Bay - CB_1508_1S Viral MetaG | ecosystem: Environmental > Aquatic > Marine > Coastal | place: USA: Chesapeake Bay... | reverse complement strand
TGAGTGATACCACCACGAAATCTAGATTCGTCATGAACCTTATTTTTCATGAACTGAAGAGTCTGAGTTTGTGGATATAAACCACATTCGAACTCAAGATTTGGCAAAGCTTTGTACATCTTGTAAAGGTTCTTGTAAAAAAGCAATTGCTCATCGTTTTGAAAAACTTTACCAGTTTGTTCAGACCCACCGATGGCCAAAATTTTGTTTAGATTGGCTTCACGACACTTGATAATAAAATTGGAAAACTCTGAAAGAGTCTTGATGTTGCGCACCGCGCAGTGAGGTACCGCGAGATTTTTACCCGCACGCTGATTGATTCTATCTGCTTCTTCAGCGACAGTCTCTAACGAAGTACCCGGTAAATGAGTCACATATACACCATCGACATTATCTACAATGAATTGGCTTAATCTTCCTTTCAATGTTTTTTCGATGGTGAGTTTCATGAATACTATTTAATACACCTCACTATAACTCTTGCCTATACCATTTATCATCCTACGTAAGATGTTAATGTTGTTGCTAGAGTGAGCACTATATTCTTTATCGTTTGTTGCTTGTTGTATTTCTTTTTCGAGAGCTTTCTTATCGTTATTATACCAAGCTAAGGTTCCTCGAGAATAGTAATCGTTCCATATACCTTTATCAATAATATGTTTTAGGAGTTGCTTAGCTTTATCATTTTGGTTATCCGAAGCATACATTTGGAATAAATGCCATTTGAGTGCTCCATCATCAGGACCTCCCCAACCATTTTGTTTTACAAATTGTTCTATACTATCAATTGCGCCTTTGTAATCTCCTTTTTGAGCTAGTGCCCTCCACGGACTATTAGGTGATTGATCGAATTCCCAATGTATACTTTTGTTTTCAATTAACGTATACTTCTCGGCTAGGGCTTTGTTTAATATTTCTATTAACTCATTAAATTTCATACTCTTCCTTTCAATGTTTTTTCGATGGTGAGTTTCATGACATATATTTATTAATTTTTATTGGTGGGTTCAGAAGGATTCTAACCTTCAATACAACGTCCGTAGCGTTGCGTGATGTACGTTTCACTATGAACCCGAAAATTGGTGGGCTAGGCAGGACTTGAACCTGCACAATTTACGTTCTAAGCGTAACACGTATACCAATTTCGTCACTAGCCCAGAATGGCGGAAGGAGAGGGATTTGAACCCCCGGACCCTTTCAGGTCGTCGCATTTCAAGTGCGATGCTTTAAGCCAGACTCTGCCATCCTTCCTTAAAAATGGAGCCCCCGATCCGATTCGAACGGACGACATTCGCATTACAAAGGCGACGCTCTACCAACTGAGCTACAAGGGCGAAAAAGGCCCGGTAATTATTTAAAGACGTCCGGGGCTCGTCTATTTTTAACAAAGAACTTGATGGTTTTATCCCTCTCGACTTTTTATTCGCCGGTTTGGATACCACTCATAAGACGTTTTGGCTGATTTGTTAGCGTCAGCTCGCATTAAAATAAAAAACCCTTAAGCTTTTACACTTAAGGGTTTAAAGTTAAATAAAAAAAAACTTTAAACCCTACAATAAGACCAGTCGTTATTTTCCGCAGGTGTTTGTATTCCTGTGAAAAATTTCTGGACTGATGATATTGTTTGCATTTATAACTATTTATATATTATAATACTGTTCCAATTATTCAACTAAATGACCGATAAAAGGTTTCCATTCTTCTCTAATGTAATTTAAACTTTTTACTGTTAATGCAAACCCGTTAATTTTAACAGGTCTAACTGGTTTACCTTCCACGTTAAAATAAGGATATGTGTTATCTTTATCACCGTTACATGATTTGCAAGATAAAATTATATTGAAATCATCATTAGTACCACCTTTACTTTTTGGATAAATGTGGTCTTTTGTAGCTCTCTGGTAAGGTACTTTTTCTAAACAATACTGGCAAATACCTTTATAAGTTGAGTAAAGTACTCTCAAAGAAACATAATTACCAATCTTTCTATGAATACCGAAGGTGTGGTTACAAACTAGAATGGTAGGGATTGCCCAGAATCTTTCTTTCCCAGTAACAGTATCTGGAGCACTACGTAGACAAGGTTGATCTTCTAGTAAGGCAACTTCATTGTTATACCATCTCAAAACATTAGTTTGTTTGACAGGTAAATCGGTACCAGACCACGAGACAACGTTTCCTACAGCATCAATACCTTTAACTCTTTCAGTGATTAGATGTCTTATGGCAGCTCTTGCAGTACAAAAAGCAAAAGCTTCAAAGTTTCTATTAATAAGTAAGCTAGTTTTTGTTTCCGGTAATACGACTTTCATATAAAAAAAAGAGCCTAGTTTCCTAGGCTCTGTTATTTTTTATTAATGGAGCTTAGGCAACAGTAATGTCGCTGTTGCGGAGAGCAGTAAGGAAATTACGGCTATCAACTGCAACCCAGCGAGCTTCATGCTGATTAACAACATCAAGCATACGTGTCTTATTACCAACGATCTTAAAATCGCCGCTACGGTCGCGTTCGAGCGTTACGGTGAACGTTTTCGGACGGATATTGCGACTGTTAAGATACTCATTCCATTGTTCGTTAGGATTCTTCATACACCACTATTATACTTACGTTCCGTAAAGATCAACTTACAAAGTTTAATAAATAATACATATATGGCATGGAATAATCTCAATAGCTGTTTCTCTCATACGGAAGTTTTTGGTACTACATTAAAAGTTCTTTCTGCTCAAAATTGTAGTGAAGTTGTAATTTATAACAATGGCTCTTCACAACTTTATGTTTATGATAACAATTTTAGCGACGCCTCTAATGCTTTTGTAATTCCAGTTTCTGGTAATATGACATTTAGAGGTGTAACTAATAGCGATCAAGTAAGCGCTAACTTTGGTACAGGATCAGGTTCTGTTTCTTACAGAACTCAATTCTTCTCTAACTTTCCTATGACAGTTTACTGATGAAATCTTTTAAGATATTTTTTGAAAAAAATGAAGATCACCAACCAAGACACCCTGGTAGATTAAAACGTTTGGTTCAAAAAAGATTTGGAAAAGGCAAAATTACATGCTCTAAAGCTAGAACAATGAAAAAATCAAAAAACACTTTAACAAAAAAACAAGCCCAACGTTTTATAAACTACCATTGCTAATATGTCAATTAACCCAGATATCATCTCAAGTAATATAAGAACCCTCGAATATAACAAATTTGCGGAAATAGTTAATGATACCAATTTCCCTGCACTAACCGTAACACAACTTAGTTATGATGATAATTTAATACAAACTAATGTTTATAATAAGACTGCAGTACTTACTTACGATGTTTCAAATTCTTTAACTAACAGTGCACCTTTTGGTGATAACGGTGCTGTAGATGCATTTGGTAGATTAAGAGTCGGTTTACCTGTTTCTCTATTTGATGGTAAATTCTTATATGATAAGCAACCACAATACTACGATGAAGTTGTAAACATTGGTGCTAGTACTTTTGTACCGAACGATAGTTTAATAACTATGTCTACATCCGGTGATGGTGGATTTGTGATAAGACAAACCACATCGCGTTTTATTTACCAACCCGGTAAAAGTATATTATGTACATATACGTTTGTAGCAGCACCGGAAACAAACATAATAAAAAGAATAGGGTCGTTTCAAAGTTTATCAGCAGCACCTTACACTCCAACAGATGGTTTGTATCTTGAAGTAGGGTCAAACGGTCCTAGTTTTAATATTATAAAAACTAAAGGTACTTTAAATTCCCTTACCGTTCCGCAATCAGCGTGGAATATAGATAAGTTAGACGGTACTGGCGCATCAGGTCTATCTATCGATTTCACTAAAGGGCAAATCCTTGCTATTGACTTCGAATGGTTAGGGTTAGGAAGAGTAAGATTTGGTTTCTTTTTGCAAGGAAAATTATATTACGCCCACCAAGTAACTAATTTTAATGCCTTACAAGCTCCATACATGACATCACCTAACCAGCCGGTGAGATACGAAATAAGACAATCTGGAGCAGGGTCAGGTACCATGAAACAAATTTGCTCTACAGTTATTGAAGAGGGTAGAGATGAGATCCTTGGTGTAGCAGTTACTGCTTCTTTGTCGGCCGCGGTTACAGTACAAGATAATATAATGACACCAATATTAGCTTTAAGAGTTAACCCTCAATTTTCTAATTTATCATTTTTAGGTAAAGCGTTTAATCTGTATAATACAAATAACACGACAGATATTCTTTTCAAGGTATTCAGAAACCCTTCTTTTAACAACTCTTTAAATTGGCAAAATATTGAAAATTCTTATTTACAATTTGCTATTGGTAGTAATACTATTACCTTAAGTGGAGGTTACAGTTTATACTCCGGTTACACACCAAAAAGTCAAGGAACATCTTCGGGTCTCGGGGGAACAGAAATTAGTTCACTGTTTGGAAGGTTTGGTACAAAGATTAATAGTGATTCAGACATCTTAGTATTAGGTGGTATGGGATTAGGATCGACTTCAACTGTTTTAGCAACTTTTAATGCTGTACAAAAAGCTTAAAAAATTTGTATCGAAAGATAGTTTCTAGTTGGAACTCTTTCTTGTCTTGCTACATAATAAAAAATAAAAAAAATAATTACCTGTTCCTTTTTTTTAAAAAGAAATTAGACTATAAATAATATTCCAAAAAGCTGGAATTTATGAAAACCCCCATTATATTATTAGTCTAATATGTCTAAAGAAATCTCTATCGTTAAACGTTCAGGTAAAAAAGAAAAATTTTCTGCTGACAAGATTAATACTATTTTGCAATGGGCTTGTGCTGATGTAAAGCGTGTATCTTTTGAACAGGTTGCAATGAATGCGCATTTACAATTCTTCGAAGGTATTACCTCGAAAGATATACATAACATCCTTATTGAAGCTGCTGCAGGTCTTATCACTGAACAAACCCCTCAATACCAAGACGTGGCGTCACGTTTGTTAAATTACCAGTTACGTAAAGAAGTATGGGGTGGTAAAGATGCTCCTAGACTTTACGACTTTGTAAAAAATAATATTGAAAACAAGATTTACGATCCTGAAATCTTAAATTGGTATACTAAAAAGGAATTTGATAAACTTAATGACTACATAGACCATAACCGTGACTTTAATTTTGCATACGCAGGTATCAAACAGTTATGTGAAAAATATCTAGTACAAGATAGAGTAACAAAAATTATTTTTGAGACGCCGCAGTTTGCTTATATGCTTATTGCAATGACGTTATTTAAAAATTACGAAGAAAAGCGACTTGAACATATTAGAAAAGCGTACAATGCTTTCAGCCGCCATAAAATTAATTTACCAACGCCTTTAATGGCCGGTGTCCGTACTACTTTAAAAAGTTATGCATCTTGTATGCTTATTACGGTTGATGATACATTAAAGTCTATTTTTGCAAGTAATGATGCTATCGGTTTTGCTACTGCAAGTAGATACGGTATTGGCATAAACTTTAGTCGTATCCGAGCCGTTAATAGTCCAGTCCAAAACGGTACAGTTGTCCATACCGGGCCTATTCCGTATTTAAAGATGTATGAAGCAGCGGTAAAAAGTTGCCACCAAAACGGTATCAGAGGAGGTAGTGCGACTGCTAATGTAGCTTTCTTTCACAAAGATATTGAAGATATTTTAGTTCTTAAAAATAACGCAGGTACGGATGACAATCGTGTTCGTAAACTAGATTATTGTATTGCGTTTGATGGGTTGTTTTATGAGAGATTTTTAAAGAACCAAGACATTACTCTTTTTTCATATCATGAAGTACCTGAACTTTGGAATAATTTCGGTATGCCAGGTTTTAGAGAGCTTTATGAGAAAGCAGAAAAGAGTAACTGTATTAAATTTAAAAAGACGATTAATACACGTGAATTATTCATGCTATTCTCTAAAGAACGTTTTGAAACTGGGAGAATGTATGTATTCAATGCAGATCACGTCAATAGTCATGGGTCGTGGGTGGAGCAAGTAGATACCACTAACCTATGTGTAGAAGTTACACATCCATTGAAACCAATTTACCGAGTAGATGACGATAAGGGTGAAATTGGGGTTTGTATCTTAGCAGCTGTTAATTTGCTTGAAATTAAAGATGATGATGATATACGAGTTACGTGCGATATTATTGTACGTATGCTTGATGAATTAATTGATCATCAAAACTATTTTGCTCCTGCGGCTGAAGAATTTGCTAAAAAGCGCCGTAGTTTAGGTATCGGTATTACTAATTTAGCAGCTATTTTTGCTAAAGAAGGTGTGAAGTATTGGGATAAAAAAGCTCCTAACATCGCAGCCAAGTTAATGGAGTCTGTAAGTTATTACTTACTTGATGCATCTGCGGGATTAGCTGCAGAAAAAGGGTCATGCGAAAAATACAACCTTACAAAGTTTAGTCAAGGAGTGTTACCTGTTGATACGTATAAGAAAGAAATCGACGAATTCGTAACAGAAAAACTTCACCAAGATTGGGAAGCCCTTAGAGAAAAAATTCGCCAAAACGGTTTACGTAATAGTACTCTAACAGCGTTAATGCCTTGTGAATCTTCTGCAGTTATTCAATCATCAACAAATGGTATTGAACCGCCACGATCTCTTATTACATCAAAACGTTCAAAAGCAGGTATTGTACCTTCAGTTGTACCTAATGTTGAGAAGCACGGTAACAATTACACTTTAGCATTTGAAATGCCAAGTAATGAAGGTTATTTGAAAGTGGTCGCAGCTTTACAAAAATTTGTTGATATGAGTATCTCTACAAATCTTTATTACAATGTCAATAATTACCCGGGTAGAAAAGTTACCCAAAATGACCTTATTAAAGATATCCTTACTGCATATAAGTATGGTTTGAAAACGTTGTACTACACTAATACATACGATGGCGATACTCAAACTGCAATAAATAATGAAAAGCAGGCACCACAAAAACAGGAAGAGATAGTTTCTGATGATTCTGGTTGCGCTGGAGGAGCATGCACACTATGAAAACTGTACTAAATAAACAAAACGTTGATTCAACTAAACAGCCTTTATTTTTAGGTAAGGACTTATCTATCCAACGATATGACCGTCTTAAGTATCCTAAGTTTTACGAGCTTTATGATCAGCAGCTTAACTTTTTTTGGCGACCACAAGAAGTTAATTTAACTAAGGACGCTTCTGATTACAAAAAACTGTCAGAAGAAGAACGGTTTGTGTTTGATAGTAATTTAAAGTTCCAGACTATGGGTGATTCCATGCTTTCGAGATCCATCCATCAAATGATGAATAAAGTAAGTAACCCGGAGTTAGAAATTTGTATGAACGTTTGGTCATTCTTTGAAACCATTCATAGTAACTCTTACACATACATTTTGCAAAATGTTTATCCAGATGCAACTAAATTCTTTGATTCGATTCTTGAAGATAAAGAAATTGTAAAACGAGCAGAATTTCTTACAAGCCGTTACGATGCTTTAATGTCAGAAAGTAAAGACGTGAAAGAACAGATTCTTGACGCTATCATAGCAACTCAGATCATGGAAGGTGTGACGTTTTACGTATCATTTGCATGCTCTTTTTACTTTGGTTACCGTGGTAAAATGGAAGGTAATTCAAAGATTATAAATCTTATTTCACGTGATGAAAACTTACACGTTGCTATCACACAGAACATCTTAAAGTATCTACGTGATAATCCTGACGAAGGGTTTCAATCTACATTTAAAAAGCAGGAAGATAAAATTTACGAGTTTTACCGTGCTGCAGTAGATGCGGAAAAAAACTGGGCAGATTATCTGTTTAGTAAAGGTAGTTTAGTTGGCTTAACCCCAGAATCACTTAAACATTACGTTGAGTGGTTGGCTAATAACAGACTCACATCCTTAGGATTGAAAAAGCTATACGATACCAAGATTAACCCGTTAGCAGGTTGGCTTGATAGTTTTTATGATAGCAAAAAGGTTCAAGTCGCTCCTCAAGAAACTGAAATTTCATCTTATGTTAAAGGTGTTGATAACGTTCTTGACGATAACGACTTTAACGACTTTAAGCTATAAAATATTGGTGGGCCGGAAGGGATTCGAACCCCTAACCAAAGGATTATGAGTCCTCTGCTCTGACCATTGAGCTACCAGCCCACTTAATCTAAACTCATTAGTTTTTGACCGATGTAAATACATTCAATCTCAAACTCTTTTTGAGTATTGCAAATACAATTAAATCTTTGAAGACATTGGGTCTTTTTACCTTCTTCCGGTTGTTCGGTGTATACACCCACGAAACCACCCTCGTCGTACTCAAAATAATACCCATTTGAAACTAATTTAAACATTTTTAGTAATCAATTTTTTTGTAATCACAAATCGAGTAATCAGAGATATAATTCAAAGTCTCTCTAGTGTTTATATCTTCAAGTATACGTAAAATATTTTCGACAACCTCAACCTTAACAAACTCTTGGTCTTTAATTTGCTGTCTCGTCGAAACAATAATTCTATCTACCATTTCAATACTATTCATACACTAATGTTTTTCGAAAAGTTTTTTACTGCAGATCTAGCACCGTTAGCTACGTAGTATTTTTTTGTTTCGTTAAAAATATCCTTGGTCATAATCTGCACTTCACCACCGGTCTTATGACCGTAAATCATACGTCCAAATCGATTAAACTCTTTCTCTCTAGGTTGGAAATTAGGGTCTGCAAGCAAACCTAAATCAATTAATTTTTGAGTTTCTGGTGTAATCGTATACATTGATCAATTATATCTTTTTTCCTTTATATTTACCAATGATCTTAAAGTTATCTTTGGTCTTATTAAACTTGTTATACATACGAATCACAATTGGAGAGAACGTAAAGACAAAGTAATTCGCATCGATCTCTACCGGTGATTCTTTATAGCTCTTTAAAGTACTTTCATCATAATTGTTTCTCGTCAATTCAAGTTTGAATAATTTGTCTTGAATAAAATGACGAAATTCATGTACGAGAAGTTTAAGAAATTCGTTTTCCTTTTTTACCGTCTCGGAAATATTAATCCATACAGTTTTACCAGGTTTAAACCTGTAAAAGCAACTCTCACCTGTACATTTTCTAAGTCCAATAGTATATTTTGTTGTGCGGGTATGGTTACTAATACCATCAAAAATTAAAGTGAATACGACTGATAACGTTTTGAAATTGATCTTCGAAAAACGTTTTTTAATATCTTTTGTTGGTGCAAATTCAATCATATTATTAAAAGTGGTACCCGGGGCCGGACTCGAACCGGCACGACTTAAGTCAGCAGATTTTAAGTCTGCAGTGTCTACCATTCCACCACCCGGGCATATAATTTACAATATTATATAATACTTCCCTTAATTTAAAACAACTTTATAAATTGCCTTTTCTCCTCTACCATACTTTTTGATCTTATCCATATCACACATTTCCTTGAGAAGATTGTACGTCTGTGAAGAAGTCAAATTGAGCTCTTTCATGACCCTTTTCTTGGTAATGTAAGGAGGTTCTTTCATATTGAGTACCCCGTCAATGTTCTTCTTAAGACGCTGAGCTTTACTAGGAGCTTTCTCTTCCACAATTCTACGCCCAGTAAAAACAAAACCCTTCTCAGTCAAAACACTCGTAAATTCATTGCAAGGACCAAATCGATTCTTAGAAAATGAGATAACACGAGCTCTATCATCACTATTATCCGGATCAACATCAATACACATGTTAACGTCAACAGTATGTGGAATTAACGTATTACCTTTAAGTACACCTGCTTTAGTAAGGTGCATGATAAAGAAGATAGTGCATTCATTCTTCTTACCAGCATTTACCAAAGAAGTAACTGCATAGTTTTCAAGCTCTCTAGAATTAAGACGTTTCTTACTAGTAAGAGCCTGGAACGAGTCAATTACAATAGCATCAAAATGCTCAGTAGCTTTCACTAGCTCATCAACATCGGTTTCATTAGCAATTTGAACGTTGTTAATGAGAAGTCTCTTACAATTAAATGCAAGTTGGAAAGTATTTTCTTCGCCGGATGCATAACCAACGTTATAGCCTCCATAATGCAAAGCCTCAAACAATTGAAGTAAGAATGTAGTCTTACCACAACCAGCTCTTGCTGTAAGCGTGAAAGATGATCCAGGTAAAATACCGTTACCGAAAAGTTCATCAATTTCAGTAATACCAGTCTTCATCCGTCTATAAAAGATGTCAGGAATAGAAATCTCCGACACCTTAGTAAAGGTCGTTTTATCAAGATTAAGGTTCATACGTATATTATACTACAGTTCCGTAAACCAATTGTTTAACATCCCGGTTAAAATGCTTACAAAAACATGATTCAATATGTTCCATTTCTCTTTTAGTCTTAGTAATGGCTTCCTTATTAAAATTATCTTTAAGAGTATCCAAACAAGACCTATAACATACAATCAAATAATCGGAATATGCGTTAAGTGTAAACTTATCGTCTTCAACATAACCGGCATCCTCTCGTTGTTGTTTTACCGCACCTTTAGTAGTAAAGGCTTTGGTAAAGTATTCAAAATTGTTCTTATACTTTTTCTCAATAAGTTTAACGAGAAACTTATGATAAATAGGAACAATTTCCTTCGATATAGTACAAGTTGCCATGTATGTGGATGGTAGTTTCTGCCACCCATCAGCGAACTCGTAATTAAACGTTTTCTTTTTTCTTGCCATACGAAATTATATCACATTTCCTGAATGTGTATTATTTCTTAGCAACAATAACTTCCCAATCATTGTATGACTGGTCAATCTCTCTTGCACTAATCTCAGCAACCGAAAGGATGCTGCCGGAAATGGTATTAACTAAAATACCTGGTCCATACTTACGATCTGGAACAAACTTCCAAACCTCCCCCATACCATGAACGTATCCATGGGTATGAATACTAAGTAGACCGTTACGAATGCATTTAATTAGATATTCTGCGATTGTCATGAACTACATTATACTTATGTTCCTGTTAATTCAACTTAACGTGTTTTCTACTATTGAATCCCAATAAATAATAGAAATGGATTTTATCAAGATTTCTAGTCTCCCTGTAGTCAGTGATTCGGTGTTACCTTTAACAGCAGGCGACGTAATGCCTATGGTGCATGGATCAACAACGTATAAAGTTGAATTATCAACGTTGCAAGACTATTTCGATACAAACTTTAACGTTGTTGCGCAGGGTGATGATGGGTATGTACAGGTTTCAATAGGTAATAAACTTTCAGGGTTTCCAGGTTTTGTCTATAGCCAGCTTTTAAGTGGGTTACAAATTGGTGATAATAACGAATTAACAGGTTATAGAAGTAGCATTTTAGGCGGTGCTAGAAATACAAACGCTAATTCAAATACCCATATAATCGGGTCCGATATACAAGCTAATGTAGATAACTACACTTTAGTTAATAATTTAAGTTCTTTAAGTGCATTAAAAGTGGGTGGTGAGTTAAATGTACAAAAACAATCCATTTTTGATGGTAGTATCGGTGAAACGTACTCAGGTATATACCCGATGAATAACATAGTTAATATTGATTTGCTTAAAGGTACTACATTTAATGTTACATTATCAGAAAATGTGAATGAATTTTACGTTTACAATATAATTCCAAGTAAAGTGAATAGGTTTACCGCATTTGTAACTCAAGACGGTACCGGTGGTAGATCAATTGCTTGGTTTATTACAGGAGCAACATTAAAATGGGCCGGTGGTGTCTCACCTACACTTTCATTAAGTGCTAATTATACAGATGTGTATAACTTTGTAACAAATGATGGTGGAACTAATTGGTTTGGTACTATAATTGGACAAAACTTTAGTGAGCCTTAATGAAAGTAATTATTGATCCAGATTATAATTCTGTAAGAACTGCTTTATTATCTTGCTACGGTACGCCTGGTACTGGGTTAAAGGTAATGCTTAATACGGGCGCGGTAGATTTACAAATATCTGGCTGTTCATTTATGGCAGACGAAACACTGTATGTAAAAATTCTTACCACGAAACAGGATGAATTAATACTTTCATCTTATGAAATATTTGTTACTACAGTAGATTAATTGAAGTTAAGTTTATAAATATCTTTATGACTACAGTATTAAAGACAGCCGCTGAAATTAAGAACACAATAAAAAGTAATAAACCTACTGGTGGTGTTTCACGCACAGAATTGGTTCGTGATGGTGTTAATACTCAAATTTTTGGTGTAGCACAGTTAATGGACGGTTTACATGTAATTGATGGTTCGAAAAACTTTATTAAGGTACTCGAAACCGATCAAATTGTTTTACAAGACGCTTAACAAGTTCTTATAGCGTACTGCATTTCATGTAATTCGTTTGTGTTTGATACACCAGCGTAACTCATACAGCTCTGCACACCTTCATTAATACGTTTTAAGAACTGAAAATAGTTTTCGGTGCGCTGTTCAAGTAATACTTTTTGACCTTCAATAAAATTGGTACCATCTTTATTAAAAGATGAAGCGCTTCCAAAGAATATTTTCATGTTATCTAGTGTATCAGCAGGGCTATCACTACATTTAGCAAATTCACTACCTACCATTACCATACTAGCACCTGCAACTAATGCTTTACAAATATCTCCAACTTCTCTAATTTGACCATCTGCTATAACTGGTAATGGAGGATTATATTCATTTTGTGATGTAAAACAAACTTGCTGTACAGCTGAAAACATAGGTGTACCAACACCAGTACAGTTATAAGTGGTGCAGGACTTACCCATAGACAACCCAATTTTAACTGCATCAGCTCCCCATTCTCTTAAATCCAAAGCTGCTCTTCTAGTACCAATATTGCCTGCAATAATTTTTGGCATTACACCGGTCGTCCAATTACAATTTTTAATATGTTTAATAATATTTTTTACCAAGATATGATGACCATGCGCGACATCAACGGTAATATAATCTACCCTATAATTACTTGCTGCTAATTTTGAAATAAAATCGTAATCTTGTTGTTTAACACCAACTGAAATTGAAATAAAAATATCTTGGTTATGTTTAATCCAATTAAAGATTTTTTCATAATCATAAAACCTATGAAGAACGTAAAAATATTGTTGTTCAGCTAATTCAACAGCTTTTGAAAAGTTAATGGTGCATTTCATGTTAGCAGGAATTGCTACGCTATTAAATGTTCTGTCTAAAAATTTAACATTTTTATTGGTCTCTGTACGAGACGTAAATTCAGAATACTCTGGCAACAAAACAATATCTTTATAACTATACATTATTTTACTCATGTCTATAAATTATATTATGATCGTAGCACGCTTTAATCAAGGCATTTAACGGTAAATCATTCTTAAGATACTGATCATACTTTTCGAACACTTTTTCAGTTAAATTGTTTTGCTCCACTGTAATAAGTAACCAATCACAGATTACTTTAGAGCTATAATCGTTTCGATAATGAGAATTTATATTTTCCACTAATTGAATCCAGTTGTCCATTTTTATAAAGGATAGTTTACTTCCGTTATTATTCAACTAAATATATCTGTGGAGAATGTAAATTTTAATATTTTTGATAAATCAGGTGCTCAAACAATACCGATGATCGGTTATTCTCTACCTTTTGAAATTTTTAGATTTGTTCCTGATTTTAATTCTGTAGGAAATTACATTTCTGATAAAAAAGTTATATGGAATTTCGGTGATA
>Ga0099848_1000911_pt1 | contig 13738 bp, 15 predicted proteins | sample CB_VirMetaG_3_FD_78179 | JGI IMG/M metagenome (GOLD analysis project Ga0099848, IMG submission 78179) | Freshwater to marine saline gradient viral communities from Chesapeake Bay - CB_1508_1S Viral MetaG | ecosystem: Environmental > Aquatic > Marine > Coastal | place: USA: Chesapeake Bay... | reverse complement strand
TTACTTTCCATACAAGAAAGCCGACGAATCCTACTACTACAACTAGTCCAATCAATTGTTCTAATTCCATGGTATTTCTCCTTTATAGACATTGAGTTTTCACTCAACTGCTATAGTATTTATCATTTTTTAAGCTAAGGCGTCTACAAATGCTTTCTCAATGACGTACTCGCCCTGCTCTCTGTTAGACCCTTCTGTCATGTCTAACTTAGCACACCAGGCTTGTACATCATAATTGAATTGTAGATTACCGCATGCCATGACTCTATCACCAGACTGGATAAATCTACTATCGATTCTGGCGTCCCCTTCACTTGTTACTAGGGGAATATATGTGAATTTATTATCCCCTAATAGTTCGTGTAGTTCAGGAGCTGACTCTTTAAAGCACGTAGATAAGTCTTGGTAGTAAGCTAGATCATCTCGTTGTCTCACGCTATGAACTAATACAATTTCTTTAAATTTTTCCAAGATATCTAAATCACGTATAGTTGACATGAACGGGGCTAGACCAGTACCAGTAGCCAACAATACTAGACGATCACTACCATCTGACAAGAATGCGTCACGCAAGGTTCCTGTGCATTTAGGAAGCAACAATAACGTGTCACCTTCTTTAATCTTAGATAGTTCGTTAGTAAGTGGTCCAACGTTCTTAATACTCAAGAACTCTAAGTACTCTGCCCAGGGAGGACTTACTACACTGTATGCTCTGAAAACATTCTTGCCGTCGATATTTAAACCGATCATAGCAAACTCGCCAGAGTTGAATCTGAATGTACTAGACCTAGTACATTTAAAACTGAATGTACGATCACTCCAATGTGTGATTTCTGTTATTGTTTCTTGTAACACTACGCTTTTATTCCTAAAAATGAATTTACTGTTTCAGACTGAATCGGCTGACGTTGAATATGATATACGACCCATTCATCGTCACTAAGAATATATCGTACAGTTACCCGTACACCGTTGTCAAAGTTGTATAGTTCTGGAACACTAAATTCATCAATATGTTCTGTAACAAGTTGCTCACAAATGTGACTGAACTTATAATGCATCGGTTCTACTGTACGCATCGATAACAAACGTACACTTCTTTCTGCTCGTACTTCTTTATCTAAAACGGTACCGTGAACAAAACAAATAGGATCGCTTTCAGGAGCCGCAGATGCTTTCCCAGTTATAAATCCCCCTATATAAAACGCTAATACCATTAATAACGTTTTAAAAGTTCTGCTCATCTACGTCCCCTTAAAATTAAAAAGCCCGAATATTTACCCTGAGTCGGGCTATCTCAGAATTGGTGCCCCGGGCCAGACTCGAACTGGCACACCATAAAAGGCGAGAGATTTTAAGTCTCTTGTGTCTACCGATTTCACCACCGGGGCGTTATTTCAATCATCATTAGGTAAGCATAACCAAACCATAATTATGACTAACAAACCAAAAATAATTAAATGTTCCATTCAAGTTTTTCTTCGATTGCATGTTGACAGCACTGAATGTACTCTCGGTCTTCTTCACTTAACACACTCCACGCAAATGAAACACTATGAATCAATTCTACTACTTCTTCAGGGTTTTGTAAATGATAATTGGACTCCATCAAACTTTGTAATTTGTCCATTCTATCATTTAGCTTTTGTTTTAGGTCGCTCATTATCCCTTCTACTTAACTCTCCAAACGAGAGTCCATATGTATATTTTGTAGTCTTAAGTTGGGCTCCGTTAAAATCTACTACTGTTTCTTCGCCTGTACGTTCGAAATGCTCTTTGAGTTGAGTTAGGCTATTCCATTTTAAATCTAAAATAGTTTTTTGTTTACTAGGAATAACCTTCTCCTTAATTTGGTGCCGGCACCAAGAATCGAACTCGGGACCTGATGCTTACAAGGCAACTGCTCTACCGTCTGAGCTATACCGGCATGTCTTTATTTATACGTATAGAATAGCACATCTAATATTTTTGTCAAGGGGTAAAGTACCCAATCTAAATACTAGTATGCTTGATCCACTATCATTCTCTCACGGTCAGACTCAAAGCAAACTCTGGCTATGCGAACAACTAGAACCCTACTTACCTAATAAAGCAGTAGTAGCAGTGTTGGGTTGCTGGCACAACCTGCAAGGGTTCATGATGGTTACTAGAGATAAAAATAAGTATCAATCGATCTTAGGCTTAGATATAGATCCAATCGCTATACAAGGCGCGGACGAACTGTGTCAAGGATTCATGATAGGATCAGACTGTCAATTACGTAATGAAATTGCGGATGTGAACACATATAACTTGCAAGGTTTTCATGCTATCATCAACTGTAGTGTTGAACATATGAGCAATGAATGGTTCTTGAATACTGATCCAAATGCTATAATCTGTGTTCAAACTAGCAATGTAGCTGAATCGGGAGAACCTTGGTTAATCACTAATCCCACTAAGACATTCGAAGAATTTAGAGAAAAGTTTCCAATGTCTCAGGCAATTTTTGAAGGGGTTAGATCGTTTGATTATGGACACTTATCATATGAGAGATACATGATCATAGGTAAAAGATAATGTATCAATATGATGAATTAAAAACTATTCACTTAGAGATCACTGAGCGTTGTAACGCCGCATGTCCTATGTGTGCTAGAAACATAAACGGGGGAGAAGTAAATCCTTGGATCAAAGACAATGAATTGTCATTGTCAGATATTAAACAAATCTTTTCGCAACTTGATTTTCTTAAACAACTTGAACACATCTACATGTGCGGCAATTACGGAGATCCTATAGTAGCACAAGATACACTAGAAGTGTTTAAGTATTTCAGAGAGTGCAATCCTAACATTTTATTGAGCATGAACACTAACGGTTCTGCTCGTACTGTTGAGTGGTGGAGTGAACTTGCTAAAGTATTAGGTAACAGAGGTCATGTTATCTTTAGTATAGATGGATTAGAAGATACTAACATGATCTATCGCAAAAATACTATATGGTCTAAAATTATTGAAAACGTGAAATCCTTTATCGATGCTGGTGGTGAAGCACATTGGGAGTTTATTGTATTCAAACACAATCAGCACCAAGTAGATCAAGCAAGAGAGCTAGCAAGTACTCTAGGATTTAAGAAGTTTCAAGTAAAAAAATCTGCTAGATTTTTAACGGCTAGCGGATCATCACGCTCTGTCGTAAGATCAGTAGATAGAAAAGGCAACGAAATTCTTATTGAAGAACCTACGCTGGCTGAATATCAAAATGCGGGTACTAAAGTAGCAAAACAGCTTGCTAGAGAACAAGAGATTATCTTTCCAACACGTAAGATAGATTTGCTAGGCAGATTAAATCCTGAGATGTTCGACCCAAACTCAGAGTTACAAAAACTGTATGATACTACTGAGATCAGTTGTAAAGTACAAAAAGAAAAAAGTTTATATATCAGTGCAGAAGGTGTACTACAGCCCTGTTGTTGGGTAGCCGGGCAGATGTATAACTGGTATCATACTCCAAAAGGTAGTCAAATCTGGAAGCTGATCAATGTTGTAGGAAAAGACAACATTAACGCATTAAAACAACCCATAAAGGATATCGTTGAAAGCAAATACTTTCAATCAATGTTTAACGATAGCTGGAATAAGAAGTCTTGTACTGACGGAAAATTGCAGATATGTGCGAAAACATGCGGTAAGATCGATGCTTTCGCACATCAGTACAACTAAGTTATAGTGTACAGCCGCCGATCTCTCTACCCGCTGGTGTATTTGCACCTGCTTGAATAGCGTCTAAAACTCTAAGAGTTTCGTGTGCTGAACGTCCTGTGCTGAGATCGTTGACTGTAACGTGTTGAATCACGTTATTAGGATCAACGATAAACGTAGCACGTAAACAGGCGCCTGCTGGGTTAAAGAAAATTCCTAACTGTCTGCAAAGACTATAGTTTCGGGCTTCTCCGTTTTCATCGATAAAGCCCCGCTGAGTGTCGGCAAACTGAACGTGCTTGATTTCTTTCAATCCAGGATGTTCACGTTGCCAAGCTAGCTTACAGAACTCATTGTCTGTACTACCAGTTAATAACACTGCATCTCTCTTTTCAAATTCTTCATTTAAAGAATCATATTCAACGATTTCCGTTGGACAAACAAACGTGAAATCTTTTGGATAAAAGACTAAAATCTTCCATTTTCCTTCAAATGAGTTATGATCGATATTGAAAAACGGATCTGAGTCTGGTTGTCCTGGTTTAACACCTACTACTTTGAAAGGGGATAATTTATCACCCACTGTTTTCATTCCTGCGCTTGGCATAACGTCTCCTCTGTGTGCTGACATTGTATTTAACGTGTTTGTAGGTTGCTGAAAATTTTGTAATTATCGTTTAATAAACTTGGGATCAACTTTAGTAAAAAAGTAATCTGCAAGCATTTGATTAGTAAGTTTACTATTGTGTCTGAAGTCTCTATTGCGATAAAAATATGACTTGCATTTAGGAACGATAGCTTTCATAAAGAAATATCTGTCTACGTCACTTAGCACCCTATCTAGATTATTATGAATCGCTAGCTCCTGATAGATAGAATCTAAAGAAGGCCATGTAGAGTTAGAAAATGATTGATAGTCTGGTTGTATCAAATATGTAAACATGCTTTGAGGTATGTCTGAAAAATTAAGTTTAATATCTTTCATGTATGCGAAAGCATCAGGGAAATGACCTAACAAGATTTCTCTCATATCATCAGTCCAACACCAGGGAGGTATAAATGAGTATTCGCATCCTATCGGCCACTCGTATTTTTTCAAAATCATTGATTTTTGTTCTGTACTATTAGCGTCTGCTAGGCGATCAGCCATAGCACCACCGTGTAGATTAAACAATACGAACGTATGCTGAACATCAAAATACTCTCGCATCTTAGCAATCATTTGGTGTTGAACATCTGGGCCTAACCCATCGATTCCCCCATTAAGAACTGGAAGATTAACTTTTTCTTGTAGCAAACTAGGCCAGCTATGTTCTAACGGTCCACCAACGTTCATAGTGAAACTATCGCCCATAGCGAGGATTACTTTAGCTTTTTTACCGTCTTGATTGAGAGCTTCGTAATCGTAATTCGCTCTCATTCCCCATGAATTAAAAGTATATTTAAAATCTCGTACAGGATGTAAGTCCATATAACCGCAATACCACGGCATTTTTCTGAACATCAAGTCTGATGAACAATAGTCAAAAGTATTATTTCTATTTCTTAGTAACTGACGCCAGAGGATTTTTGGTAATCCAAAACTTTTAGGGCTTAAATCCATCTCTTCCTCATTCATTTACTTTATGTTTTTTAGGCGTATCCGTGATTGGTGGAATATTTGTTTCTTTCTGTTGTAGTCTATGGAACTCCATTCTACGATTTCGTTGAGCGTTCTGCCGCATCCTTTGCATATTTTGTTGTGGTCTAGTTCGCATAATTTAATACAGGGTGATTGTCCTTTATATTCCTCGTTTGGATCTATAGTCACTAATTGCAGCCTTAATAGCGTCTTCCGCTAAAACCGAGCAGTGGATCTTGACTGGCGGGAGTGCGAGTTCTTGTGCGAGTTCAGTGTTTTTAATTGCCGCTGCCTGTTCGAGGCTTTTTCCTTTGACCCATTCTGTGAGGAGACTGCTTGAAGCAATTGCCGACCCGCACCCATACGTTTTAAACTTAGCATCTTCTATTACTCCTTGATCATTAACTTTGATCTGCAATTTCATTACATCACCACATGCTGGTGCACCGACCATTCCTGTACCTACATCTGGGTCGCTCATGTCCATTTTCCCTACGTTTCTAGGGTTTTCGTAGTGATCTAATACTTTATCACTGTAGGCCATTGCAGTATCCTCTTTCTGAGTGTACTGCAAAAATGTTTATAAACATTCATAGACTCCTTTGTCTACTTGTATTTATGCGTTGTCGTGTTTTGTCGATCTAGTCTTTTTAGGTTGTTCAAATAAATTAACTTGTTCCCAAGGTAACCATGCTTTACCAAAATGTCCATAGTTTGTTGTACTGCTATAGATTGGAGAGAATAGATCAAAACGATCAATTATGCCCTTAGGTGTCAAGTCTACATTATCAACAATCCACTTAGTCAAATCTCTACTATCTCTATCACTTTCTACGTAAACACTCATGGGTTGAGGAAGACCAATAGCATAACTCAACTGAATAGAAGCCCAGTCACATTTTCCTGATGCTACTAAGTTTTTAGCAAGATAACGAGCCATATATGCGGCACTTCTATCTACTTTAGTAGGATCTTTACCTGAGAATGCTCCACCGCCGTGAGGTGCATATCCACCGTATGTGTCTACGATAATCTTTCTGCCTGTCAAACCAGTGTCACCGTCAGGTCCACCGATAACAAATCTACCTGTTGGGTTGATCAAAAAGTCTGTATTATCATCGACTAATTCTTCTGGAAGAATAGTTTTGATGATCTCTGTTACTTGCTCTCTAACTGTATCAATATGTACCGTAGGATCGTGTTGCGTAGAACAAACTACTTTATCGATACGTGATACTTTATTATCTTCATCGTATTCTACTGTTACTTGACTTTTAGAGTCAGGACCGAACCAGGGAATTTGTCCTTGTTTTCTTAATACAGATAGAACTTCTACGATTCTATGAGCATAAAAGATGGGAGCCGGCATATGATTTTCTGTCTGATTACATGCATAACCAAACATCAAACCTTGATCACCGGCGCCAAAAGAGTCAGTGCCTAAAGCAATATCAGGTGACTGCCCGTGCATTAGATTGACAACTTCTAAGTTTTCCCAGTGGAAGCCTTTTTGCTCGTAGCCGATATTTTTGACTACTCTACGTGCAAGATATTCAACATCTAAAGTATCGATTACACCTTTGTACTCGCCAGCAACAATAACTTTATTAGTTGTTACTAATGTCTCACACGCACAGCGTTGTGCAGGATCTCTAAATTGCATGAATGAATCTAAGATTGCATCGCTAATCGCATCGGCAACTTTATCCGGGTGTCCTTCCGAGACACTCTCGCTAGTAAATAAATAACTCATTTAAATTCCTATTTTGTTTGTACTAGTATTTAAGTGATTCAGAACGAACCAAAAAGTTTTTACTGGCCTAATATATCCCAGCAGTCACAGTTACAACTAATAACTTGTTCGATTGCTTCGTCTACTGTAGGCACACTTGGCAATGTTGTATTTTGTCCTGGGCGCTGAGGAGTAGGTGGTCTAATTATTGGAGGCCCGCCGATGCCTCCGGGGCCGCCGTCTCCAGGACCACCTAAGCCACCGCCATCTTGAGGTAGAGGACCTCCGCCAGGGCCTTCGGCTCCTCCGCCAGGGCCTGCGCCACCGCCACCAGCACCGCCGCCACCAGCACCACCTCCGCCGGCCCCGCCGCCGCCACCACCACCAGCACCACCTCCGGCTCCGCCCCCTCCGGGACCGCCGCCGTTGCCGCCGCCGTCATTACCGCCACCACCTTGGCCGCCACCGCCACCACCATCTTGTTGACCTGGTGGTAAGAACGGACCAATTGTGGTAACAGGGCCAACTTGTGGATTTTCTATATCAATAATGATAGGATCGTAATCTTCTCCTGGAATTGGGTTTCCTTCTAGAATTTCTCCGTCTACATATCTAGTAACCGGAGTAGGTGAAGGTGGAAGTCCAGGACCCGGGTTATAAGGCCAAGCGGGGTTAGTCCAAGTTTTATTATTGATTTCAATACCACTTCTTGCTCCAGTTACTGTACCGTTAGTAATTAGTGCTGATAGTAGTTCGTTATCGAATGTTGCGGGGATATTATTGTTCATTGGAATACCGCAATCATTTAGTCTTGTTTGGTTGCGTTCTTGTCTCATCATTGCAATAGCAGACTGTCCTCCCGGGCAGAATCTATCAACGATCATTTCTATAGTCTGTGCTGACATATGGGGTCTAATGTTTTGTGCAAATGTAGGCATAGAATCTACGAACGTGCTTAATGTCTCATAAGAGTTAACAAAGGGGTTTCTGGGAATTTCTACTGGCGTAAGAGCGATATATCTAGCACGTTGTTCTACTACTAATTCTCTACCTAACGTATACCATGCAATATTCAATTGCTGTACACCACCTCTATAGTCACCCGATGTAGTGCTAGCAACGTCTCTAACTTCTGTGTTTGCTTGATTGATGTAGTTTTGTGCTACGGAATTTCCGGGACTGTTCCAAAAACTTACAGCAGGTCCCCAACCTGATCCTCCGGGAACTCCTGATAACACACCTTCACCTCCACCTGTGGGTGTAGTATATATTGTGCCGTCTTGATTAGTTGCACCTGTAAAGTATGCATCATACGTGCCAGTTGGTGGTGCTTCTGTTGTAATTGATTCTTGAGGACAGTTAGCATCTATGTATGCTTCTACAACAGCATTGCTAGGTTGATCTGTATAACTTGAAGGATCAGTTCTATGATTGGCTTCCCATTTATAGAGTGTGCCATTGTTTATAGAAGATGAAGTAATTCTGCCAAACTCATGTGCGTAGATAGGGCCGGATTCGTATGGTGAGGCATCGCTGTTATCCCAACCAATCCCGGTACAAGCTACTGAGGCCCCGCAATTATTAGGATATAATTTTACATCTGGTCGTGCATTAGGATCGTTTTTACGGAACCCTCTGCCGTATCCGCCGCCGTTGTTTTGTAGTTCAATTTCTACTCTATAAAAAAGATCATCTTCTCTATATGTAAATTCATAAAAAGTAGGAACGTTGCCATTATATGCGTCTAAGTATGGTTCTGGTTCATAGTTGGGATCAGTGGGATCCAATGCATGATTAGGATTAGGAGGATTAGCTATAGATGGCAATACGTTTTGAAAAGAAGTAATGACTGTGATGTTATAGACAGCGTTTTCCCAAGTCACTGTAAGATATGTTTGTTCATAAATCTTATTGAGTCTTGAACGTTCTACTGGTTGTGAAGCACCTGTTTGATTGATCTTGTTGTAAATAACAGTCCAAGGATAAGGTAACCCGGACATACATCCAAAGAAATCAGAGTGTGTATAAGTTCCGGCTGGGCCGCTACCTATCGCAAGTTTCTCAGGAATCTCAGCATGTAATTCTGCATCAATAGGTTTAGATAATGTCCCTGCGTTAGCATTAGGACCGGTGCTCACATTATCTGTCATCAGTTCAAGATTAGACATACACAAACCAAACTCACCGGGAGGTATGTTAGTAATATTATTGATCTGAAGCATTGAGTATCTTAGAGCCCCTGCCGCAAGTCCTATCTCAGCAGGAACAACCACATTTGGTCCACCTAAATAAGAATCAAATCCTTTAGGTAAAGATGCATCTGGTGTCGTAGGCAAGTCATCAAATACAGGTGGAATACCCTGAGTGAATAAAGTGCCTACATTATTTTTTATAGCAGTAGAATTAAGATCAGAAGCATTTACTGAACCGTTTTTATAGATTAGATAATACGTCTTGCTTCCGGTCTCTAATCCCAGAGTTGTATTATAGATAGGAACAGTTAATGATCTATATGATACAGGGAACAATCTTTTAACATCTAAACAATCAGCTAAAGTTCTGAATCGTGTAGTGGTCGATGTGCTAGGATTTAAAACTGTTCGTTGATCTACTGGCTGTGTTAACAGTGTAGCCAAAATAGCTCTTAAATTTCTTCCGGCGATAGCCAAAAATGCACTGTAAATCTTTCTTTCTTGTGACGCACTGATGTAATCTGCGGTGCCGTTTGCAATAGTAGTGATTTCTTTTGCGGATAAACCTGCCGCCCCTAGCGCAATATTTAAATCTTGTATTACACCGCCATTCTCGTATATTGTTTGTAACAGTGTAGAAGGAAAACCAAATTTGTCAAGTTTTCTAGGATCGAATAATTTTCCTAGATTATCTAAGTCTGTACCAAAATCTTTAATAGCTAAGTTGACTCCGGATACATCACTAGTAATAAGATCGTCCATGTTACTGAACGTTCCTTCCATAAAGTCTTCTGCATTTTCTCCGGCAGTTACTACTTGATTCTGTGAATTGATAAAACCGTCTGCGCTTAAGAACGAACCAGTAAAATCTTCATATTTAGGTTCTGCTTGTGTAGGGGAAGTACCGTGATAATTAAACTCGCACCATGCTTGCAGAGCATGACATCTGATCCACCCCCACTTAGTAATTTCTTCGTTAGGATTAGAGGTATCATACGGATACCAAGTTGCACTTTGTGTCTGGTCTACATCACCAGCCGCAGAATACCATGCATTAGCAGGTCCCGGTAAAGGCGATGCTACTCCAGTAGACTGTCCATACTGTATGGCTTTACATGGTAGTCCGTCGGGTCCTGTTGTTCCGGCGGGTGAGACTCCGGCCCAAACACCTTGTGGATCTCGAGGTACATATGTAGGTGGTCTAGCATTACCTAGAGCAGGACACACACCTTGACCGATATCGATCAAATTGTCATAAGTTGCATCAGTTAAACGAGAGCCTTTAGTTTCCCAACCCCAGTTGATAGACCATGTGATTAGTCTTAGTACTGTTTCGTTTACTAATTTTCCGGGAGTATACTGATCATTCGTTTTGCTAGCGCCCATAAAGGCGGCGGCATTTGGATTAATTTGTAAGCAAGTATTCTTTAAGATACCGCCTAATACGTTTTGACCTAACGGACTCTGTTTACCAGTATCTGCCATTTGTTATCCTATGGGCAGAAGACATTATCGCTGCCTTCAACAATTTTGTGCTTGCAGTCGTTTCCTGATCCTACTCTAAGAACGGGTACCCCTTCACAAAATACTGTTGGGCTACCCTCAGTAGTTTTTGCTCGTTTGTGAGGCATTTTATCTGGTTTAGGGTTATGAGGGGTGATTTCGCTAACGTGAAGACCTACAGGTTTACCATTACAAAACACTGTACTAGCGCCTCGTACAATCTTTCCACCTGTAGTATTTTTGTCTCCTTTACGACTTAGCTTTGGCATTATCTTATCCTAAGATTAGTTTTTTATCAGGAACGCTAATTCCAGTTGTTGCTTCTCTGTACTTGTCTCTTACTTGAGAGTCAGTCTCAGCGATTAGTGCAACACTACTAGTATTTAGTCTTGATAAAGCCTTGGGATTTGCAGTAAACAAACTAGGAACTAATCCCATACCTTTAGGGCCGGGAGCAATAGACACGGGTTCTTCAATGACGAATGCATTTACTTCTACATCAACCACTTTAGCGATCAATTCTTCACCGCTGTTTAGTTTAAAAGTATATACGGTGTTTGCTGTAATATCAGATAATTTCATTATGACTCCAATTTCTTACGTAATTCAGTGAATCCACCCACGTATTCACCACCTAGAAAGATTTGAGGGACAGTACGTGCGTTAGGAACGTCTTCGTGTAGTTGTTCTACTGTCCATCCGTTACCAATCTTACGTTCTTCAAACTCTACCCCTCTAGATTCAAGCAACTTTTTTGCTTGATCGCAATAAGAGCATGCGGGTTTGCTCCAAATAACAGCCTTTGTCATTTTAGTTTTCTCCTTTAAATATATTTAATGATAAAATACACACACTGAAATTTTACAGTGCGGGTAATTCATCGTAATCTAATGAATCTGACATAACTCCGATAACGTAGTTAGTAGACTCGTTTTCTTGTAATGCGGTCTGCTTTTTACTTGTATCACTATGCTTATTAAACCACGGAATCGGAGTAACTTTAGGAGCCGGGTGTTGATATTTTATACCAATTTGTTTCAGTGCATCAACAGCAGTATAATCTACAAATTCTTTAAGAATGTTAGAGTTTAATCCAATAACAGGTCCTTTCTTAAATAAGAAGTCTGCCCATTCTTTTTCTTCTCTAATAACATCCATATACATGTTATATACTTCTTGTTCACATTCTTTTTGAATTTTAACGAATCTTTCGTCTTCTTTGACTACTTGATTGATAATATAGGCAGTCCACTCTTTATGCATTAATTCATCTTGTAAAATCAATGAGATAATGTTACCATTACCAATAAAAATTCTATTTTCCACCATAGCGAGAGATGTTGCAAAACTTACCATAAATCTCAACGCTTCTAGTGCATAACTAGCATGTAGTGCTAACCAGATAGCAGTTAGGTGATCATGTTCATCAATCTTATGCCCAAGTTCTTTCTTACAGTTGATAACGTGCAGTTTATCATAATAATCACCTACAGTAGAAGCCATATCAACAATTTCTTGCGTATCATGGATAGTGTTAAAAACATCTTTAGGAACATTGTAGATATTGCGAATGATATGACTATAGCTACGACTGTGAATGTTAGTCTCAAAGAAACTCCAGTTATACAATAGTGCTTCTAGTTCTGGAAGACTCACTACAGGAGTAAACACTTGTGCAGGTGCTCTACCTTGTAAACTATCTAGTGCAGTCTGACGTAGTAAGTTGCTGGTAAAGATATGTTTAACAGCGTCACTAGCATCTTTAAAATCATTAGCATCTTTGGTAAGATTTACTTCTTCTGGAATCCAAAAGAAACCACGTGCTGTTTGCTCATATGATACAACTTTGTTGTATTTTACCTCTTCGAACCGCTGGATAGTAACTGGACCCGCAGGATCTAGAAACATCTTTCTATTTAAATAGTCTGTTTTAGTTTTTAAGTTATACTGTTCTTTACTCATTATTATCCCTTTATAGTTTACACGATTCGCAGTCGTCTTCCAACTCTGGCTCAGCGGGTAGCTCTGCATATTTTCTAGCGATTTCTGTTGTTTCTTCTACCTGCTTCACGCCTGCTTTGTTGATTAGACTGTAATAAAACGTTTTCAATCCCCACTGATGTGCTTGCATTAGATTTTTTGCAATCAGCGTAGTGGGCACCTTTTGATCTGTAAAATGTGCAGGATTATAGAATGTGTTAGTAGAGATACTTTGATCTACATAAGCGGCTAAAACTGCCGCAGTTTTAAGATAATCTACACAATCAGTTTGCTCCCACATCAATTGATATGAATTGCGTACACGCTTGATATGATAATCAGGTACTACTTGTGTTAAGCTACCAGCCTTACTTTCTTTTGTAGAGATAAGAGACATTGGTAGTTCGATGCCATTAGTAGAATTGATAACAACACTACTTGATTCTACAGGAGCAATAGCCATCAGAGTTGCATTTCTAACACCATGTACTTTCATATCTTTACGCAGTGCTTCCCAATCTAGCTCTGGTTTGAAGCTGGCTAGCTTGTTAACACCTTCGGCTCTGCGCTCCCAAGGAAATACTCCTTGACCATACCAAGTCTTGTCACTGTCTTTGCATCTTCCACGCTCTTTAGCTAGCTCTACTGTGGCTTCTGTGAGGTAGAATGCTTGATGTTCCATCCAACTCTTAACTTCTTGTAAAGCGTCTTTATCACCATATTTCATATCACGCTTTGCATGCCAGTATGCAAGATTAGTAACGCCGATACCTAGAGGCTGAATCTCATCATTGCTTAAACGGCTTTGCACAGACAGGAAATCCTGGTAATCTAAGATATTGCACAAGCTCCTATGCAAAATCTTACATGCTCTACGCATGTCTTCTGGATTTCTAAAGGCTCCCCAGTTGATAGAACCTAGAGTACAAAGTGCGATTCTACCCTCTTCATCATCTAAACGCTTGAATGGTTTAGTGGGTAGCAAAATCTCACAACACAAGTTACTTTGATAGATAGGATGCACACT
>Ga0099848_1000910_pt1 | contig 13739 bp, 26 predicted proteins | sample CB_VirMetaG_3_FD_78179 | JGI IMG/M metagenome (GOLD analysis project Ga0099848, IMG submission 78179) | Freshwater to marine saline gradient viral communities from Chesapeake Bay - CB_1508_1S Viral MetaG | ecosystem: Environmental > Aquatic > Marine > Coastal | place: USA: Chesapeake Bay... | reverse complement strand
GTAGCGATCTTTCATCCGGCCAATCCGCCCCATGCGGGCATCATAGGTTTCACCCATCTCGCGCTGCAGTGCATGGACAGCAACTTTGCGTTCCTCGTTGCGGCGGGAAACGAACTGAGCATGCCGCTCGACCTGCTGCTTGACGAAGCCCTCATAAAGCCGTTTCGCTTGGCGCGGGCTCAGGCCGTTGGCGTAAGCCCAATTTCGATATGACTTTTCGGCGTCTTCGTCATAGGGCAGATCAGGCGGCAATTGGGGCCGATCGCCGAAATCGTATTTCTCGGGAGCTTCAGGGCGAAACGCCTGGGCAACGCGCTCCCACCCTTCCTCGTCATCGTCGCCTGTCGGCATCACCACCTTGTCGCGGCTGACGAGCTTTTCAAGGTTGATGTAGCTCTTGCCGAGGTCTTCCACCTTCGGCGCCTTCCGGTCAGGGTCCCAAAACTTCTCTGGGATGTATTCAGGGCGATCACCGTCCTGCACTGCCTTTGCCAGAAGGCCATCTGCGGAATCGGGCGATGGCGCTGGCGCTTGTCCTGCTGCCAGACTGGCAATCAACGAATCGGTTGCGCCGCTTTCCATGGGCGGCATTGCCCCCGCGGCATCTGCATTGCCCATATCAGCGACTTGGCCTTCAGACATCAATAAAACCCTCCATCATTCATCAGATGCTCGAGCACGGTCATATCTTCACGTGCTGTTTCTACGTACTCACCCGGCTTGCGCCCGATCCATCGAGCGATCCTTGCCGCAACGTTACGCTCGCCGATTGCGATGCCCGCTGTGATGGGATCTGAGGCGTGAACTTCGGAATACACATTCAACGAAGCAAATAGTTCGGCCAGCGCCACCTTGCCTTGAGGCGTCATCGCGATCTCACGCCATGCCTGGGCGACCTTGGCTTCTGCGGTACCCGACGACGGTCGTCGTGCCATCATGCGCCTCCCATCTCAGGGATCAGAGCCTCGGTATCAAGCGGCTCCATCTGGCTTGGGTCCATGTCAGGAGGAAGTTCGCCGTTACCAAGCGCAGCCATTTCCTGTTGCGCCCGCGGATCTGACTGCACATTCGCCATGAACTGCTGCATGAGCTTCGCAACGTCGACACCGCCGGCCGCCGCGTTGCTCGGCACTTGGCTCAACGCCTGCGCACCTTGCGCGCCGTCTTTCAGCAGTCCAGCAACCGGCCCGGCCATATCGAGCATCTGCTTTGCCTGGGCCATTTCGTTCATCTGCTCCACGTCTTCCTCGGACTTGAGCAGGTCTGGATCGTTGTTAAACAGATCCCACAGCCACGTGATCAGCTTGTCGAGGTCGATCCGTTTCTGGATGAGTTGAGGCGCCAAATCCTTGCCAGCAAGCTGAACCACGATCCCAAGAGCCTGCATGATTGCCTCGGCCTCGGTCTGCTTCTGCGCCGTTGCAACCGGGCTGACAAACTCAACAACAAAGTCCTTGCCCTGGATTTCTTCTGGAGGATCGGGCAACAGGCCCTCGCGCGAAAGTATCCCGAACACGCGATTGACGAGCGGTCCCAGCATCTCACTCTCAAGACGGCCAACTAGCGGGCCGAACAGCCGCATCATCTCGTTGGTGCGCTGAACCACTTCAGTCGCCGTCATATTCGCGCGATCAGTCATCCGCATCAAGTCGGCATAAAACGTTCTAAGGATTTGCTCCTTCAGCATTGCGATATCTTGCGAGATCGCTTGGATACCTTGAAGGCTGACAGGATGCAGCATCACGCCGTCATTCGGGTTGCCGCGCCAATAGGTGATGCCACCCGGTACTGTCCTGGTCTGACCAACAACGCCGTCGTCTTTAAGAAAGAGCGGCGGATCAGCGGCCTTGTGCATCAGCTTGATCTTAACCTTTACCATCGCTTGAAGCATCTTCAGATCAGGCAGCGCCGTCATGCCAGGCGAACGACCATAGACCTCCGACGTGTATTTGCTCCAGCGCGCGACCTGATACGGGAATTCAGCAAACCCGCTCTCGTCCAGAAGATGGCAAGCGTCGTGCTCGAAATAGCAGGAAACGAAAGGCATATTTCTCGCGTCACGCTTGCTGTAATCGCGATCGGCTCGAGGATACACCGCATGGATGACTTTGATCTTCTCATCCATCTGGTTGTTTCGGTACATCTCCTTAACCTTGTCGGAGACTTCCCATCCCGCTTGGCGTTCCATCTGGATCATCTGACGAACCGTGTATTCCGAGCATCGGAACACCGTATCCACGACGCCATCGATATTCTCGGCAATCACGCACTCAGACAGAGCCCGAGCCTCGAACAACAGCCCGCCGCTCTGTTGCTGGCCGCAGAACAGAACCGCGGTTCCAAACGATGCAAGGTCCAGGTAGATTTCATGCAGCGCCGTCGTGAAGTTTGTGCCAGGAGCGTAGATCCGAGCCCACATGATCTGCTCGACATCGCTCATGTACTTCTGGACGGCCGGGATCTCGTTGATGTCGACGCTTTCGCCGTTCTGATCCACGCCGTACCGCTCACCGACCATGCGCAGGCTGAACCACTTGGCGCTTGGATTAGTGGCCATACCGTGAAGGCCAGCCGCCAGCATTTCCACTGCAAGGATGCCGGTCGGATCATAGACCTTCGTCATTCTTTTTTCGCCGGGCGTGCGGATACCAACAAAATCCAGCTTCCGCGGAGAACAGATCTCCGCGATTTCCTGCCAGTTGGTTTCGCAGTTGGTTCGCTCGGTCGAGCCTTTCAGCGCATCATAGCGCTGCTTCAGGAACTCCATGCGATCATCGTCGCGGTGTCCTGAAGACTTTTCGCGGCTGGCATCGTAACCAGCCGCCATGTCTTGAGCCATCTAGGCTTTAGCCCCCCAATACCGGCGTGGTTGCAACGGCACCCTGTTGGTTAGGGTTGGTCAGAAGCGTCGATTGGAACCCGCTTGCCGCCGCACGTCTGGCCTGCTGCTGCGTGTTCTGGCGCGCCTCAATCGCCTCGTCACGCTGCGGCACTGGTGCCGGCGGCGCTTGAGGCTCCGGCGGTTTTGCTCCACCACACATGGTCAAGCCCCCGCGGTCGAGCTGCCGAGATCAGCACCAAAAGTGCTGCCCATGCTGCTGGTCTGGCTGTTGGTCGATTGCGCCACAGCTGCCTGGCGCTGCTGTGTGTTGCTGTAGTCAGCCGGCGTAGACGCTGGCGCTGGAACCTCACGGATCACCGTTTGCTGGCCACCGCTGCTTTTTTTCCCCATGCACATAGCTTTACCTCCTAGCCAATGACGGGCGCGTTGGGATCGCCACCCAATGATTTGCCGAAATCGCCGTATGTCACCTTGTTCTGCGGCGTTCCCTGAGTTCCCTGCCAGATCATTTGGCGTTGGGATTCTTCCGCGCTCTGCCGCACCGGCTCAAACGTCGTTGCCGGCGACGGAGGCGGTGGTTGTGTATTCCCGGATTTACTTCCGAAGCACATCATGCAGCCCTCGTGTAATGCGGATCGAGAACGCGCGCGCTCTCGCTATCCCGCAGCCAGACAAATCGCTGATAAGCGGCCCCGTCCTTGCCGTAGGCCATCATCGGCGGGCCTTCAGGCACACCGCCCATGGCCTGGATTAATTTCCAGGCCTCGTCATAGCCAAGCCTGCTATCGCACTGGAGCCGCCGACCCTCACACACGTGCAAAATGTCGTTGGCTTCATGGCGAAACCACCGAACCAGATCAATCACCACGCTTCGGAAATCATCCGTTCCGAACATCCAGATTTCCCAGCATCCTGGCCATTGCTCCGTGAAGGCGGCCACGCCAGCCGGAAGGCCTTTATGCCAAGCGATCCGACCTCGCCCCGTATTGCGAATAGCGTGATAGGCTTCCCAGGCCAGCATGTCCGGGCTGTCATGTGGTCGAAGCGCGAAGATCTCAGTTCGATCGTTTTCGCGCATGTTCGAGCACAAATAGATCATGTCGAGGTGCGTAATGTCCGTGAGCACCAATCCCCCTGCTGTATTTAGAACGGGCTCCAGTTCACGCCCGCGTTTGCCTGCCGAACGTGTCGCTCGTATTCCTCAGTTCCAATCAGGAACGGATCATAGCCGCTTGTGCTTGTCTGCCGGCGCTGCATGTACTCGGGAACCAGGTCGCCGCCCGCAAAAGTCAGGCAGAAAGCGTCAGCCTTGTTCGGCGACTTGACGCCTCGCTTTTTCATCTCGTCCTTGGACTCGACCTTGAGCTTGCCCGAACTTTCGAGCTTGTACTTTGGCGCAACCAGCTCATCGGCCAGCTTGTCGTCCCGTGGCATCGTGACTGCGCGGCTTTCAAACCACCGTCGCGCCTCGAACCAAAGCTCATCACGAAGGCGCATATATCGACTGCTGTCGATGCTCGGGCTTTCCGCGACGTTGATGCCGTAGACAGGAAGGCCAAGCTCACGCAGACGATCGACTACGCCACCGCCCATGCCGATCACGTCAACGTTGATCGCAGATGGGCGTTTGTCGAATGGCGTCTCGTTGTATTCCCTGGCAATAATGCCGGCGGTTTGCATCAGGTCCGTCTTGCGCCATTCTCTGACGACCTCAAGCAATACGTTTCCGCGGCGCTTGGCCAGCGCTGTCGCGTCATCCCCAAATCGGGCCACGTCCAAGCCCCAGACAATCCCCATGTCGTTTGGCGAGATGTCGCGTTCTATCGCGGCTTCGATCCAGCCAAGCGGAATGACGGCATCATCTTCCGATTTTGGAAATTCGCCCATAACGCGAACACGGTAGACGTTGCTGTCTTCCCCATGCTCGAGCGCCATGTTGCGGGCGTAGTCGGGCGATACTCTCGAGCTTACATTGCAAGGCACGTGATACCGGCGCCAGCCGGTGCGAGCACCATGAAACGCACGATAGAAATAGCCGCTCGTCCGCGTCGGGTTGGCAAACATCATGACCCAGGACTTGGCCGATGACAAAGCACCGCCGGCAGTCTCGAAAATCACATCGTCAATGCCTGACGCTTCCTCGATCAGGAAAAGCAGGTTTTCGCTGTGGAACCCCTGCAGCGCCTCGGGCTTCTCGGGCCGCGCTGTCCGTGCAACAGCAAATGCTTCCGTTGGGTCCGCCTTTATCGAGACGCGCTCGGCAGAGACATCAATCATCTGCTGCAGAAACGGCGGCAGCTTGCGCCACCAATGGGCTATTTCCGCCCATACCACGTCTCTAAGCTGATCCTGGCTGTTGGCCGTGATCGGGATTTTGCACGGCCGCATGAACAGCAGGAACCAGAGGATCACCCAGGCCTCGACTGTCGTCTTGCCGACGCCGTGACCTGCGCGAACCGCAAAGCGCCGCTGACCTGTCGTGATGGCCGATCCGATGTCCTTGAGAAAGTCGCCTTGCCAAAGCTCAGGACCAACCGGCGGCGATGCGGGGTACTCTTTGCCTGGCTGCCACGGGCGCCATTGCTCTTCCGTGATCTGGAACAGGCCCTCGAGGACGAAGTGAAACGGGCTCTTGGACCAACGAGTGACCAGAGCCTGCCAGTCAGACATTAGTCTGCGAGCTCATTTAGCATCGCGTCGATCTCATCAGCCATCTCGCGCAGACGGCTCGCGTTATCACCGTTGCCCTTCTGAACCTGATGAAGCCGTGGAAAGCTACCGGGCATGTACGGCAGGCCTAATGCACGCTGGATCTGCTGCAGCTCGCTATACGGCTCGGCAAGCTGGGCTCCGAGTTCGGCAATATCTGTGGCGATATCCCTAAGCCGATCCCGCATCTCGCAATTGCAATTGATCAGCCGCTGCCGCTGTTTGTCCGTCAAGCCTCTTCCCTTCTGAGCAACACCAGCTCGCGCCGGTCTCGCATCAGAGCTAGCAGCACAGCCGTTGATCCTGTGATTGACTTCACTTGGCCAGATCGCCATCGCGAGATTGTCTTAGGCCCCACGCCGAGCATCCGGCAGGCCTTGCGATCCGATACATTCCACGCTGAAACGATGGCCAAAGCGTCAGAAATGGTCATATGACCATACCAGCCGTCGATAAAGGGTATCATATGACCACGCTAACGGCGTGAAATCAGTCCTCAACGTCTTCGTAATCGCCATCGATCACGTCCGCTTCAAGCTGCCTTGGCGGTTCAGCGTGACCATTCAACCGGCGAATGAAGGCCTCGAATTCTTCGGACAATCCTACAGTATGTTTCATGTCTATGTGCTGGGGCGCGCGTCCAAACCCGCGATCAAGTAGTTCCGAAGCAGCAGAAATGCGTGATGGTGGAGGCGCTTCAGTATCTGCGACTATATCTGCGAGGGCCTGTATGGCCTTCATTGCATGTTTCTGCGCTTCCTTGGCGAGATCGAGGTCTTTCTTAGGTCTACCTCTAGGATTACCGCTCTGTCCCTTCTTCCAGATCTTGCCGTTTGTGGGGACTTTCTTACCGCATGGTAAAGTGCGTGTGTTTCCAGATTTCTTCTGGTCTGTTTCTTGCTGGGCTGGAGATTGTTCAAGCATGGTGTCCAACCTCCTGTTGGTTTGTTAGGTTTGGTCTGTCAGCCCAAGACGACGGCGGGCTTCTTCTGCTCTCGCTTCGATTTCGTACGGGCTGGACGTGTAGCCATACCGTAGCACGTAGTAGACGATCTTGACACTCCATAGCCACGCGCCGTCCCTGTCTATTTGACGGATGTGGGCGAGTTCGTGGGCTCGGAGTTGGTGATCGTCGATGTATGCTGGCCGCAGGTAGATTGTGCGCCATGGGAGCGTGATGCCGTCGAAGCCGGCGCGATCGAGTATCCAGAGCCAGAAGCCTCGTGCGGGCTCAAATGTGTGTGATCCGGTCCGTCCCATATCTCGCGCAGGCAGATTCCGTCCTTATGGAAGCAGATCTCGTAAGCTTCGGGCTCGGCAAGGACGTAAAAGAACTCCCAAACCCCGTTACCGTATTGATCGGCGTTCGTCATCGCGTACCTGCTGGATGAGGGCGTGCACGCGGTTTACAATGTCGGCTTTATCGGCTTTAGGAACGGCGTTGCGGGCCATGCGGCCTACTTCTCCCTTGAGATCCTTGTTGAAGACTTCGATGACGACCTGCTTAGCAAGTTCGCGATCACTGTCTGTCCTGGAATTCTCTGAAATCATTCCAAATTCCCATGCGCTTGCCTTCGACTAGCCTGTCCCATCGGATGTTGTCCTCGAGCACCCATTCGCAGGGCTTGCAAAGAAAATCTATGGTGCGGCTTCCATCTGGCGCTGACATGCGTATGCCCTTAGCCAGGTTTTGCATGATCTCATCACACGTTGGCTTGTTCGCTGGCGCCGTGTATGCGTTTATCTGGAAGTCGCTTTTTCCATTTCCAGTGAACTTCAGCGCGTAGATCGCCATCATCTCGCAGGCGCTGGCCGGTGTTGCGATCAAGCACAAGGCGATGACAAGTGATCTCATGACGCGACCTCAAGGGCAGAGCCGATCATCGCGTGCAGGCGCTTCAAGTCGTCTGCTTCGTAGATCAAAAACAAATCATCATCGTTGAAGCAGCCGTCGCGGGTACTGTCGTATTCCATGGGGTGGCTCACGCCGGCCATTAGCATCTCGTCCAGCAGATCGAACAGTTCGCCGCTATCATTCGCGTCCGGCATGTCGATGGCCTGGTAACGCCAATCGTTGGCCAAGCTCTCGACTTTGAAACAGAGCCCACCATCGAAGCACCACTTTCTACCCTTGATAAATGCTGTTCCATCAGGGAACTTCAGGAAGTCTTTCCGCGATACGACCTTCATGACTTTGCCCCGAGCGCTTGAGCTAGCAGCTCGCGGATGACCTGCGCTTTCTCGGGGCGATCGATGCGCTCATCGCTGATGGCTTCGATCATGCGCATCATCTCGCGAGGAACGCGAATATTGATGCGATCTAGCAAGGCGTCATCACCTTTCGGCGGTCTGCCTCGTTTTTTTGGTGCGTTGCTCATGCACGCGAATATGCGTCGCCCACGAAATCACGTCAATTCACGAAAATGTGATCGACAAATGTCACTTTTTCTATTTTCGTCGCCGGAAAATGTGCTATATTAAAATAACAGAAGGCGACGGGCTGCCACCGACACTTCCGGGACGCTTGCGGAGATCGGGGTCATAGGGGCAGCTGACGGGCCAAACATAGCAGAGCCCTAGGGGACCAACCCCTAGGAGGATATCATGTCTGCATTCATCGTTTCTGACACACACATCAACGCCCTCGTGTCGTATGCCACGGGCGGCGGGCCATTCAGAGTCTCGGACGGCAACCCCCAAGAGCTCGGCCAGATGCTCGTGAACGAAAACTACCGCAGCGTGAACTACCGTTATCGTGAGCGCGATGAGCCTCACACATTCCGGTATCGCCCGTACATCAAGCCGCTCAAGCCGGTCGAAGTCATCAAGCTGTGTGACTGCTACGACTACCAGTCATGCGAGACTGATGATTATGAAAAGTCCGAAGCCTACCGCCTGATCCAAGGCATACGCTCAAAGGCTCTTCATTTACTGCCCGGCTACGCCGACGCCCCTTGGGGCCTTGATGACGAGCACACGCACACGGTTGAACGCATCGCATAACCCCCTAGACCAGCCGGTTCCGGCCGGTTGGTCGCCTAGGGCTCTGTTATGATCACATCACTGTCCTGGTGGACTACCAACCAGGGAGACTGACATGACGAACTACACCGGAGCGAAAAAATTGATCGCTGATTTCATCGGCGACGACGTTATCCGCTTCTACACGTCCAGCCAGGACGGAAAAATGGAGTGCGTTGAGTACCGCTCGTTTGGGCGGATCAAGAGCACCACCGTCGCCGCACTGGGCCGCTCGATCATGCGCCACAAGCGCGCTCTTGCGGAAGGACGAGTGTTCTGAATGCACCCTGGACTACCGCTTTGCGGCGGTAGTCCTCCAGGGCAGTGATGAGACTACCCCCCACGAGCGAGGGAACAGCTATCCAGGCACTCTAACTCGTGGGGAACTTCCACGGCATCCATGGGCAGCTCTAACCATGGAGGCAAAGATGAAAATAGAAATTTGGCACACACAGGAACAGGAAAGCACGTTCGCACGCGATGGAAGATTGACCGTATTCCAATCGCAGATCTCAAATGCCGAAAACGGCACACCTCAAGAGCAAACGCTTGCAGCAGCCCTTTCCGAATGGCTTGCCACAAGCGACGATCCCGACACACCCAGCGTATTGCTGGAACGGTATCGACTTGAATGTGAAACAGAGATCGAAGCTGATGGCGTCCTGTACGACGTGGCTAGATATCTAGCATCATAACCCACTTGGCCAGCCCTTCGGGGCTGTCCTTGGATGCCGCTAGGAAGGCTCACCTCGACATTTCGCCAGCGTCGGAGATTGGCAGATCCCCGGCGCTGACTTGTGCAACCCCTTACGAGGAAGGGATCACACCAATGCATACATCTATCATCTGCCTCAGGGCTTCCGCAATGCTGGCGGGAGGCGCCCTGATCGCGTCTCAGGTACTCCTTAACCTGGAGTATTTGGGACAGGCTGCAGCCTTCTCGGGGCTGCACCTTGCCGCGGTTGCCTTGCCGATCTCGATGGCAATTGCGGTCCCTGCGCTCGAGCACTGCTGGCGCGATCACCGATGGGCCATGGCCGGCCTGGCGATCGTCGTGCTCATCTGCGGGTTGTCTCACACCATGATCGTGGCGCTCGAGCGAGGCGCCCACGCTCGAGACAATACCGCGGCGAATGCCGGCAATCATGCCTTTGCCATTGCACAGAAGGCCTATGATGACGCAACCGCTCGCGTCTCAAGGCTGGAGGGCGCCGTACAGGCCGAAGCATCCAAAGGGGGATGCGGTCGGAACTGCCGGGCGCTGCAAGCTCAACTCGATGCCGCGGCGGCGCAACAAGCCGCGGCGCTCGAGCGGCTCGCCAAAGCGAAGGCGCCAGTCGTCACGAACAGCATGGCCAAGAGATACGGCAACTTGGCCCACGTGATCGACCTTGTGCATCCACTTGTCATGCCCATGGCCATGGAGCTTGGCGGGCTGATGCTCATCGGTTTTGCCCTGCATCGAGGCAAGGGCAGCCCAAGGCTTCCGCTGGTATCGGCAGCGCCGCCGACCAGACTTGAGGAAGCCGAAGTCGCGATCAGAAAGCTGGCAGACGATCGCGGAACAGTCCCGTCTCTTGCGGAAGTGGTCAGGCAGACCGGCTTACCTAAGACCACTGCATGGCGTGCGCGAAAGCGTGTGGCAGCCTGACCAGACCCCGCTACGGTTCTCCGTGGCGGGGTTTTTTGTTTCAGCCAAGCTTGATCCGGCGAGTAAGAAGCGCGTAGATGCCGGCCATGTAGATCAACGTCGATGCCGGCGGCGACTTGACAAATGGAATATCGATACCTTGAGCCTGGAGGATTAGATCCGCCAGCATCAGGATCATGACGACACCAGCGACCTTCTCGGCCAGCGAGACAACCATATCAACGATCGCCGTGAGAGATCCGATCGTCGGCACCTGCACTTGCGTTGCCATCAGTGCAATCTCCGCGTTGGCGTCACAAGGTCCATATGCAGCGCCTGGATGCTGACGACATGACACCAGATCGCCGTGGCCCATTCCTCGATTTGATGGTCGCTCAGTACGGCGCGGCCTTGATCAGCCAGCATGGCCTGGACCATTGCTGTGGCTAGAGCCAAAGACTCCAGCTGCGTCCAAAGCTCATGCTCTTGGTCAGTCAGGTGAGTCATTGTCGTGTCCTGTGATTTGGACGCAATAACCCATCGCGGGGAATGGATGGTTCCCCCGGGTGCCCCGCGCACTAACTTACGTCTGGCGTCGGACGGGCATCGACCGCAAATCACTTATACCACAACTTGCTGGGCGGAAAAACCCTTCATGGCAGGTCAAGTAGCGACTCAATTTCCGCCCATTTGACCGTTCAACAATTTTGCAATTTCCTGGACACCTGCCTTGCCCGAATAGCCGCATGCGGTTATCCCGAAACCGCATACGGTTTGCGGCGAGCTTATAGGTGTGATGCCTGTTGCTCCTGCAGCGCCTTGATGACAATGTCGGCGATCTGCTTCCATACAGAAGGCTTCGCCGAAGACTTCGCCGCAGACTCCACTGACCAAACCAGATACCACCCGGCAGACCAAAACGCAGACCCTGCCGCAGACTTTGCCGCATCCCGATCCGCAGACCTCAGCGAACAATCCGTACACCACACCACATAATCCGCCTTAGACTTCGCCGCGACTCTCTTTTGTTCAGTTGGCTCGCGGTGATAATCAATCACTTGACGGATCGCCTTGACGACCTTGGACTTATACGGCTCCTGCCACACTTCCTGTCGCGACAAGCAGATGTCTTCCAGAATCCTAATGCATATCTGATGATATGCCGGCTGCAGATCGACACCGACAGGCAATGCCTCGGCCAGCGCTACGTGCCACCACGCCCGATGTTCGGCGGACAGGCCTTCGAACACAACATCCCGCAAATGCCCCAGCCATTCTGGCATGTCGTCGTGCTGCTGTTCAGAATTGAACATCGTCAGGTCTCCGTCCCTTAGATGTTCAAACAACCGTGACGCGACAGAACGATCCAAGGTGGAACACGGCATCACGCGGGTAACCGTGTTCTGCCCAAGCTGACACTATTGTATAATTGATGTCTGTGACTGATGTATCCGGGTTCTCGACGAGCCTATAAGTGCGTAGCCTGATGCGCTCTCCACGGCAGCCGATTGTTTGATCCTTCACGACACGAAACACGTCTCGCTCTACGTACTCAGGAGACATGTACCTCGCCTTGTTGTCCTGTGTCATCGTCCGGTTTCCGTTTGTTGGTCTCTACACGGCCTGAAGTGCCTCGACCGGAATCGATATGCGCGTTGGCCGGGCGAACAGCTCAACGAGCAGATGGCACGTACTTGCGCCGATCTCATCAATCTTGCTTTCCCAGCCGATCCATGGACCAGCGATCACTCGGACGTTATCGCCTACGGCCAAGCCCTTGCGCGTCGGGGCGGAATGTGTGTGCGGGATGTAATGGCCTTGGGAAAGCTCGAGCAGGCGATCCAGGTTCTCAGCTGGCACCGGGGCGGGTTTGCCATCTCGACCGATGACGCCGCGCAGGTGGAAGCCCAAGCCATCACGCCCGTCGAACACCCACCACCAATTTGGATTATCGCCAAGCTCCACGGCGATGTAGCTTGGCATCCGCGGGTAATCCTTAGGCCGGAACTCGTTCTGGCCACGTCGTTTCAGAAGGCGCGTTTCCCGCGGAACGAATGCCCCAATGCCCCGCTTGCGCAACGCCGTCTCTGCGTCGAACTCGCACTGAGGCAGCGTTCTGAAGATGTACCAGCTCATAGGCTTACCCCCCTATATTTGCGCTTCGGGTGCTTGCGATCGGCGATCTGCTGGCTAACCGACTTGCGGCGGCGCTTCTTGACGACCTCGACGGTGCCGTCCGTTCGGGTTTTGATCGTGTAACTGGTGGTGAGCTGAGCCATCACTCCCATCCCTTCGGCATCGGGCGGGACAGCCATTTGACGACAGGCAGTGATGGCTGCATGCGCTCGATATTGCTGAATCCGACCCAAAATGCTCTATCGTGCGAATGCTCGACCATGGTCGCCGATCGCTTCCGGCTGACGCGTTTTGCGTTGACGCTGGCCGAGCATGGCTGACACATGCCGATGCGCTTGGAGCTGGACCGGCGCTTGCCGCAGCGCGTGCAGTGGGTGTAATCGCTCATTCCGCTGCCTCCATCTGCGTTGCGCCTTCCCATGACGTGCACCAGTCGTAGTTCTTCCTGACCCGCCGATAGTGCAGCTTGTGGTCGGGATTGCAGCACCTGGTCAGGCCATCGATCACCACACGCTGACTGCGCCATACGCAGGTGCCACAGCAGACACCTGGCTTTCGGTTGATGGGCTTAAGGGATTGCCGTATCATCGCTGCTGTCCCTCGCAGATCTCGAAATGATCGCAGGAGCATGAATCATTGATCGACACTGCACGATCGCCGCAGAGGCATTTGCAGATGCCCGGCGCATGATAGTGGATGCAGTCGCGGCAACGCTTAATCATCACGCTTGCTCTCCTTGCGCTCATCGACCATCACGCTATAAATATCCTGCCCTTCATCTGTTTTGTTTTTCTCATCCTTGAATACCATGATGTTGAGATTGCCAAGACGGCCAGCGAGATAGCGCTTTTCTGATTTACTTTCTCGAGAATAGAGTGTCGTCAGCTTGATCATCACGCCCTCCCGATCAAATCACCGAGCGCATCTTCCCGTGTTCGCGTAACCACGAACCGACCAGCAGAAGCCTGAAACGACAGCTGCACCAGCATTTCGCTGCCCATCATTTCCGTGTCCTTGATCTTATCAATATTGAGATATGTCGGGCCGACTTTCTCCGGGCGCCACACACACCAGCCGATATCAGACTTGTTCCCGAAGTTGGCCGTGTCGGCGGCGTCATTGAGCGTGTAGATGTATCCACTCGACCTGCGGCCAGTTGCTTCTTTCGGCGGATGCGCCGCAACGATCATCAGCAGATTGTAATCATCGGCGAGCGCTTTGAGACGCATGATAAAACGTCCGATATAATCGGTTTTTGACATGCCATATGGAACATTATGGTCAATCTCATTGAGAGGATCAACGATAACAACCTCGACGCCGTATATCTTCACAGCATATTCGATCAATTCATAAAGTCGATCGGCATCGAGAATTGAATTCCGCTTTCGACGCAGAAAT
>Ga0099848_1000909_pt1 | contig 13747 bp, 25 predicted proteins | sample CB_VirMetaG_3_FD_78179 | JGI IMG/M metagenome (GOLD analysis project Ga0099848, IMG submission 78179) | Freshwater to marine saline gradient viral communities from Chesapeake Bay - CB_1508_1S Viral MetaG | ecosystem: Environmental > Aquatic > Marine > Coastal | place: USA: Chesapeake Bay... | reverse complement strand
TGGAGGCGCAGCCGCACAACAAAAGATAATTAAAGACATTGAGGCTTTAGGCAAACAAGATATTGCTGCGGTCTTTGGTCAAGAAACTGTCCCTCAATATGAGGGCGGAATACTTGGCGAGATTAGCCGAAGGTCAGAGTTTAAGCCTTTTACTGTTACCACTCCTACCGGCTCAAGGGCAACCCTGGGGGCAGGTGGCATGGATACAATGCTCAGTCCAACAGAACAGGCTCTACAGTCGCAATTGTTAGGCTTTGGCTCTCAAGCTTTTGGGATGTTAGGAGACCCGGAAGCAAGGCGACAAGAACAAGAGAATATTATTGGCATGTTGACGCAAGACCCTATGCAAAGGGCTATGCGTGAGCAGGACATCTTTGGTCGTATGCAAGCCACTCTTGCCCCAGAGCAAGAACGCGCAAGGCTAGGGCTAGAAGAGCGTTTAGCTAACCAGGGTAGACTAGGTGTTAGGACTGCCATGTTTGGCGGTACGCCAGAGCAGTTAGCACTAGAAAAAGCTATAGCAGAACAACAAGCAGGTCTTGGTGTGAGTGCTATGGAACAGGCTCGAGCAGAGCAAGCCCTTCAGTCACAGCAAACCCTCGCGGGATTAGGTGAGACGCGAAATAGACTAGGCTTATTGGGTCAATTAGGATTGTCTTCTATTCCTACAGCTTACGCAGGACAGAATCAGCTACTTGCAAACTTGCAGCCACAATTAGAAGCGCAACGCATTGCTACTGCGTTACAATCTACTGGTCTTGGTTTAGGAACTCAGCTTGCCGAGTCTGGCCTAGAGTCCCAGTTAGGTTACGCAGCACTAGCTAATGCTTTGCGTCAGCAGCAGTTCCAAGGTTTGTTTGATATTCTGAAGACTCCACCGCAAGCGACCCCAAGTACAGTAATTAATTTAGGAACATAGACATGGCGGCTATAAACATTCAAAGTTTGTTTGCGGACATCATTGATACTCCTGAACAACGTCAACAGAAACTGCTTCAGCAGGGCATGGTTCAAGGTCAGTTATTATCCTCTGGTTTACGCGGCAGAGCAGCAGCATTGGCTCCTTTAGCCCAGGTAGCAGGTCAGCTAGGGGTGCAGCGTAACGAAGATCTACGGCGAGCTATTCAGCCTATGATTGGCATTGACCCGCGTAGCACTGGAGAAAAGGTTGCTGCGCAGATTCAAGGCTTAGATCCAAACAATGCTAATAGCGTTCTTCAGGCTGCTAAATCTTTAGAGTCTATAGACCCTTTAAGGGCTGCTGCTTTGCGTCAAATAGCAGCACAAATAACAAGGCAACAACAAGCAGATATGATGGCTCAACAACAAGCCTCTACAAGCATTGCAAGAGATTTAGAGGCAATTACAGCAAGTCAAGAAGGAAGAGAAGCTTCTAGAGCAGCGGCAGCAAATGAAAAGCTAACTAACGCGGCTAGGGTAAATTCAGCAGCAAGTGTAGTTAGAGAGCAAGACCCTAATTTTGCTGCGTTAATGCCTGTTATGTATTTTGGAGACCCGGACGGAGCTGCTGCGGTTGCTGAAAAATACCTTTCAGGAGCATCTGAGGGCAGCATAAGAAATGAAAAAATTAATAGCTATACAGATATTCTATTTAGAAGTGGAGATTTCGAAACTGTAGAGGAAGCAAGAGATTACGCGACTAAAGTTGCCGACAACAAAATACAAATTACACCAGACCCAAATAATCCAACAAGAGCAACATTTACAGACCTTATTAGCAGAGAAGTCAAAGTAATTTCTTCTTTGCCGTCTATTGAAACACCGCTAGAAAGCGCAGAAGATTATGATGCGTATCTGGAAGGACTAGACGATATTAGCGTTTCAGAAATGTTAAGCGAAACAACTGGTCTAGGCCAAATGACATCGGAAGTTTTTGGCAGGATTGCAGAAGGTATTACTGGAATTGAAGGGTTAACAGATAAAAAACGCACTGAGTATAAACAAGGATTAAAACAAATACAAAGCCTAGCTATTCGAGCTTTTTCTGTGAACCCAAAATATATAGGCTCAGAACAAGAAAGAATTATAGAAAATTTATCTTTTGATCCGCAATTTTTATTAGGAAAACAAGGCGCGGCAGCAAGGGTAGCAGGAATTGATAAGTTTTTAGACGATGAGCTAGTTACTATACAAAATCGGATGAATGACCCTGAAGTTGATTCAAAACAAAAAGCAGAAGATTTAAAAACTAAATCAAATATTATTGCTTTCAAACAAAGGCTTTACCCTAAAAAGATAAATGTAAACTCGTTAAATAACGATGTTGTTAACAGCATGTCTAAAGCAAGGTTGCTTTTTACTATTGAATCTTTTAGCGATGAAGAATTAAACAGCATACCTCCTGAGCTTGAAAAGATTATTACTCAAAAGCTAACAAATTAAACTGGTGTTTTTATGAGTACAACCGCAGAAAGATTAAAAGCCTTAACGCAAGAAAATCAGTCACAAGGATTTGTTGGCGATGCGTACGCAACCATAAAAAACAATTTAGCCACAATGATTTCTGGAGACCCCAGAATTAAGGCTCAAATTGCAGAACAATCTATGAGTACAGCAGATAGGCTTAAGTCCGTTGCTTCTAGGGCGGATATTCCTGCTGAAAACCAAATAGAAACGCCAGGAATTGCCTTTGGAACTGGATTTACAGACACTATACCATTTGCTGTTGGCTTAGGGTTTGTGTCTCAAGCAATACCTCAAGCTAGAGCGGCAAGCGGAGCTGGTCGCGTGGTTAGCGGCTTGCAAAATATGTTAAGTCAGTACGGCAGGGTATTTAAACAAAACCCAATCATGATGACTACCGGAGAAGCTTTTGCGGGAGGAACTGGAGGGTTTACAGGATTTGAATTAGAGAGAAGATATCCAGATTTACCCGCTGCAAGATTTATTGGAGAAGTCGCAGGAGGCTTTGGCGCAGACTTAGCGCCTAGAGCAATAAAAATGCTTCCCTCATACAAGATATATAATGCTGCAAAGGATAAGCTTTCTCCTGCAAAAGATAAGGTTCAAGCAAGAGCGGCAGAGTTATTATCTATAGGCGATAGAGAAGGGGCATTAAAAGCCTTGCAACAGCCTAGAGATTTATCTCCAAACGCTCAATTTACTGCGTCATTTAAAACAGATGACCCAACATATTCAAGAATGGAGCAAACAATACTTAAAGGCTCTAGCGATGGTGAGCTTTCTGAAAGATTTGCAAAAATGATCGAAGATACAAATAACGCTATTAGAGATGACTTGTCTTTTGGAGGCTCTTCTGTAGAAGAGGTGCAGTCTCTTTTCGAAAACCAAATAAGTCATTACCGAAACTTATTAGACGCAAGATTGCAGATAGCCGCAAATCGTGCTGATAAGCAAATTTCTAAAATCAGAGTAACAGACCTTCAGGAAAACATTGAGCCAATAGTAAGGTCTCAGTTGTTAGACGCTTTAAAAGAAGCAAGGGCTTTTGAAGATCAGTTATATAAAGCAATAAACCAGAAAGAAATAGTTGATATTAATATTTCTAAAATTGCCAGGCTTGAACTTGAGCAAAGTCTACCTGCTGCGCAAAAGCAAGACATGCCTAATGCAGCAAAATTCTTAAACCCTAAATCACCAAGTTACCTTGGCAAGAAGAAGGTTAAAGGTAAAACAGAAATCACTAATCAAAATACAATTTTTGAGCTTAGGGGCGTTCAAAGCCAGTTACGAGCCGAAGCTAGAATGGCAAGAGCAGGAGATAGCCCTAATTTTAATAAAGCTAGGATTGCTGATGAGCTTGCTGACTCTATTACTGAAGACTTGGCTAACATTTATGCAGAGCCAGGCAGCGAAAACCCTATAGCAACTGCCATTGCGTTTTCAAGAGAGTTAAATGATAGATTTGGCAAAGGAAGCGTTGCAAAGATATTAAAACGCGAAAGAAGGGGTGGCGAAAGCATTGACTCCTCCAAAACCCTATCTGCCACACTTGGTACTGGAAAAGCCTTAGATAGAGTTGCATACGATAATATTCTGCAAGCTGTCTCTGGAAATCCAGAAGTTCAAAATGCTATGGAGGATTTTATTAAGTTTAAGTTCTTTAAAGGCGAAGAATTTAACCCAAGACAGGCTCAAGAGTTTTTAAACTCAAACGCAGATTTAATGAATAGAATGCCGGTTTTAAAGTCTGAAGTTCAAAATGCTATTAGAACAAATGATTCAAGATTATTAACAGAATCAAGAACCAAAAACGGAACGCCGTTTTTAGACCCTAAAATAAATAAAGCTATTATTTATATAAATCAAGGGACAGACAAAGCGTTTAAATCTGTTTTAGGATCTAATAACCCTGCGAGAGAGATGCAATCTCTTATCAAGATGACGAGCAGGGATAATACTGGAGAGGCTTTACAGGGACTGAAGACAGGGTTTACGGAATATCTTTTTAATAACTCAGTTGCCAATACCAGACTTCCTACAGGGCAAAGCAAAAAGATTATAGATGGAAATAAGTTTAATGAAGCGATACAAGATCCTAAAACCAAACAAGCAATAATCTCTTTGTTTTCCAAAGAAGAAAGAGCAAGAATTGAAAGGGCTGCTAGAACCGCGCAAGCATTATCTAAACAAATAATGGGAAGGCCAACCATAGAGCTTGCGCAGCAAGAAGGCTTAAATATTATGCAAAAAGCATTGCTGAGAATATCTGGCGGTACGCTTGGTAGAAGGCTTGGAACAGGAACCTTACAAGCGCCAGAGCAATTAGCAAATATTTTTGAGACTCTTGGTAAGGGAGGTGTTTTTGACGCAGAAGTAAAACTATTAGAAGACGCAATCTTTAATGATGATTTATTTAAAGTGCTTCTAGAAAAACCAACTAAAGGCGAAATCTCAAAACAGTCTCAAACTGTATTGAGAGCATGGATGGCTAAAACTCTAGCAACTCATGGGGACGAGAACTCAAACCAACAAGAGCAGCAATAACTAACCCCTTGGTACACGCCTCTCCTCCATCGTGGGGAGGGGCTTTCTTTTTAGCTCCTCTTCAATCAAGAACTCGCAGAACTGCTTGATCTTTCTAAGGTCTTCAACCCCACCCTTCTGTCTCCATCGTGAGATGTACTTGATTATCGCACCCTCACAGAACCCTAAGTTATTAGCCAGGATGTAATCGATAGGCTGTATCGCTAGGTCTTGGTAGTGACTTCCTGCTACCTGATAGTCTGTTGCCTTCAATGTAATTCCCTCTCGTAAGCCGCTAGTTGTTCTTGGTACTCTCTGTTGACATGCGTTTGAAACTTCTCCTGCATAGCATCACTGCTGTTAATAAAGTTAAGCATGTCCTCTAGCATCATCCCGGTTGTACCTGCTAGATTTCTTTCCATCTCATCGTCACCCTCAAGCAACTCTGCTAACCAATCAAAGACATCCTCTACATTCTGTAGCTCTAATACAATACCGTATTTAGTCATTGCTTTAACTCCATCTCCCGCATAGCTCATATACTGTTTCCTTGTTGGTTGCTTAGTTTTACGCGGGTAATGTTCAGCCATAATTCTTCCGGGCTGTTAAGATCAGACTGATCAACGCATACACCGTCCGTATAGGTATTTGTTTTAGGGTTGATAAACTTCCTGCATTTGGCTGCGAATTCTGTCTTGCGAATCCAACCAATGACAGCCATTGTATTCTCGTCTATCTCTGTACAGAGGATGGCGATGGGGGCTTTAAATGCATCAACGCTTTTAAACAGCAGCACCCCTGTAGAATACTTGGTAGTCTTTACGTCAACCCCGATGTCGCCCAGGAACATATCCACTCCCGCGTCTACACCAAAGTCAAACGGGCTGAAGTCTGCCTGGTAAACTTTTGATACTGCTAACTCACCTTTAATTCCGATTAGGTCTATCTCTTGGTCTGTACTGGCTTTGTCTTTCCTCTGGTTAATTACACCCGAAGCCCTGGACAACATCGATCTACCATTGGCTGCGCGTTGACAATCAAACAATTCTTTCTTGCTGAGTGTGACTCTTAGCATACGCGTTTCTCGTGATAGGCAATGAGTTCTTGAAAGTCTGCAAGGATTTGCTCGTAGTCTGCTTTGTATCTCTTAACCGGGAGAGACTTCTTAGCAATCATCTCTTCCACAAATTCCCTGCCGTACATGTCTTGCATCCACAGTGTATATTGCTGCGCTGCTGAACCATGAGACATTCCCCACATATTGCAAGCAGGACACTGAGGATGAACATTCTCTATCTCTAACGCCCAGTAGGACGAGTTACCCTTGGGTATGAAGTGTCCACCCTGCATATCTTTGTAGTGTTTAGTGACCCCACAAGAAACGCAGGAGCAGTTTCCGTTATCATCTGCGGCTGCAATTCTGGCTAACTTTTGTACAGCTTTGTAGCACTCTTGCTTTAACTGAGCGGAAGTCTTGGTCTTGGGTTTAGATTTCCGTTTGACCCTGCGCTTCACGGCTCTAGTCATTTCCAGTATCTCCCATCATGCAAAGAAGCAAGAGTCTTTTCTGCTCGGATCTGATCCTTCTCTTCCATCCTGTCATAGCGCATCTTAAGTAACGCTACACTAAAGTTCTTCTGAGTTACTGGGTAAGTCTTTGCCGCAACTCTGACATCAAATGGAATCTCGTATTCCTGTTTAGTCTTTATACCCATACAGCCCTAGCCTCTTGGTATAGTGTGAGGTGTACTTTCTATGCAGCTCTATTTGCAGAGCCACTAAGGCATTGTATGTTTCCTTTACTTGTTTGTCTTCAAGTTTATCTAAGCCAATCTGTAGCTCATCAATAGCCTTGTGTATCACTTCCATCATATCGTTACTCATGACTCAACCTCCCGGTATCCGACCTCTAAAATTATTCCTTTGTACTGATACATGCGAGAAAGCCTACTCACTCGAAAGCCTTTCTTGCAGGTTGCAATTGCGTAGGCTTGCTTCTCATTATTAGCACACCACTTAGCTTCCTCAAGTGCGTCATTAAAGTCAGAGAATATAATCATTTGCTTGGAAACGGTACATAAACATTAAACTTCTCTGATAGATGACGACTCAGCACAGCGTGTACCTTGTCGTAATCCTCCCGCGAGGCAATAGAAGTAGAATCATCCCCTGTAACCGCAGCCTGAATAGGTTTCCATAGGTATTGCTTAACAAGTTCTGTCGTCCAGGGAATCTCTACGCTTTCTTTAACAGTCTTCTTCATATCGTATCCCGCGTCATTCAAAGCCTCACCAAGTAACCGGCAGTAAACATGCAATGCATTGTTCTGCGCAGAGGTTCTGGTCTTCCCGGCTTTCCACTTTAGAGTGACGTACTTCTTGTCCTCATAAAGCTTAGTGATGTGAGCAACAAACGCATCCAGAGATTGTTTGCTACTTACCACCCAGAACTCTCCCTGCGGTATATCACCTACCATATCTTTGACTTCATTTAGATCGTCCATCTCTTTTAGCCTCTCTTACATTGAACGCGAGGGCAGGATCTTTATATCCCTTGCCGCCTGAGAACGCGAAAGGTTCGCACTGTGTAATCTTTCCACCCTTACCGAGATACTTCTCAATATCACGATCTAATTTTTCTTGGAATTCTTTACCCGTTAGCATGTTGTTCTCCTATTTTATAAACCTGATCCATCGTTAAACCCAGGGCGTCACAGATTTGCTTATATCGATGTACCGTCATGTTTCTCTGGGCTAAAGTGTGAGAGTAGTTAGAACTATGGCAGTCAATCATATCTGCCACAGCCTTATGCCTCATTCCAACCTTCTCGTGTGCTATGCGTATTGTCTTGCCAATGTGAATCATTTCTTACCCTCAAGATAAGGGGGCTTTCACCCCCCGTTTGATTAAAAAGGAAGGTCACCAAGTTCAATCTCTGGTGCGTTAGACTGCATTGGTTTAGCCTCTTTAGGCTTAACTGACAGGCTGAAGAACTTCTTGCCTGACTTAGACTCTTTCAACCATGCGTTTAGCCAGAACTCTTGACCGCCTACATTGATCGTCCCGTTGTAATCTGAATGAGTCTCTAGCTCTTTCCTTTCGTTCTTGAATAAAGCCCCGCGGTTAGTATCATCATAATCACTCATATCTTTCTCCTTAGTTAAAAAACTTCTCTACATTTTGCTCGATCAAATGAACAGCCTGGGTCACACACTTCTCCAATGCTGCGATGTACTCCTCATCACGCTCAACACGAACGATCAGAGGTTTCATAGTCGGGTGATAGGACATGAAGTCCCACCACTCTCTGCCTGTAATCCACAGACATCCCATGACTTGCTGCTTGTATTTAGAGGGTAGTACTCCACCTCTTAAATACTCGACATGCGTAGAAGGAGCGGGACATTTAATCTCAAGACCTCCGTCCTCTCCTATTAGTCCGTCTGGTGAACACCCTGCTGCGAGAGTGTCGTGCAAACAGAATCCAACCTCAGTTACTTCAGAGTCAGTCATCAGTGAGTACAGATCCCTGGCGTCAGGCTCTAGTTCTGTACCCCTTATCATATGGTGAGACTGAAAAACCTCTTCACGCTCGCCTGTTAACCTCTCAGCGACCAGTTGATTGATGTATGAGTCAGCCGATGTAGACCAAGCCCCTTTGGTCGTGACTATCTTGGCAAACATTGACGCGGAAGGAATACCTAGACGAGACGCCAACCATTCAGGACTGCCCTGCTCGTGCTGATCAATCCTCATAGTAATCTTCCTGGTCTGCCAAGTACTCCTGCCTTTCGCGTTCTTTATCTTGAGGGCTTATGTAATCCTCTTCAATTTCTGTGAGGTATCGATCAAGATCTACCATTACCGGGTCTTTCATAGCTTGCTCTCCAGTATTTCTTTTGCTTTAGCAAAGTGAGTTGAAGACAACGAGTCTAATGACTCGCACTTGAATGCCTTGCAGAACTTTTCTATATCACTGCCGGTCTTCTCTATCAGATCAGCAATGGTTTTAGCCTGAGCCTTGGTAACAAACTGAGGCGCAGCCTGTGTTGCTGTGTTGCCATCGTCATCTTCAGCGGGAATCCCTGCGATAGCTTGTAAAGCATAGCGTCTTGCATAGGTAATGGCTGACCCGGCAGCTTGTGCGTCCATCTTGCCCAGAGGAATGAAGTACTCCTGCTCGAGCCACTCGCCAGAGGAATGCATTAGGCGAGTGATTACGCCTACTGAATTCTCACCAGTGATAGGGAATTGAACATAGCTCAATCCATGTGCTGCGAATGGCGCTTTGATTGCCTGAATGACAGACCCCAGGTCGGCGTATTTCGATTTGAAGAATGGATTTGAAGCCCCTTTGATTGCTGACCCCATTTCACCTTGTGCCGCAGCCATCGCCGCTGCCAGGTTTGCTATTGATTCTGACTGCTTCATACTAATGCCCCTTTTGTTTCCCATAAGTTAATTATCTGCGCGTCCTTCGCGTATCGCCCCTGAAACTTTTTCAAAGCAGCTAACGCAATATCAAGATTGCAGTCACAAACGTACCTTGCGTAATCCCGCAATGCTGTGCGTGTTTGATCTTGGAATGATGCAATGGTGAATAGATTACTGGTGTAGAGTGAGTCAATTAGATCTACAGCAAATGACTCGCAGTAACCTTGGGTGTGCAATGCGTCCAGTAAGAACGCAAACCCTGTCTCTCGGATAGCCCTGTCAACAAACTCATCTGCCAGGTTATCAGGTAAGTCTAATTCACCATCTGTAATCCAGGTGAATACATCTTCGCGTGTTAGAAACTGCTCAATAGTTGAAATTTTCATATCATCCTCCTCAGAATGTAGTTGTAGACTAGAACAAATCTATGTCATCGTCAACAGTTTTTTCATCATTATCAAAATAAAATCTTCTCGGTCTATTCTCCTGCTCGGTTAGCTGTAAGCTATTGTCATGAAAGTAAAAGTTATATGTCCCTTCCCATCCCCCGGCGTGTCTCTGCTTGGCGATGATCAGTTTTTGGTCTTTATGTTTGAGCAAATACTCTTGCTGCTTCTCGTCTAACTCGGTCATCTTGGCTAGTTCTTTTAGCTGCTTCCTCTTTGGATTTGATGCAGTTAAGATCACGTTGTCTGCCATGTCAGACAGAGTACTAGCGCCGCGAATCGAGTACTTGTCAGGAATCCAGTTATCATCTGCTTGTGGTGGCTTTCTGATATGCGCGACAAGGATAATACCTATACCTAAAGTCTTCGCTGAGTGCTGTAGCTTATTCACGAACTCAGTCTCAGCAGAGTAATCCTGAAAGCCTGTTCCGCACTTAGCTAATGAGTCGACAAAGATATACTTGCACCCTAATTCCTTCGCGCAGTAGTTGATAATCGCCAATACTCTCTCGGGTTTCACTGTGTCTAACTGGTCAAAGATGACCAGGTTCTTGTCAACAAAGGCATTGAACTCGTCAATGAAGGACTCGCTAGGGGTTCCGTCTCTAGCCCCTGCTGATTGCATTAGCATCCGGTACAGTGACTCGCTAGGCTTCATCTCCAGGGACGCGAGGCAGACCTTAGAGTGTTTGAGTAGGTGCAGGATTATCTCTCCACAGATCATTGATTTACGCGAGGCGTTAGCCCCGGCGAATAGGGTTAATTCCCCTTCGCGTAGACGAAACGTATCCCATGTCTTCGACCAGGGTAACTTAGCACCCCAGATCTTTTGCCCCTTTGATCGCTCGAGTACCTCATCTCGCCACTTCCCTGCGCTGTGTATCTGTGACGCATCCATCATAGAGGTGAGTTCGATGTACTGATCCAGGTCTAAACCTTGCGGGAGTTTCATAACTCCACCTCCCAGTTTGACGCGGGGGTAGGTGTCTGCTCTTTTCTACGCCTCTCCCATGTCACCACACAAGCCTTCCATGATTTCATCTGCTCCTTGCCTATCTTCCAACCCCTGGCCTCATAGAATGCCACGAACATCTCCGCGTCTATCCCGTTGTTTCGGGAGTCGCAATAAGCCTTAACCTCTTCGACTGTAGGGGGTATATATTCTTTATTCTTACTTCTTACTTCTATAGTTGTTGCCCTTTGCTTGTCAGTTGCTTGACGCTTGCTTGTCGTTTGCTTGCCCGTATCTTGGTAGTCACAGAACTTAACTATTGATATTATTGAGAATTTATTCGTAATCTGCTTGTCAATCATGTGATCATTTTCGAACCAATTTAGGTACTTTCTTAGACGCCGTACTGAGATGCCTAATTTGGCGCTTGCTGCGTTCAATCCGAACACCAATTGACCCCGCTTAATCGTTAGGTTTTTGCCATTAAAAACAGTCACTTTGTCCGTCAGGGATGCCGACATCAGCAGGTAAATCCAGAACTTTAAAGCCTCGGGTTCGTGCCAGATAAAGTTATCCTGGATAGCCCGGTCTAATTTAATCCACCCCATAATATCCTCCTCGTTTCGCTTTATTGATAATTGCCTGAGCCGCATAGATGTCCTGTCTATCCTTCTCAGTGAATGCCACTCCCTCGCGTGACCAGATAGGGACTAATTCAAGAAGCCATTTCGCCGACTTAACTTCCTCCCGCGTAACCCTGTCAGTCAGGGGCTTATAGTTTTGATCCTTGGGATACAAGTCAGCCCACGTTAATCCCGCCGCAGCTAGGATCGATTCCGCGCTACAGTTCTGCGCAAGGCAGTTGATCAGCACCCGGTCATCGTGAGGGCGGTACTTGATGGATAAACTGGGGGACTTGTCAGCATGCGCGGGACAGATAGCCATTGCGGTATCGCCCTTGCGTCTCACTCCCTCCAAACTGGATAAAACCCTTTCAAAATCAGACATGACTTGCCTTTTTCTTGAGGGAGGAGTAGCCTACGACCAATCGCAAACCATCCTCCTCGATGTATGTGACTAGCCCCCGAAAGGGGGCGACCCTTTACTCGCTTTCTAACACTCTCCCATATCGATCAAACCCCGCGTACTTAAGCCTCTCAGGGTGTCGCAGTTTCCGTAGCGCCTTGCCGTATATTTGTCTTACCCGCTCTCTACTGACCCCGTATACATTGCCGATCTCCTCCCATGTATGCTCGACCCCCTCGAAACCAAGCCGTAGTGACACGACATCAGACTCTTTTTTGGTTAGCGAAAATAGCATGCCACGAATTGCCTCTCGCCTCGAGCCTAGCTCTATAATCTGAGCAGGGTCTAGCGCATCTGCCTCGAGGCGTACTAGTTCATGAGCATCAGCCTCAATCACCCGCTTATTGGATTTTAACGGCTCGCTCATTTGAGCTTCGGGGTATAACTCACTCGGCATAAGGTTGAAGAATTCGCATAACTGCATAAATTGCGGGCGATACTCCCCGCGAAAATCGTATATGCTTTGCTGCAAGTTGAGATACTTGCCTATATCATTCTGGGTGACGCCTGATTGCCTGGATAACTCCGCTGCGCTTGCAATGCCTTTACGCTCCATTGCACTCGCGAGCAAGTTATTCTTCACCTTCATTTCTACTCTGTAATCTTTCAATTCAATCCTCCTCTCGCTTAAACCTCCGTAGCGGCGATCTAAGCGACTTTATTTGTACCCCTTGTGATGGTATTACTTTGTTATTAAAATCGATTCTAGGGCTGCTACTGAGGCTAGAATCGTATCTATCAAGCCTGCACTATGGTTATTTCTCTGTTTAGCTCTTCGATTGCCATATCAATCGCCTCAGATTCCAATAGCCTCATGTTGCCAGATTCGTATTTTCTCTGGATCAGACTAGCGCGACCCCTGGCAAAGTCTTTTATGTAATCATCCTTCGCCCTTTCGGCTTGCTCGCTAGTCCTATGCTTGAATCCGAAAACGCCATTTAATCCGCTGAGTCTGTACATGTTACCCCCAAGTTTTTGTAATCCGGGTGACCGTAACGGCCTTCACTTTTTAGACTACCACCTGTTGCGTACCATAGGCAAACGGAATCGATATATTCTTTTTCCGCGATGATTTCGTCCTGGTAATCCCATCGTCCGACAAGTAATAACGCGGCGATAAGAGCGAGCATTGCTAGGCATTCCTTAATCATGTGATTCCCCTACAAATTGTTGTGCGTTTAATTTCGCCCTTTCTACTTCGGCGGGTGTACATAGTTCTGCTATCTCATAGGCAAGCTTTAAGGCATCACTGTATCTATGACTCGGTGCTGTTATCGCTAGTGCTAAAGCTTTGGTTAGTGCTATTTCGTGCGTCATGCTATCACCCCCATTTCATCATATACCGCATAAGCTTCGCCAAATGATTCGGCAATCTTGCTAAACTTGTCGGCATAAGTGTCGCCATATACTTCCGGTCTATCCCAAAATCCTGCCCCATGCCCGTTGCGCGTAAACCAAAAGTCATGACCCGCCTGGGTGATATTGTCATCAGATAGATAACATGAGATACGGCTATAGAATGCCAGGCAATCGATTACAGACTCGCGAAGAAAATCCTGGTCTATTTCTGCACCGATTGGCGGCTGCTCATCGCCGCCTAATTCTGTGAAGTCTACTGCTTCAAGGTACGCGGCAATGAATTCCGATTCTTTTTTATTGGTTTCTATTGTGTGCATAGTATTCCCCTTTAAAGTATTGGTTGTCGGTTTAATCGCACGATTACGCTATCGGGATCTAGCGACCATCGTTTGGCGAGTTCCATTTTCACGCTTGCTAATTCAGGCGTAGACGGTTGATAAGCTTTAGTGCCTGCAAATTCACACAGTTTATTCCACGTTATGAACTTAGACTCGCCATTCTCTACTATTTGAAAATCAATCAT
>Ga0099848_1000907_pt1 | contig 13786 bp, 7 predicted proteins | sample CB_VirMetaG_3_FD_78179 | JGI IMG/M metagenome (GOLD analysis project Ga0099848, IMG submission 78179) | Freshwater to marine saline gradient viral communities from Chesapeake Bay - CB_1508_1S Viral MetaG | ecosystem: Environmental > Aquatic > Marine > Coastal | place: USA: Chesapeake Bay... | reverse complement strand
GACTTCTGGTACGATCGGTCCAAACGGACAAGTCAGACAGTCAAGAGTCAATCAACCAACAATTCAGGTTGGAAACACAGCAGACAATGGTATAAGATTTGAAATTGTGAGTGGTGCAGTTGTTGGTGATCAGGTATCAGTTCATTATGTTGCGGATGCAGATATAAACAAGAACTTATAGGAGATTTAGATGCCATCTTGCAGCTCTAGTTCAAATATTCAGGGTACATCAACCATTCTGAACCCAACAGGTTCAGAGAGCAGACTTACTATGAAACTTCTTGGGGGAGATGGATCTCTAATTGGTTATACTTTAGATTCATCTATCTTTGCAGGTGGTGTTGTTCGTTACAATCCTGTAGATAAAACATATTATCTCTCCCAGTCTGACAATAATGCAAACGCAGAAGTTGTTGGTGTTGTAGAGAGTAAAGATACTACAACTGGAGATTTAACTGTAGTTCTAAGAGGACTGATTGATTATCCAACAGGTGCTACACTAAATTATATTGATATATCAGGAGGATCTGGTGGAAATGACATATGGTTCTTGAGTTCAGCGACTGCTGGACAGTTGCAAAATATAGAACCAATCGAACCAGGTCAAATTGTTAAACCTGTGATGCAAGCAGTTGCAACGAGTGAAGGATATGATTATCAAGTTTTAAACTATATTGGTTATTCGGTTGGCGGAGATATATCATCTCAAAATTTTGCAGATGTTCCATTGGGATCTTCTCTTGTTGTTCCTACTGATGTATCAATTCCTTTTGGTTGGGTTGATGCAACAATAGAAAATGAAATTGAGGTTGCAAAATATCCAGAATATTATTCATACTTAGGAAAAAGAAATGGATATGTGGAGAAAATCACATTAGAAACAGGAACATCTGTTTTTTCTTCTTTAGTGTCTAAAAGTGTCACACAAAAAACAGGCGGTTCTTTTGTAAATTCTTCTAGAATTTTACGGGTTGACACTATTAACAACGAAGTGTATTCGAGAAAATCACCTTCTACTTCAGAAATTGATTTATCTAAGAAAGTATATTTAAATAATATTGAATATACCCCAACAGCAAATTCAGTGCATTCTATATTTACACCAAAGATCACATCAACCCAATCGTTTACTTTTTATGAAAATGGACAGAAAGTTCAAAAACAATTTAAAGTTATTCATAAAATACAAAACACAAACACAGTTAATATTCCATCTAAAATTTCTGTATATGAGTTAGATGTGACAAACGGAATATCAATAAGCGATGGAACAAATTCTTATGATAATGTTGCAGGTGAAATTGCAGACATTCTTAGCAGACTTACAGCATTAGAAAATAGAGTTATAGGAATATCATAATGCCAAGTGGATTCGGAGGAAGCAGCAGAATATTAGTATCTGGATCTACTGCTGCTATTGGTAACACTGGCAGTACAGGTCCAACAGGTCCAACTGGTCCGAAAGGATCAGTTGGTTTAACTGGCCCAACTGGCTCAACTGGTGTTTCTATCACAGAAATGTCTGTTCAAAACGGATTCCTAGCAGTTACATTTGATAATGGGATTCAGTTATTCTCAGACAATAAAATAAAAGGACCATCTGGCGGAGAAGAAACACTATTCATTTATGGAGAAAATTTAGGATCAGGTTTAACTATCTTTTCTGAAAGAATTTCTAATAATGACTTAAAGATAAGATCAATAAAAAGTGCTGATCAGAACATTATTACAGTATACACAGCAGATGATGAAGTTGTAATTTCTTTTGACAAAGAATCTACTGGTTATTTTGATGTGACTGGTCCAAAATATAAAAACTCCCTGATTACTTTCGGAGAGGGAAATGAATTAAACGCTGTGTTTGGTACAAAATACTCACCAGATACCACATCTATATCATTTACCTCAAAAGATTACAGAGAAAAAGCATTAGATATAACAGAAAGAAAAGTTTCTGAAACAATTGAAAACATTTCAGGATTTACATTCGAAATAAACCCAGACGAAGCAAGAGTTTTTTCTGTTGATCTGACAGATGAGGCTTCTCCTCCTCCGGTTATTTTTAGAATAAACGCACCTTCATCTCTGGATACCGGACAATCATTCACTTTAATAGTCAAGGGTGCAACTGGAACATCACCATCGACAGATAGATTTTATTCCAACGATTCAGTTATTTTATTCCCTTATAATAATTCTCCGTGTTTCAGTGGATCCACAACAACTCCAGATATATTTAACTTTTTATGGTTAGGAAATTACTGGTATGGAAATCTTGTTAAATGGGGAGCAGGTAGTGGTTCTCCGGAAATATTCGACTGTAATTCATTAGAACCAGCCAATGATGGACAGGCTGGAGCAAGATTGGCTCAACAACAGCAAGGAATAACTGGTGCGTGTTGCACTGGTATTACATGCGAAATAACAGACTTATATTCATGTACAGGATATTTTCAGGGATACGGAACTACATGTGGTGCCATCGGCTCAACCGCAGGAGGAATTTGTGATAAAGTAGGTGCATGTTGTATAACAAACATAGAAACACAATCAGTTATTTGTAGAAAATTGACATGTACCCAATGCGTTAATTTTGGATTATCTGATTCCTTGTTTACAACTTTTCATGGTAACGAAAGTGTTTGTGAAAAAATAAATTGTATTTCTTCGTACAACGGTATAGGTGCTTGTTGTAATGGAATGGGAGAATGCACTCAATCGACAGAAGAAGATTGTTTTAATCGAGGAGGATTCTTCCAAGGTATCGGTATAGAATGTAATGGGTATAGTGATTCTTTAAATTATTTCGATGATTTTGAAGAAGAATTTGTATGCACACAGGGAACAGGTGCTTGTTGTTTGGGAACAACTTGCAGTAATGGAATAAGTTATGATGCGTGTCTTGCCTTGGGTGGAATTTATGGTGGTAAAGATTCAATTTGTGCGGAGTCAAATTGCTCATTTAATTATACAGAAAGTAAGATAAAGTGTGCGGGAAGAGTTCTCGGTGTTGACTTATACCCAGGCGATCTTTTTGCTGGTGGTATGGTTGTTGGAACATATAGCCCATACTATTCTCATGTTCTTGGTGCAAAGACTGTTTTCACAAAAGAACCATATGGAACCACTTCCGAAATAATGGCAACTGGAGATATACCATCAGAGTATTACAGATCTGTTTATGATAACCACGGGTACGGATTCGGAAATGTTACCTCACCGGACTTCTTGACATGTAAGCAACTTTCTCAGATCGAATACCCAGAAGAGGGAGATAGCAAACCAGATTCATATATTATGATTGTTTCTCTGGATCCAATTGCTGTGGATGAAGCAGGAAATTACATTGATTTCTCCGCTGGATCTACAGCAAACACAGAATTTCCTTGGTCAAACTACGGGTGTGCATGGGGTCCGTATGTAGATCTTAATAATCGTCAAACCAGCCAAGGTATTTTCAGGGAAGAGTATATTCAGGTTGGATCTTACAACGAAGGATATTGGTACACTGGAAACACAGCAGAAGATTCTGCTGAGTATTTAAAGAACAGAACATTTAGCACTTGCAGAGAAGCAAGATCTTTAGGACAAGATTGGTTGAATAGGTTAAGAACTCGTTCTCTTCAAACTATAAATGGATTCTGGAGAAGAAATTGGGGACTATACAACTCTGTTCATCTTGCACACGCAGATAATATTGATTACATTCAGTATTCACCAAGAGGATCCGAATTTAGTTATACGGATTTTGGTCCTGCACTAACGGGAGATTATACTGCAATCAGAGCAACTCGTCTCATGGATGATTCTTTGACATCACCAGTACAAGGAACCGGATCTAATCCGCCTCAAGTTTCTCAGTGGTTCTTGCCCAGTTACGATGAAATGGGATATCTTGCTGCTTATTGCTCAACGGATGAAAGCAACCCATACGGTATGTTCAGTTTAAATTCTGCTCTTCTCTCTGTAAATGGAACACCTTTAACTGGTTGGCATTGGACATCTACGGGTGCATTTGATCCAGATAGCAGTGAAGGTATTTTGACAGATGCGGGATCAACCGCAGGAACAGTTGCATGGGCGATGTATTTTTCACAAACTGGATATGCATCACACTTTTTATCAGCAAGAAAGAATCGTTACGAAAATAAATATAAAGTGCGACCAATTAGACTTGTTCGTTGTGATGGAAATTATGGAGCAACAGGATCAAACGAAGAAAAGGCGTGGAATATTCCACCAATCTTAAGAGATAATTAATGGCATTATTCAAAGGAAGTAGTAGATTTAAAACAGTATTTGTTGGACCAGATGGAGTAACAGGTCCAACGGGCCCAACGGGTCCAACTGGACCAACTGGAGATACTGGTTCGGATGGAAACATCGGTCCCACTGGTGTTGGTATATCTTTTGCTGAGAGTTTTGGTTCTGATGGTATAACTTTTACTCTTACCGATGGTTCTGTTATAGAGTTAACTGGATTTCAGGGAGACTCAACTTTCGGAACAGTAGATGATCTGTATTTTAAATTTACAAATTCAGTAGAAGGTGCTAGTTATGGTTATTTTTATAAAGAAACAGTGGCAACTGGTGGTGATGGAATTTCTGGACAAATTGCAAGATTTAGAAAACTATCCGTAACAGGAAACCTTATTGAAGTAGTAGGGAATACATTAGAGACTCTAGTTATTAGAGGTATATCTTCGAATGGAAATATAGGAAACACTGGAGAACTTTTATATCTAAGTTCTGGTGGTTCTGCTTCCAATTCTACTAAAAATAATACTTTCTTGGACAATGAATTAACAGTTATAACTTCTAAATTAAATGAATATATCCTCGGAACACAAGCTAATAATCTTCTTCTAACTAATATAATACCACAATTAACAGAAAACCAAATTATAAACATAGGCGGACTCACAGGAACAAATAATTCTGCGAAGTTAGGAACAGCAGAAGGTTTTACATCAGGAACTTCCCGCCCTATAACATATCTTGGGACGAATTTTGCAATTACACCACAGATTGATTTGGGTACAGGAGATGGATCTCAATTAATTTATACATTTGAACAACACAATGATCACAATTCTGCTATGGATAGTTTTGTTGATTCGGTTGGATCTTGTTGTTTTTGTTCTTCTCCAGACATATTAACTGGTAGTTATGAAACGCAGTGTTTTGATTATTCAACTAAAAAATATTGCGATGCACTTTTAGGTGATTTTGCTGTTACACCGTGTGCGTTAAGAACAGAGGGTCCATATTGCAAAGAAACTAAAGCATGTTGTGTAAACGGAAAATGTGTTGATACTAATCTAGAAAAATGTAATGAATTTAATGGAATTTATTTTTCAAATTATGATAATTGTGTTGAATTTAATTCATCCGGAAATACATGCCAAGGGCTTTGTCCAACCGATAATCTCGGTGCCTGTTGTTTAAATGGTGTTTGTTATCCTTTTAATTATGAACAGTGCAGTCAAATTGGAGGAATTTTTCATTCAGGAAGAAACTGTGATCCATTATCTTCTGGTTATTATAATTGTTGCGTTGATTTATATCCGGGAGCTTGTTGCAAAGGAACTTCATGCGAGGCAAATTTAACACCACTGGAATGTCTTGCACAAAATGGTACATATCAGGGACCGGGAACAAGATGTAATGGGTATTATTATGATCCAGAAAGAGAATTGAGTTATGGTGTTGTTGTTCTTGCGGATGGAATAAATCAAAGACTTTGTTGTAGAGATCCAGAGGATATCAGTCAAAATTATTCGTGTCAGGTTGCATTAAATCCTTGCGATCAAGAACTTGGATCTGTATTGAATCCTAGTGATGACTCCGTATTCATTGGATTTGTTGGTTATCCTGCTCTTGGGTGTAGTATTGGTAGAAACTGTTATGGTGCTGTTATTCCAGATTTAGCAGAGGGTAACAGTTCAACTATTAATTATTATCCAACAACAGGATTTAGAAATTCTGGATGTGATCATATACACCCTGTGTTTTATTTAAAAACTACAAATCCAACAGAAATACCATCGTTAAATTATGTTAAAGGTCATATTAGCGAATTGGGTTTCTTGACTAACAATCCATATGAAGATTATTATATTTTAGATCCTAGCGACGGTGCAAAATTTAATGAATATGCAGATAAAATCTATGGAGAAGGATATACAATTCATCGTCGTTGGGCTCTTTATATAAAGAAACAAGATGAAAATTCAGGTAATAATGTAAACTGGGGATTGCCACATGGTGTTGGTTTAGACCCAGATAATATTATAAAGAATTGGGCAACTTGTGTTTATGATGGATTGCTTAATACTAGATTATACGATAAATCTTCTATAGCAAATGATATTTGGTTTTCTCCGAATGCATTTGGGTTTGATCCAAATGCATATGATCGTTGGATTACATCATCAGACAATCCTTGGGATTCTTCTGTTAATCAAAATGAAATTGAAAACTTTAAAGATGCTTTCCGAAATGCATATAGTGATTTATGGAACACATCGAATACATCTAGTGCGATGGGATTAGTTTCTACTGCAAATCCAGATACACCATCTGTTTTAGATTGGTACATTCCTAGTTTAGTTTAAATGAATCACATAATGAAATATCAAAGTTTAATCAACGGTGATTTTTCATCATTATCAGGAACATACTGGACATCTACTACAGGACTAATTAACTCTCACAACTTAGATCAACATTCTGATTTTGATTTACCTGCGGATTATAATATAACATCATCAGAAGAAGAAAGATATAGAATTGGTAGTGCAAGATATGCATATGCACAACACACCGACGGAACTGTTTCTTCTCCGTTAAAATCAGATGAAGCGGCAAAAGTTCGTCTAGTTAAAAGAGTTCCTATATATGTTGTTAGTAAGTATTGTTATACTCCTAACGCATTTCCATCAATAACTGAGTGCAACCAAACTGGTAGTTGCCCCTGTGGAGGCGAGCAAATAGTATGATACGAGGTAGCAGTTCTGTTCCAAATCAACAACAAATTTTAGGTAATACTGGTCCAACAGGACCTGCTGGTATAACAGGATCGACTGGATCAACAGGGCCTGATGGTCCTACTGGATCTACAGGTGCCACAGGAGCATATGTTGTACGAGGTACTTACAACGATAGTCGTCAACTTGTTCTGCTATTATCTGACGGAAATGAAATTACAATAAATGGTTTGACAGGAACAAGCACTGCCTATGATGGTGTTGTAACAGGAGAAAACATAGGAACAGGGTATCAAGTATTTCTATCTTACCCAGAAGGAATCACAAGCGGTTTAACTTTTAGTTTCGTATCTATAACAGGTGATGGTAACGTATCTGTAACATCTGATGGTAATACAATTATTATTGGTGGAACCTATGAAGTAACAAAAGGAACATTTGGTATAACTTCAGAACTTGGGCTAGCTTATTTAAGTGATATTAATGTTTTATCGGGAACAACATCTACAGATTCTCTGTCTACTTCAGTTAGTGGTTATCTAGATTTCTTCGGTGGTACTGGAACAAACGGTGCAATCCTAACAGAAAAAAATAATATTCAGGCTTTAGGTCCTATAGAGTTTGGTTCTGGTATAACAATAGATTTATCGCGCGGCAGTATATTAAAGATTACAACACCAATAGGAATAAATGGATTTACTGGAGAGATCGGTAGTTCTACAGACTCTGATAGTATCCAGAGTTTTACTGCATTCATAGATGGAAATGCTTTTTGGAAATTACCAGATAATTTGTTTTTTGAAGAGGGACAAGATTATTTTAGTTGTGGTGTTGATATTGTAAACTTCACAAAAATAGAAAATTCAGATAGTTGGTTTGTTTCATTTGCTGCTAGAGGATATGACACAGACGGATGTAGTGGATCTGGTTCTTTTGGATCATGCTGCTACACAGATGACGGTAAAAGAAAGTGTAAAGATTTTATTGATCAAAGATCATGCGAAGATGATCTAAACGGAACCTATAGAGCATATGCATCATGCGAAGAATCTTGCGACGTAAAAGGAGATGTGTGTTGTTCTAATGGATTATGCTTGGAGTATGTCAGCCAAGAAGAATGTGATTTTTATAACGGAACTTTCTGGACAGGTGTAGATTGTGGTTCATACCCAACAGACGGTGATAATAATATCAGATTCTGTTATGATTCATGTCAAACAGAATATGCTTGTTGCAAAGATGGTCAGTGTTTAGGTCAATACACTACGGTTCAGTGTGAAGAATTCTTGGGTGGTGTTTCTACCCAAGGAAAGTGTGGCAGTTTCAGTTGCTGTGATAACATAGAGTACATCGGTGCTTGCTGTTTCCAAGAATTCTGTCAAGACGCTACTAGTTCTCAGGATTGTAAAGCAAGAGGTGGTGTGTTTATGGGTCATGGTAGTAAATGTGCTGATGTCGAATGTTGTATCGAAGACTTACCTTTAGGTGCATGTTGCCAGGCAAATGGTACTTGTCAACAATTATTAGAAGATGATTGTACCGGAATATTTTATGGTATAGGTTCACCGTGTCCTGCTACATGTTCTGGAGCATGTTGTCAATCTAATGGTTCTTGTAGCACAGCAGTTTCTCAAATAGCATGTCAAAATTCTGGTGGTCAGTTTGGCGGTGTGGGTTCAAATTGTACTAATTCTTGTATTGGTGCTTGCTGTACTGAAACTGGATGTCAACAATCATCTCTGTCTGAATGCGATGGTGTGTTTATGGGAGTTGGTGTATCATGTACTACGTTGCTATGTGGTAACACCGGCGCTTGTTGTTCTGGAGCAGATACCGATTCAGATGGACAACCAGATGCATCATGTGTTGATACCAATAGAGTTTACTGTGATTCTATCGGAGGAAGTGTATTTCAAGAAGGTAAAGAATGCGGTCCCGGAAACAATGCATGTTTTATTAGACTGGGCGCATGTTGTGGATTGGATTCAGAAACAGGACTTTGGCTTTGCAGAAACACTACAAAAGATGAGTGTTTAGCATTAAACAGCGATCCGACTAACAGTTCAGGTTGTTGGAAAGGACAATTAAACGAAGAACCAGACGAGGGTCCTTACATGAGATGTGAGGATTATGACGGTCCTTCTAATTCTTGTACCAATAGCACTCCTCCATTTTATTGCGGAATCTGTAATGATTTAGATCCAATCGGACCTAGGGGTTGTTGTTGGAGGCCAGCGGGGTGTAATCGTTCAACTTGGGGTCAATATGTCGAGCCTTTCGTACCGGGTCCGCAAAGGGAAGTTGCCAATGAGTATCATTCAGCAGGGCGTCGCAAAGGGTATCAGTTAGGTTCTTTTAGGGGATTAGAACAAGCTACAGATGAAGCCAAAGATCAATGGGGAAATTATTTTGTATCACCTTCTTGGCGCACTGTTCCTAGTTATGTATTTGACTGGGATACAGGAACCCCAGAGGATGAGATAGCAGAATTAGAAGCTGCTCTAGAACAATTTTTAATTGATGGAAACTGGCAACAAGTGAGCGACGACGCACAACTTTTAGGATTGCCTGATTTTAATAATGCTAGAGAGGCATATGAAACTTGCTATGACGTATATAGGCAAATTAGATTTGGTGCAAGGGGTTCTACACTTGGAGATCCAACTGATATCTTCAATGCTGGCACTGCTGACCCAGGCCTTGTAGACTGGATAGACGAGAATACAGGAACAATTTCTCTTTGTCTTGGTTATCAGGAAGATGAAACACGTGGTCAATCTTGGGGCTGGACTGGAGGTCAATTTAATATAGGTCCTGCTTGTTTACAAGAAGGATTGTATGAGTGTTGTGGACCACCACCCGATTTTCCATACTGCGGATTCCCATACAAACACCCATATCAACATCCAGATTTTCCCGGAACAGAAACACCTTTACTTGATGGTAATCCTGGTCCTGCTGCCAGTGGAAATATGAGTCAACCTTGGAACCGAAACACCAACAAATATGTTTGGGGTAATAACTGGAATGTATATGCAAGTTGGCGTAGAAGTCCTTTCAAAGAAAAAAATATAGATCCAATAGAAAATGATGACATTTTGGGATCTATTAATATATTCCAGGCTGGTTACAATTTGAGATTTTTTGATCCAACCTATTATTGGTGGTATAATGCATATCCTGCTTATAGAACATTTGCATATTGGAGTTGGTATGTTAGTACACTACACAACTTTAACGTCTTAAGAGATTGGCCACAAATTATGGGTCAAGATGATGAGGAAGTTTTCTACCTTAAATTTGTAAAAGATATTGTCAAGGGTACAAGTGCATATTATGATAATGTAAAATATTATGAAAATCTTATGGGAATTGAAATAGACGAGAATACGATCATCTGGCCGAGAGGAACCGATGGAGATTATTCTATACCTAGAGATCATATAGTTCTTGGTATGCCAGATGAATTTTACACTGGAGGAATGAACAGAACATTTGCATTTAATGAAAATGCAAAATCTGTAGAAATTTTAGATAAAAATCTGTATAATTTTATGAGAGCAGGAACCATAAGAGACTCTGAAAATCCTGATGTTTTATGGATGACAAGCGGTATACAAAACAGAGAGTACGGTTTTGATAGAGAAGAACCAGATCCTTTATATGCACAAGCCGGTAGTGGTAAATATGGACCTGGACGTTGGATCGGTTTGACAGCAAACGATGAGATAGGTAATCCGGAAAGTCCTTGGTTTGGTAGAGCTCATGTTCCGATTTTAGTTGACAGCCCATGGGATTCTGACTATTCAAATAGTTGTCTACCATCACGGGCTACTTGGATGTCCGCAGGCTGGGGTTGTCTCATTAGTAGGTTTGAATATCTTTTGAAATTACAAGCATATGAAACATTAACCAGCGATCCTTTTAATTATGATCCTTTAATTTATGAAGATTCGCAGTTTCTTGATGATTATATTGGCAATGCATTTAATCGTGCCACTGCCCGATCAGGTGGGATCCAGGCTCCTGTTATGAAAATGTGGTCAGCAGGCTCCTGTAAAATAACAGAAGCAGATAATTGTTATAAGTGCGACAGTATAGAAAGTGGACTTGGACATTGTTATACTAGAAACGAATCACATGGAACTATTTTTGTTGATTACGACGACATCGAGTACGGACCCAGTTGGAGTGGAAGTATCCTTTCTCAAAGACAAAATCCAAAGATCGACAATCCAAATTACGATTGTTCTAGCGAAAAAGTACAAAACTGTGCAGCTTCATACGCTTTCGCGGTACGAACCAATAATTTACAGAATTGGGATGGGTGTCCAGATGGGACCGATGGTGATGTTTACCGTAATAGTTGCTTCAGGACACACTGGTCAGAAAATGGGGATATTTACACGGATGATGAATTTGCAATGTATCATCCATTGTTGTCATGTAATTGTAACAGAGGATGGCAAAGATGTAACACTGGTTGCTGTTGGGATAGTTGTAATGGTTTTAGTGGGGGTGGGTGTTATAGTTGTGGATGCTGTACACAATCTGGATCTGGTGGTAATAGTTGTATTTGTGAACTCTTGCCATGTGTATGCACGACGTGTGAACTGACTTCTGGTGGTGGTCCTGATGGTGGGTGCTGTTGTAGTAACGAGCCGGGGGAGCCGCCGATTTGCCAAGATTGTTAAACCATTTTTTATAAATAATTTTATGACAACACAATTTCGATCTAGAATAAAAACAGTTTTGGGATATGAAATACTGGATTCAGCAACCGGAGGTTGTTGCTTACCTGATGGAACAAAACTTTCTGGTAATAATATAACTTTAAGTTCTTGTAACAAGTTAAACGGATTTTTCCGTCAAGGAGATCCTGATTTACTACAGTGTCCAGAAAGAGGTTTAACTGGATGTTGTTGTGCTTGTTCTTATGTTAGAGAACAAGATTCAAATTTTGATACATTTATTGATGAAGTCATTAATAATCCAGAAAGCACTGATTATTATGGAAATGTTTCTTCTGGAGAAAACTTAAACGAAAAAGGATTAAAAGATAACATTACTCAATGTGAATGTAACAGTCTCCAAGGAAAATGGTTTTATGGAAAATGCAATGAAATTGGAAATATAGAATCACTTTGTGGTAGTGTAATAAATGAACCTCCAAATGACGTTAGACTGCCAGCAGCATGTTGTCATGGTAATACACTAACCAATGAACTACAATGCGACAATGTATGCACACTGAAAGAATGTTCAGAATTCACATCAGATGATTATCCATATTCAACTTACTTTGGTGATGAAGTAGGCGGTAGTGGAAACCTTTGCTCAAATTCTTTTTCCGGAATAGGTGAAGTAAATTGCGGGGTGGATTCTATTGCCAGAAATGCATCAACTTCATATAATTCTAGAGCATATTCTCCATCAAGAACATATCCTTGTTTTGAACTTAAAACCATTGATGGTATCTTAACGCATACATGTTCTCAAAAAACCCAAACAGAATGCTTTTTTGCAAAAGGTTTTCAGTATCCACCAGATGATAATATAATTCTTAAGTGTTCGGATGTTTATGTTCACACTCCAACCAGAGGTTCTGGCTCTTTAAGAATAAATCCACCCACCATATCACAGGATGAATTGCCTACATCAACATTTTATGAGATATTTGAAGGTGGTGTTTATGCCGGTATTTTTGAACCCGGTAAATCATTAGTTCAGAGAAAACAGGGCAATACACTAATACTAGAAAAAAGTAGAAATTATGGCAACGGCGCAAAAAATAAAAAGTGGGCATTAATATATTCTTTTAGAGTGTATGGTGATCACATCAATATTATGAGAACAAGAAGAAATCCAAATGTAAGATTTTCTATGAATTCTTCATCTGATCCTTCTTTAGAAGTGCCAACATCATTTTTTGATGGATTTTTCAATACTCACGGCAACGGCAGTGATTTTTTTGGATATCCATCCGATTTATTTGAAAATGTAAGATCTTTAGTATATAATGGATTCAATGATTGGTATATTCCCAGCATAGATGAATTGTCATTCATTTACAAAAAGCATAATCCTAAATTTGACGGAAATTTAGATAGAATTTCAACAACAGATTTTGGACACACTGGATATTGGAAAACTATATTACCGACAATACTAAATTTAGAATTAAATGAAATGTTGTCATCTACACTTTGGTCAAAAAATGACAAATTAGGGGAAGAATCAATTAGCACAACTGGACAATTAGATGGTACAAGATCATATGTTTATGCACAAAAAATGACACATGATGATTCCGAAGACAGTGGATCTGTTTATAAAGTAGACAGAAAAAAACAATTAATAGTTCCGTTGGTAAGAAGAATTTATATCGACTAGGAGTACAACAATGGGATGCGGATGTAATAAAGGTAAACCAAAACAAACACCACCTCAACCTCGTATGCCGCCAAAACCACCTAAACCACCTAAGAAATGATGATGGAGTTTTATTATGAGTAAAGAGAATAAAGATTGTGGGTGCAAGAACAAGAAAAAGGAGTCTCCTGTGCAAAATAAAGAGAATCTAGAGAAGCAGGCTGGAAAGCCTGGTGCTTTGAGCATGATGAAAAGTTTTGCTATATCAATGGCATCTCGCGGACTTAAGAACAACAAGGTTGCAACAGCAGAGAAGCAATTACGAGTTCTGAGTTGTTTCGGAAACCAACACACAGGTGGAGAACTTCCTCCGTGTGAATATCTTCGTGATAGCACAACCGAAGGAAAGCACTACTGCGGTGGAT
>Ga0099848_1000900_pt1 | contig 13829 bp, 14 predicted proteins | sample CB_VirMetaG_3_FD_78179 | JGI IMG/M metagenome (GOLD analysis project Ga0099848, IMG submission 78179) | Freshwater to marine saline gradient viral communities from Chesapeake Bay - CB_1508_1S Viral MetaG | ecosystem: Environmental > Aquatic > Marine > Coastal | place: USA: Chesapeake Bay... | reverse complement strand
TCGATACAAGCAAAATCTTCTCTAAGGGTTACAACGAAGGTAAAAGTAAAGCAGAGAAGGATGTATTGACGAAGTTTAGTTCTTTAGGTATTGAAAACGCAGAATCGCTTGATGACGTAATCAATCACATTTCCCAGGCATTAAATCCTAAGAAGGGTGACCAGAGTGAAGTCGAGCAATTACGCAAAATGCTTGAAGAAGCAAACGCAAAGGCAGAAGAGGCTCGTAACAATTATGAGATCTTCCGCCAAGAAACACTGCTTGAAAGCCAACTTGATGGTGCGCTTAATGCCCTTAAATCAGAGGGATCGCTATCACTCAAGGAGGATCACCTCAAGAATCTTTTCTATATGGAGTACGAGGTCGAAGAGCAGGATGGTTCCTTCTATGCATCCCGTAATGGCATCCCAATGCTTGATCAGGAAGGCAATAGAAAGCCACTTTCAACTGTTCTCAGGGACTTTGTACGAGAGAACAATTATGCAAGACCAGCCGCAACAGGGACTGGTGGTTCCTCTGGCAACGGAATCAGCTCAGATAAACCAAGCAGATCTGAGTTCAATAAACTCATTCAGAGTAAATCTGCCGATGCTCAGCGTAGAGCTGCCGAATTGTATGCACAATACAAGCAAGTAGGTGGTTGGGGCGCTTAAGAGCAAACTGGTTTGGCAAAACCCAAATTGCCATTGCGGTCGATGAGACCTTAAAAGAACTTATTGATCACATGGTGTGGTCATATCATTTAACGTCTAAAATCAACATAAGACAATGGCAATTAACTCCAATTTCTCAATCTACGAACCAGAAGCATGGGTAGAGGTATATCTTGCTAACCAATATCCTTCCCGTCCAATGGTCGAAAAAGCTGTTACCAACGTAGCAGGTGCAAATGTTGAAGGTCTTGTTGCATCACGTAACAAATCTGTAAACATCACACGTGCCGTAAAACCAACAGCCGCTCCTACTGCATACACTGGCTCTTACTCATTCTCAGATCCAGATGCTGATGAGCAAACATTGACAATCAACAAGCACTACTACGAAGGCTTCAAGATCGACAAAGCAGACCAACGCTTCGCTCTTCCTGACTTAGTGCAACAACACATGGTTCCAAAACTTCACAACCTCATTGACAAAATCAATGCAGACGTGAAAGCAGAAGCCCTCAAATTCGAGGCTGCATTTGCTGACAAAGGAACTGACGCTACTGTAATGGACGATGCTGACCTTCGTGAAGCACGTCGTATCCTCAAATCACGCAAGTTCGCTGCTGATGGATACATGGCAGTTATCTCCCCAGATGCTGAAGCCGACCTTACTGGCTTAAACCTGTTCCACCAAGCAAACACACGTGGATCTGCTGATATCCAACTTTCTGGAAGCATGGGATCTGCATTTGGTTTCGATTTCTATGTTGACAGCCTTGGATCAACACACACAGCCGCTACTGTAACTGATGCTACTGTTGCTGCTGATGAGGCTATCGGACAAACCGTAATCACTATCGATGATGGTTCTGGCTCAGCTGCTACTGTTTCTCTTGCTGAAGGCGATGTAATCTACTTCGGAACTGCAAGTGGTGCAGATGACTACTATGTAGTTCTCTCTCAAAGCGGAACAGAATTGACATTGAAAGAGCCACTCCGTAAGGCAGTTGCTAACAATGCTGCAATCAACCCAGTTGACATTCAAGCTTCATCTACTGCTAGCAACGAATTCTTCTATGACCCACAAGCCATCTCTTTGGTAACTGCGGTTATGGAATCTGTTGACAGCGGAAATGGTGGTGTTCGTCGTGCTGCTGGTTTCGAGCCAAGCAACAGAGTAAACTACACTCTGTCTGTACAAGAGACAATGTCAGGTGCTAACATCCTGCTTGAAGTTCTCTACGGAACGAAACTGTTCTACGCAGACCGTGGTATCCGCTACATCCGTGGTGTAGAGGCCAAGTCCTAAGTTTAACCAAGATTAAGGGGTTCCCGATTAGGGAACTCCCTTTTTCTACTAAACAGGGGACACCATGGCTCAAACAGTAGATACAAATTCAGTTATTGGTGCTTTAGGCACTGTACTTACTCTCACCCTCTCTCAGATCAATGGGATTGTGTCACTTGCCATCGGCTTGGTGACATTGTTCTATATGATCGTTAAAACAACAAGGTTAATCAAGGATACAGATAATGGCGTTCAGCAGTCTGACATTAACGAGAAGTGATATCAATGCCTTTGAGGGTGAAACATTCAGGGACTTAAATGTTACTGGTGTTGGTACAACATTAAACCTTTCTTTAACCGACACGCTCGTCCTTGACAAGGCTAAATCAGAATTACAAACAGATATCCTAGACAGCCTACAAGTCTATGTGTCTGATGGCACCTATGCGAGTGAAACCGCATTATTGGATGCCTTATATGCTGCAGATGATCAAGATCTGCTAAAAAACACTCTTGTTTACAAATTCTTGGAGTTGTGGTTTTATCAGGATGCCACAAATGAAGATAGTTTCGCTTATCAGAAAGCGGGTCACTATTATCAGAAATACTCCAATTATGTTAAGATTAACATCAAGAGATTATCGGGAGGTCTTGCCACACCTAAGATTGTGCCAAGAATGAGAATGAGATCCTCCTATGGGTATTGATATCAGGATAGTATCAAGGGATAGTATCGGGCTTGGAAGTGGGGATCCATTCGAAGGATTTGTTAGGGTTGCCGATTCTGTATCTCAGACTATTGGTGGTGAGTCAATAAGGAAATTACCGAATACAGTAATGGAGGAGATTTCTGGCATCCTACAAGAAAAGGTAGTATCCGATACAAAGTCTGGAACAGATGTCTATGGACAACCGTTCCAAGAATTATCCCCTAAGTACAGAAAGAGAAAGATTAAGTCTGGTATGGGTGGTAAGGCAAACTTATATGCCAAATCAACAACGGAAGGCGCTGCTCTTGATAATATGTACTTTAGAAGAGATGGTCAGTCTAATACCGTTGAGGCTGGATTCGACAGCAATAGACAGGCCACGTATATGCAGGCTCACCAAGAAGGGGCTCTTCCATACCCAAAAAGACAATTCTTCCCAGAGGGTCAATCTATAAATAATCCTAATTATAGCGAAGTAAACGCAAGGATTGAGGATATTGTGAATCAACATATCCTTGAAAGAATTATGAGGGCACAACGTGGATAGAAACACAATATTGTCTCAGACTATTTCTAGCTTCTCGTCCTACTCAGATACCGATGCAAGAGCTAAGGTAGAAAAGGTATTGAAATATAGTGGTGATAGTTCCGATCTTATTCTCCGTGGAGATATTAAACGTGAGGCAGTTGTATTTCGGTTTCTATCTGGTACACCAATCATACTGATCAATGACTCTAAGCCTTTAGAGCTTCAACAGCAATTAGAGGTTATGGTCTATGTCGAACAGGGCAATCATCACTCCATAAAGGAGGCAAGATATGACCGAATGTTTGAGATTACAGATCAGTTGGTAGATTGGGCAACAGACACAACGGCTTCGGGTGTAAACTCCGATATGTATACATTGACCCTTACAGGGGTTGGTGCAACAGAAGAAAGAGAAGGATATATATCCGCAAGATTAACTTTTCAAACAATCATAAAACTACAATAATATGTCACGTTTAATTTTCAGTCAGTTAGAGATTGATGATCAAGCAACATTCAGTGCTGCTGCAAAGACTCTTACTGGCATTACTGTAGAAGGCTTGGAAATCTCCAAAGAAGCCAACACAGTAGAAATTGAAGATGGTCAAATCCTTAATGAGTCATTCACTGGGTCTTTCACAATCAGAAGTGTGAATACTACATTCTCAGATTCCACAAATGTATTAGATTACACAACATACATTTCGTCAAACGGAACTGTCCCAAGCAAGTGCTCATTAAAACTTGTTGGTGCTAATGGATCTGACAGTCTTTTCCTTTCTGGTGTTTATTTGATGGGTCACAAAGACTTCTCGAATGGTCGCACAGAAATCGTTCTTATGGCAACAAAAGCCGACACGAACCAAGACGTAATCGATACAACAGCTCAATCATAAGGGGATATAAATGGCAAGCCAATTAATCAAACTGGCATTGCTCAATCCCTCTGATTATACAGAGGCGCTGACCTTCTCAGTTGTTCAGGATGGCGTCTCTGAATCTACTCGGCAGGTAATGAGCATTGAGCCAGATTCAATAACGATTGAGGATGAGCAGACGCTGCATACCTCAAAACTGTATAATCTTACAGTTGCTGGACTATTCTCTGAGTCTGCCAAGTCACAACTCAGAACATGGTCTTCTGCTAGAACAGATCTAAGAATGGTTGGATACGGTCTTGATGGAGAAATCCTTCATGCCTTCGGCCCAATCAATGTTGACGAAAGTTACGATACACACCTCTCTTTCTATTTCACCTCCCCACGCAGATCGGTTGGCGGATATGGCTCAGATGGGCTTCATACCGCCAGCATGATCTACGATAAGAATGGCTTTGCTATCTACAAGTGGGACTCCAATAAGGGTGGATGGACAGGTGGAACATTCTCAAGTGGATCTCTTACAGTAGGTAATTCATCTACTGCATACAGAACCATCGAGTTCCCGTTCCAAGAGGCTGTATCAATGTCGGTCTTGGTTAGTGCATATGTGGGAAATCCCACCATTTCATTGATCGAAATTGACTCAGCAGGATCTGAAACAGAGATTGACTCTATTACTGTATCTGCTGCTGGTAGACGTGTGGTGACAGAGATTCCGTCCTCAGATGCTGTTAGATTGAAACTGTTAGTTACCTGCGATGCGGATGATGAGATTACATTCTCAAACCCAGCATTCAACATGGGAACAAAAACATCTTCTACTGTAATATTCAGCGAGTTTAATACTTGATGTTGAGATCAGGGTATTAGGATTTTTTATGCAATTAAATTAATGCAAAATGAAATCCAACAGAATACGGAAGATTGAAGGTAATTTTATGGGGGTTGAGTTTTATGTTAAACCAACTCCTCTAAATATTAATGAGTTAGAAGAGAAGAATAGGAATATGCTTCTCGACTGGTATAAGGAGCATTATCCCGATACAGCAGCTAAATTGTCTGGCGAGGCTGAATTCTCCGAGTACACAAATGAGGACATCAATGCCCTGAATGCATGGAGGCTAGATGTCGAGTTCAGGTCAAAGTATCTGAGATCAATGGCTGAGTCTTGCATGGCATTTGCGAAGCCAATACCAGAGGAGACCTGGGTGAGAGATGATCTTGAGTATTCCACGATACGGGAGGCTTGGGATTTTTTCTCGGAGAAGCGTCTCGTGCCCTAGAATGGAGCGTGAGTACGCTTAACTCGTTAGACTTTTTAGCGAGTAATGATATCGTAGATGAGGTAGGCGGGTCTTATAAATATTACTGTTATATACTCGCCAACTTCGATCCCATAAGAGCAGAAGAAATTTATGGGTCTTGCAGCGTTGAGGAAGTAACCAAGGCGGTAATGGCCCGTCATAACTTTAATAAACCGCCTGATGCCAAGCGCTGATTTTGATTATAAGTTTAGTTTTAGGATTGAGGGAGAGCAAGAAGTTGTTGCCTCCTTCCAAGCCATAACAGGTCTACTCGATGGGGTAAAGACTAAGGCGGTAGAAGTGCGTGATACCACTACTGATTCATTTGGTAGGTTGGTAAAAAATAGTTTTATGGCGGAAGATGCCGTGAAAGGCATGAGTGATGCAATACGAACACAGCATCAAGCAATAAGGAACCTAAAGACACAAAATGATGCCATAATAGAGCAGGCAAGAAGACGTGGGGCATTAACAAAGACAGAAGAGACAATCCTAAGGGCTAACACAGCTCAAATGGATAAATATGCGGATAGTATTTTGGTTACAACCGCAAGAATGGATAAGAGTTCCCAATCGTATGTAGAGGGCAATCTTCTGTTTCGGGATGTTCAGAGATATGGAAGAGCCGCTGAACAAGCCATAGAGCAATTTGGTGATGAGGCTGTAAATGCATCATATGCTCAGGAGTTGTTTAATGATGCAATGAAGGCCTTCAAGTCTGATGGTCAGATTGTTGTAAATGAGATGCGTATTCTTGCTAGGGAAATGGATGGTGGCAAGATTAGCGTTCAGGCTGGCACGCAAGTATGGGAGATGTATCAACAACAACTCCAAGAAATTATTGCGGAATTAAGAAATTTCATTAATACCCAAGATTTGTCTGCAGATGAAATGGCACAGGCAACATCAGTTCTTGCCAATCTAGCGGATGCAGCCGATAATGCAACTAGGGGTTTTGCTGGTACAAGGGGAACCATGCTAGGCATGAATAAAGTTGCAAGTGGCGCAAACCAAATCATGCTATCGTTTGGCGATATCATTCAGGATAGTGCTCAATTCTCATTTGGCTTTGCTCAAGGAGCCAGAGCTATTGGTAACAACATTGCTTTCGCTGCGGAGCAGTTCGTTCTTCTTCAAGCGAATATGAAAGCTGCTCAAGGGCAAGCGGTTACATTTGGAGCTACAATGAAGGCTCTTGGCGGTGCTCTTGCAGGGCCAGTAGGTGTTGTTGTATTAATCAATACACTTGTCACAGCAGTAACTGTTTTACCTCAGTTGATGAGAGACTCAGCAAAAGGTGCTGATGAGATGGCAGATAGCCTCAAGAATTTATTTGAGGAGGCAGCAAATGTGTCAGATAAATTCGAGGATCCATTCAATTACAGGAAGAATGAGATTATATACCAGTTATTAAAATCGGCTTATAATGATATATACGTCTCTGCAGATGCTATAGCGAAGGCTCAAGGTGAAATATTAAAAAGGGACTTATCCCAAGGAAAGGTTCTTAATAGTGTTAAAGATCTTGCTATTGCATTCTTGGCTGTCGAAGAAAACACCACGAAATCGGAAAAGGCAATACAGAATATTGGTAATACGCTAGCTGCTGCATTACCAGCATTTTTAGCTGGAGCTGGCCCTATTGGAATAATTGGATCTGGATTATTTGGATTGGCTATTGGGTCTGATACTGGTGAATCTGCACTTAGAAGACTTGCCCTTACAATGGGGGTTTTTGGGGAAGAGGCAAGAATAAACTCAATAGCCGCTGAGGAGCTTAAGACAGAGTTTGAGAAGTTGTCCCTGCAGCAGGAAATACTTGATAAAATTATTGAAGGATCTGAGTCATTAAAGCACGCAAAGCAAAGAATAGATCAGGCTAAAGAAGCCACGAATGCATACACACTATCATCTGATCAGCTCAGAGATTCCCTTCGTGACCAAGTTCATCAAATATCCCAAGTAGTAAAGGTAAAAAAAGAGGAACAATCTGTTACTGCAAATCAGATAAAGTCATTAAAAGAATTACTCGAATCTGAGGATCTATCATCAGAGAAAAAACAATTAATAAATACTCAACTTGAGGAATTAAATAAGAAATACAGCGAACAAGAGTTAGCGATAAGTATGTTAGCTGGTGCATACAATGATCTTAGTCAAGAATTGGATGAATATTATAAAGTCGCTCAAAGAAACTACGAGGAGCAAGAGGCTGTTATTAGGGCTCAAATAGGACTTGAGAGAATGGCTTTAAGCGGAAGAATGGGAACATTAGCACAAAGAAGAGAGTTAATAGATGCTGAACTAGAGGTTGAAAAAACTGCAATAGATATAAAACTTGCCCAGCAGAGAGCTGAACTAGATGCATTAAAAGTTAATACAGATATTAGTGATGATCTTATAAATAGAAGGATAGAGGCTCTCGATAATCTTGCAGAGAAAGAAAGGGAGTTAGCGGGAGTAAGAGCGGAAAACGCCAAAAGACAGGCTCTTCTTGATCAGGTTGCATTTGGTGCTGATATAGCTCAACAGGCCGCTCAAGCGATGGCAACACTTGGAGATGTATTTGGAGCCAATAAGCAGTTCCAAATAGCAATGGCTATTATAGATGGTGGAGCTGCATTTATTAAGGCATTATCATCTCCACCTGGCCCACCAATAACCATACCAGCAGCGCTTGGGGTAGCCGCGAGAACCGCCAAGGTGATTCAACAGATGAAGAAGACAGAGATTGGTTCTTCATCGGTAATCGGTAGTGGTGGTTCATCTTCTGGAGAAGGAATAAGCATAACATCTACACCGAGGGAAAACTTCAGAACGGCACTTGGCAATTTAACGTCGCCATCATATCAGCCAATATCTCAAAACAGGGAAATCCCGATATATGTAAACAATGAGTTAAATGCTGATAGTGAAAAAATATATATAATTACAAAGGCTGGAGAAAGAAAAGTTAAATCCAAGCAGTTATGAGCCTATATTCCCCATACGAATCAGCTCCATATTCATATGATATATTCTACTCGGATCAGCAAGAATTAGCATCTGGAACTGTATCTATAAAAGTGTATATTCCAAAGCTTATAGCAAGTATACCAACAACCGCTGTTAATGAATATAAAATAGATGTCGTAGAAATAGGGGAATTGTCTGTAAAATTTGATACCCAAAATGAGGCTGGGGATATTACTGGATTCAAATTTAATGTCCCATCATTCAGTATAAAAGTCAGGGATGTTGTATCCATAACAACGCAATCCATAGTGCCTGTAGTGTCTAGGTTTTCCGAAGCGTTAATGGATGTGCCAAATGGATTTGTGTCAGTTATAGAGTTGACGTATAATAATAAAAAGAATTATTTCTATTCCAGAAAGACTGATTTTAGTTTTGATATTGAGTCTAGAATAGTTGAGATAGATGGTACTCATCCATTGGCAATGAGTGCTGTTCCATTCGGGAAAGACAATTTTAATACTGGCTCATATACACAGGCAGAGCTTAGATCATTTGCTGGTTATTTTGGTCAGGATGGATCTGGAATAACATTCTTTCCTAGTGGTAATCTATATACAAGCGCCACGGTAGCGACTCCATTTTACGGGCCAGTTCAATTCAAAACAGTTACCGCATACAACTTTATCGGAACTGTTATGAGATACCTTGCGGAGGATGTTAGCAATAATGTAGAAATAGATTCCCTTGTGTTCAGCGATTCTGTAAGAACCGTTGATTTCGGTGGATCTGTTGGCAGCAAGAATTGCGTTGTATTAATGGCTGGTGAATTATATGCACTTCCAAAATCTTCATCCGATGAATTAACTGCTAACACAATAGATAATTTCTCTGGATATACCTCTGAGACAGACTGGTATATCAGAACACTACCATCTACAGATTCACTTGCATCTGGTGTTAGTGATGAGTTTAGAAGAATAGACAATGATGCAATGAAGTCTATATTCGTAAAGATGGCAAGAATGGATGCTGCTTTTTTTGGGTCAATACTTGGGGAAACATTCTATATAAGTAGAGCCAAGAAAAACTCAAGCTACAGAGTTGTGATGACAGAGGATCAATTTTTATCCCTAAAGATAAAACAGGAAAATATAGATCCATCCACACTTTCATTTACATATCCCGTTTCTAGATCGTCTTTTACTGGAGGTAATTTTGTGCATAACATGGTGTACAATGAAACCATAAACAGACAAGGCTCATCCAAAATAGACATAGATTTTGAACCTGCCACTTATTTTTCATTTTATGAGGATGAGGATAGAAATGAACTTGGCCAAAACATGAGCTTTGCAAAGGTGGCTCTTGTAAACGATGGCAATCAAGCTACAGCCAGTTACTTACTAGCCCCAATATATTACAATTCATCTACATCATCATATGACACTGATTTCAGTATTGAGGGTGATTATTATTCTCAATACTCTGAGGATGTCGCAACAGCATATAGAAATGCATTAAATGCTGGCACTGGGGTTAGTATATCTGGAGAAATCAATGGTATTGATACACTTAAGCCATACGAATATATTAGAGTATCATCCATACATCCAGCAATAAATGACAGGGATTTTAGAATATCATCAATCTCCTACGATTTAGTGGAAGATAAAATATCATTTGAAGCATACGAATTCTAATGGCACTAGCAGGAAAAACAAGTCAGTTACGGATTGCTATAAGGGCAAATAATGATGTTGGCGCAAACACCAACAGGATAGAATACTATGTTACAATACAAAATAAGAATATCTCTATAGAGCCAGAATTTTATGGTGGTGGAGCGTTTGATGAGACGATAGGCGCACAAAGAATAAGCAATCTTAGAGGATTTAGAGTTTCTATTGACCTATCCTATAATATGAGTCAAGAGAAGGTTCGCAAGGTTGAGTTTACAAACGGAACTCAAACATCAGACACAACATCCACATTCAGGGATATGTTTAATGAGATCATGTCTGCATTCAGAGATGGTCTTTTTGATCAAGAATCAAGAGTGTTCTCTGCTCTTAACTTATACGTTAATCAGCAGGGTGATTCTTGGGTTGCAATACAGGAATATTCTGGGTCATGGCCAGCTGGTAGTTTTGTAAAGTTTATTCCGACTCAAATGACCTATGAGCAGACATACACAAGTCAGATAGGAAGATTCAGGCCATCCATTACTTTGGTTGCAGAAACACTGCTAACAGAGATTGGCCCAGAGTTAGAAGGTAGGTCATGATCTTCCCGAATGTCTTGCCATTTGTGACATTCTACGGGGAGGATACAGAAACCTATTATGAACTCCCAGTGGCAAATGCAGCCATGCGGTTTCAGGTTGAGAATTATTATGACAGGGAGGCCATATCAGCCAAGAAGGATTTCAGAATAAGAGGTATTCGGTTTGCTGTTGATTTAGCATTTGATCAAACAATGGATCATGATGTGATGAGGGATTTAGTCAATGCCATGCAGGTCAACTCAACCATGAGCTTCTATATGCAAAAGGAGATCGATATTGATCAAACTACAGATTTTGTGCAGATTATATCCACATCCTTTGCCTCTGACCTGAACTATAATAATCAGATCAGGCAACATAATTACAGGATGTCCTTTACTGGAACGATATCAGATTTTGGTATCGGACTCTATTATGTAATCGACAATGATGGATTCTTTGTCCTAACCAATGATGGCTCAAGAATAATCGCTGACGCTACGGTATACTAATGGGTAATATAAGACACAGGCGACTTGCTGATGGGAACCTGCACTCCCCAGAAAGGATGGGCAGGGGTAATCCTAATGATCTGAACCTAGATTACCTAGTTGATGGTCAGTATTTTCAGGATACGCTTACAGGATCTGTGTATCGTTACTATGAGGATGGTAACGAATGGGAGTTGATTCTTGGTTATAACAGGGACAGCAACAAGATTACCAACTTCACCACAGGCTTTCAGACAAGAAAGATTGGTGAACTATCAGCGGCTATCGGAACTGATGATGAGGGTTCTGTAACCATCACCTCCATCCCAGCTTACATATACACTCAGGTTCGTCTTGGTGAGGAGATTATCATTACAAGCGTTGACGATAGCGAAAGAAGCATTACGCTAACCGTGTCTGCCGACACAAACGCAGGTGAAGTAAATATCCCTGTACAGGCTCAGATTACAAGAAAGCTATTTAACGCTGGATCATCCATTGAGTTAGATGGCAACCTGTTTAGTGCTTATAGTTCTGTTGACCCAACCAAAGTTCAATTGGCTGTTGAGAGGGAGAAAAAAGAGAATTCTCTTGGATCTGTTGCCAATTTTATTTCTCAGGGTTCTACTATTACATCCGTAGCGTTGGTAAATGTATCCAAGGATATAGAGTTAAAGAATGGACAATCCCTTATATTAGTAAGCCCAAATGGCTATCCACAGGGTATTACTGTGAGTGGCAATCAGACACTCAATAGCCCATCTGATAGCATTACTATTCAGGAAATAACAACGCAGCACCCACATTTTCCAGAAACAGAAGGGTTTGGATCATTTGTTTACGAGCCAGGTTATGAGACATTTAGCCGAATTACGCTCACAGAGAATTCTATAACACTTCAGGCTAGCCAAATATCTGGATTAAGTAGTGCTGTTGCATCCATAGATCTTCGTGTGGATAGTGTCGAGACTGATGTCGGAACACTAAATTCATCCGTAACTACAATCAACAATACATTAAGTACAAATGGTATTACAGGTGCTACCAATATCACATCGAGAGTTAGCAGTGTTGAGGGTGATGTTAGTTCTATAAACGCAGAGATTGTTCTGAAGGCAGACGTAAATGGCAATATATCAGCGGTAAGACTTGATGCAGACGCAGATGGATCCAACATATCCATAACTGCAGACAATGTATCTATCAATAATATTGACTTTAATAGCGCTGCTGGAACGATTGGTTCTAGTAATTACGATGCGGGCTTAGGAACTGGGTGGCAAATTCAGGGTAATGGTGATGCATATTTTAATGAGATACACGCAAGGGGTGGAAACTACGCATTAAATCCAGATGGTGGAAATATTGCAGGATGGGTGATTGATGCTAACACATTGAAATCAGCAGATACTGGACAAAGAATAGAGCTCAATAAGGGCAATGGCAGAGTCGGTATATTCGATTCTAGCAATGTTGAGATAGCCGCAATGGGTTATCTTGGTGGGCTACCAAAGAATGATGGGAGTGCCACTAACTGGGCAGCCACAAATTATGGATTCTGGGCTAGAGAATCTTCGTATCTTGTTATCGATGGTGATCTTCAATATGATGCTGGGGATTGGATCATCGAGAATGATGGGCTTATAAAATCATCTAATTATGTTTCTGGGTCTACAGGATTCCAAATTAGAGGAACTGGTGATGCTGAGCTTAATAACATCACTGCAAGGGGCACGATTGTAAATGGGACAGCTTCGATATCTGGAGGAGTCCCAAGCGGAACAGGTACATACTTGGCTCCAGATGGAAGATTTTTTGCTGGTAATAGTGGAAATGGGTTATACGCTGATTCACCAAATGGTGATATCTATATCTACAACTACAGCTTTACGGATCAAATAGGTGCCAAGACATTATACTCAAAGCACGACATATACCCAAACACATCACCAAACAGAGCTGCTTTATGGCATAACACGTCGTTCTCAGATGGTGGCACAAAGAAATGGACTGGTTTTGTTATGGGTAGTGGAGGTAATGGTGATGTATACATATCGCCTCACGCAGACTCTGGCACTGAGTTTGATTTTGTTTTTAGTAGTGATTTTATATGGTCTAGAGCAAATCAAAGATGGCAGTTTGATGATGACCTATATGTTGGCGGTACATTCACAAATCCATCAGATCAGCGATATAAAGAGAACATCGAACCAATAGAGAATGCGCTTGACAAACTCATGACCCTTCAGGCTGTTCGATATGACATGAAGGACTTCATGGTAGGTGATGATGACCGTAAGATGCTTGGGCTATTCGCTCAGGAGGTTGAGGTTCACTTCCCAGAAGCGGTTGTAGATGGGATTATATATGATGAGAATGAAGTCCCACGTGATCTAAAATCATTATCCTACACGCAGATTGTTCCCGTTCTTGTAAAGGCAATACAAGAGCTTAACGCAAAGATAGATGCATTATCATGAATGAAGTAGAACTACTTAAGCAGTACATCCTCGATGCTCCTGCACCTCACAGAAAACACATAGAAGCCATTGAATGGTTAAACTCCATCATTCGCTCCTATGAGGTTCAAATTGCTGAGGCACAAAAGAGTATTGAAAAAGAACAAAAACAGAAGTAACATTCCACACAACTTTAATTTCAAACACTTACTATGGCATCAAATTTATACAACCCAGGTCTGTTGAAACTTCTCGATAGAACTGTTGACTTCGAGAATGACACAATCAAAGTCCTTCTTGTA
>Ga0099848_1000898_pt1 | contig 13855 bp, 16 predicted proteins | sample CB_VirMetaG_3_FD_78179 | JGI IMG/M metagenome (GOLD analysis project Ga0099848, IMG submission 78179) | Freshwater to marine saline gradient viral communities from Chesapeake Bay - CB_1508_1S Viral MetaG | ecosystem: Environmental > Aquatic > Marine > Coastal | place: USA: Chesapeake Bay... | reverse complement strand
GAAAGATGAGCAACATAGACTGCAAATCTTGATTAACCGGACGCGAGAAGAGGTCGCCAAGGAGTATGTCACAAAGCAAGAAGTGCATGCTGACATCAACCGCGTTTTAGATCGTTTTGACAGGCTTGAGGAAAAGCTTGATCGTATGATAGGAGGCCATCGTGGCGCTTAAAAGATCATTAGCAAGAAAATCAAGGGGTCCTTCTAGGGCCGTTCAAATTGGTGCAAAGAGATTAGCGGGGCCACGTGCTGCCCCTGCTGGTGGCTCTTTAAGGCGTATGGCCCAGCAACGTGTTGCAGGAGAAGCGGCTGGACAACGCCCAACAAGGCAAAGGGGTATGAAGCCACCCTCAGGAGGTCCACTTTCGTCACAAGGACAAAACATACAGCGACAGGCGAGGGCTATGCAACGCCCGAGAGGTCTTGCGCCTACACGTCCTCCTGCTGGAGGTCCACTTTCGTCACAAGGACAAAACATACAGCGACAGGCGAGGGCTATGCAACGCCCAACCACTGGCCCAACTATTCGCTACATCGATGCCGACGGTACATCAAAACAAATAGGTGGACAGCCTGCACGTCCGATGCCACGTCAAACACGAGCACGATTAGGGGCAGCGGCTGGACAACGTCCTGTGACTCCCCAGCAAACCCCGGCAGCGTTATCAACATTATTAGGCTCAGCGCGTATGGCAGCGCAACAACGTCCGGTAGGAGCCGCTCAACAGCAGGCTAAGCCAATGGGTGGCGGACAGGCCCTTAACATGTCGGCTACAGCTAAACCGGCTGGCGGTGGAATGAAAAAAGGCGGAGCTCCCGTTCGTAAATTTCAAGGTGGCGGTGCTGTTTACGAAGTCAACGGTCAGCGAGTCACGAAAGAGCAGTATGAGAAAGCTGGCAGGGAAATGGATACGCCAAAGTCCAAGGCTGAGGAAGAAATGATGGACTTTGCAAAAGCTGCAAAGGAAAGAGCAAAGGCAAGGGCACAAAGCAAGATGGCTCCCGTCAACAAAGCCAAGGGCGGCGAAGCTAAAAAGCCCCCCGGTTTGTATGCAAACATTCACGCCAAGCGCAAGCGTATTGCTGCTGGAAGCAAGGAAAAAATGCGTAAGGTCGGATCAAAAGGTGCGCCTACTAAGGCTGCGTTTATTAAATCTGCCAAGACGGCAAGGAAAGGATAATTATCATGCCATGGATGAAATTCAAAAAAGCATTTAGGGGCCTTGGAAAACTTTTTGGTAAGGGCGGGAGAAAAAAACTTAGTCCCGAACAAGCAGAAAAGCTAAAGGGCATGAATATTAGCCAAAAAATGTTAGCTGGACCACTTGCAATAGCTAAGGCTAAGAGCCCAGCCAAAGCCAGTATGGGTGATATTGCTGGTGTAATAGGTAAGGCAGCGACTGGTAAACTGGCAGGGTCTCTTAAAACAAAAGAAAAAGACGACGAGGATGAAAAGAAAAAGCGCATAGGCGCAGGTATTAAGGCTATGAGGCGAATAAGCCCCTTTAAAAAAGGCGGTTCTGTGTCTAAGAAGCCTATGGCGGCTAAGAAGCCTGCAGCCAAGAAAACTGTCTCCAAAGGCCGTGGTATGGGTGCCGCTACACGTGGTGGCGGTGCTTGCGCTCCCCGCAAGATGATGGGTGGCGGTTACGCTAAGAAGATGGCAAAAGGCGGGATGTGCTAAATGGCAACCTCCGGTACCACTAGCTTTAACCTAGAGATCGATGAGATCGTCGAGGAGGCATTTGAGCGTTGTGGCATGCGTGTCACAACGGGTTATCAGCTGTCCTCTGCACGTCGGTCTCTCAATCTCTTGTTTTTGGAGTGGGCTAACCGGGGGCTAAACCTTTGGACAATTGATCGCTTTTCGACAACTCTGACCGCTGGTACAGAGTACGTCGATCTGCCTACAAATGTGGTAAACGTCATGGAAGCAGTTATTCGTGACGTTACACAAAGCCCTGCAGTTGATATCTCAATTGAGCGTATTAGCCGTGCTGATTACTTAAATCTTCCCAATAAAACTACGAATAGGGCACGTCCATCGCAGTTTTATGTGGAGAGGACAAATACGCCTAGGGTGTATGTTTATCCCTGCCCTGATGCTGCATATCAGTTGATTCATTATCGAATCACTCGAATTGAAGATGCTGGGGACTATGACAATGAAGCGGACGTTAATTTCCGTTTTCTACCCTGTATGATTGCCGGGTTAGCATTTCATTTAGCAGTTAAGTTTGCTCCTGAAAAAGCTCAGGCGCTAAAAGCAATGTACGAAGAAGAGTTCTTCCGTGCAGCTTCTGAAGACCGAGACACTGCAAGCACTTATTTCCTTCCTGATGTAGGAGCATAAAGTGGCCTACGCCAGTGGCAAATTCGCTCTCGGTGTATGCGACTACTGTGGGCAGTCTTTTAAGCTCAATGATCTCCAGAAAAACTGGAAGGGTTTTAAGGTCTGTCCGCAGGATTACGAGCCAAAAGAACCACAGCTAGAGCCGCTTAAGTACAAGGGCGATGCGATCGCCCTATTTGAGCCACGTCCTGACAGAGAAGAACCAATGACTGTGTATGTTGGTATAGTTGGGGATATGGCGTTTGAATCGGTAGGTATGCAACCAGCCCCCGTAGGCAAGCCTATTGCTGCCAAAGGCATGGTTGGAAAGGTTACGGTAACGACATCATGACTTATAACGAACTTGTAGACACTATTCGCAGCTACACAGAGCTTGATGCAAACGCCCTGCCAAACTCTATTATTAACACATTTATCCTGTTAACCGAAAACAAGATCCTTCGAGACATTGACCTCGAAGTGTTTCGACAAAGTTCTGTGGGTTCCTTGACGGCAAACAACCGTTTTTTGGCAATGCCTACAGACATCTTAACGCACCGTTACATGCTCATCAGGGATGCTAGTGGGAATGACAGCTTCCTTGACTTTAGAGACGTATCTTTTGTCAAAGAATACTGGGAAAAGTCTACGGAAACAGGCTTTCCTAAATACTACGCGGTATGGAACCAGAACACGTTTATTTTGGCTCCCACCCCCGCGCAATCGTACCAGCTAGAGCTTGGGTATATTCGCAAACCCGCACAGCTTAGCTCATCGAATCCAACTACATGGCTGAGCTTGAATGCTCCTGAGGCCATGCTCTATGGTTGCCTCTATCAGGCCTACAGCTACACGAAAGGTCCTTTAGAGCTTATTGGGTACTTCACTAATTCTTACAAGGAAGCAATGGCGGCGCTTGGTATTGAACAGCAGGGCCGTCGTCGTAGGGATGAGTACAGAGACGGACTTATCCGTACCGAGTTGTTATCTTCCAACCCAATTAGTCAAACAGAGGCCCGATGAGCAAAATACCCGATTTATCAGGAAAAACCGTAGCGATTGTCGCTATGGGCATGAGCAACAACCAGTTTACTTTAGCCAAAACCCACTCCCAGCCTATTGACGAGGTTTGGGCCATCAATGCGATGGCGGGGGTTATTTTCCACGATCGGGTGTTTATGTTGGATCCCCCAAGTCGGTTTTTAGACAGCGAGGATGCAGGGTCTCAAACAGGCCTTATGAGGTCTGTTTTAGCTTCTCACCAAGGGCCTATTTACAGTTGTGAATTGGATTCTCGCTGCCCCGGGGTGGTGGAATACCCGCTGGAGGAGGTCGTAAATGATGTCCGGACGTGGTATTTGAACAATACGGTGGCGTACGCCATTGCTTTTGCGATTGCAGCAAAAGTCAGTAAATTGATGATTTATGGTGTTGATTTCTCGTATAAAGGCAATGTCCATTTTGCAGAGGCCGGAAGGGCCTGTTGTGAGTTCCTCATTTCTAAGGGCATTGAGCGGGGCATGTCTGTGGGTATTGCCCAGACGTCTTCGTTGCTGGATACCAACTTGCCACCAGAGGAAAAGCTGTATGGCTATCATAGGCTTGCCGATCCGGTGGTCTTTGGGATGGGGGAAAATGGGCAGTTCAAAAGATTCCCTTATTCTGAAGTTAAGGATAAAATAGAGGTAGAGGATAAACCTCTGAACACCCCACCAGAAGCAGTGAGGTCGTAATGTTTGAGCTAAAAGCTGGCGCGTTATTATCGCCGATGGTGAAAACCAGTAATTTCGGCGGTCTTCCAATGGAAGATTTGGCAGAGCTTTGCGCTACAAAGATTATTCACGTTGCTGACTCTGCACCGCCTGAGATTCGAGAACAGGCAAGATTGTTTCAAGAGCATCTTCGTCAGGTGCTTTTGGAGTATTTTCAACGTGCAGCGAAATCCGAAAGGGCGACCTGCATACAACTTTTACTAAAGGGTGGTTATACAGATGCTGCCTCTTTATTAAGGAGAACGTAATGGCTTTCACCGGAAATTTTATGTGCACCAGCTTTAAAGTAGAACTCCTCAAGGGCGTTCATAACTTTTCAACTGGCAGTGTTCAAGACTTTAAACTGGCTCTGTATGACAACAGCGCTTCCTTCACTGCGGCAACAACGGCTTACACGGCCACTAACGAAGTTGGCAATTCGGGTTCGTATACTGCTGGCGGCGGTACGCTGACGAAAGTCACGCCTACTGCCGCAGGCACAACCGCTCTGACGGACTTTGCTGATTTGTCGTTTACAACTGCTACGATCACCGCTCGTGGCGCGTTGATTTATAACGACACAGCTACTGGCGATCCTACCGTGGCTGTTCTGGACTTTGGTTCGGATAAGACTTCCACAGCAGGCACCTTTACTATTGTGTTTCCTTCGCCCACAGCTACTGGCGCAATTATTCGTATTGCCTAAGGAGTAAAAAATGGCTCTCGTATTGAAAGACCGGGTTAAAGAAACAACCACGACGACCGGTACGGGAGCCGTCACTCTTGGCGGAGCCGTAACGGGGTTTCAAGCCTTTTCTGCTATTGGCGATGGTAATACTACGTATTACGTAATCACTAATGGAACTGACTGGGAAACTGGTTTAGGTACATATACCGCCTCTGGAACAAGCTTAAGCAGGGATACTGTTCTTGAGTCAAGCAACTCAGGAAGCGCAGTAGATTGGGGTGTTGGAACCAAAGAAGTCTTCGTAACATACCCCTCAAGTAGGTCAATTTATGCTGAGGGTTCAACACTTGTTGCCTCAAACAGTTCAGTTCTTCCGATTACTTCTGGTGGTACAGGGCTAACGTCTTTTGGAACAGGGGTAGCAACCGCACTAGGTCAAAATGTCACCGGAAGTGGAGGCTTTGTTCTTGATACGTCCCCCACAATAGCTACGGGCTCTCTTAATCGATCCTTAGTTAATACAACAAAAGAAGTAATAACTGTTAGTGCTACGGCTTCTACAGGAACAATCAACTTTGACGTGATTACCCAAAGTACGCTGTATTACACCACGGATGCAACTGGTAACTGGACCTTAAATGTCCGTGGAGATGGTTCAAATTCTTTAGATTCAATTATGTCAACTGGAGAATCTATTACGGTGACATTCTTGTCTACACAAGGTGGAACTGCCTACTACCAATCTGCTTTCCAAATTGATGGCTCTTCGGTAACGCCTAAGTGGCAGGGAGGTTCTGCGCCTTCAGAAGGAAATGCCTCCGGAGTAGATGCCTATACTCTATCAATTGTAAAAACAGGACCAGCGACCTTCACAGTCTTTGGTTCACAAGTCGCGTTCGCATAAAATGCCAGTTCTTTCCTCTCTTTCTTTCGCTACAGCCAGAGCATTTGGCTGGGGGATTATCATAGGCGGTGGAGTTCCTATCGCTATTGATACATTTCTTGCCTCAGGCACATGGATATGCCCCGGTGGGATTACGTCCGTAGACTACCTTGTAGTAGCGGGTGGAGGCGGCGGTGGCAGCGGCGGCGGTGGCGGTGGAGGCGGTGGAGGCTTTAGGACAGGAACTGGGTTAAGCGTTACCCCCCTAACAAGTTACCCCATCACAGTTGGCTCGGGTGGGAATGCTGGGGCTGGTGGTGCCGGAGGTAAAGGGAATGATTCTATTTTTAGCTCCATAACTTCCACCGGCGGGGGCGGAGGAGGATCAGCCAATCCCGGAGTTGCTGGGACAACCGGTGGATCTGGTGGGGGCGGATACGCTCCAAATCAACCGGGGTTGGCTGGAAACACGCCTTCCGTTTCTCCTTCGCAGGGGAATAACGGGGGGAACGCTTCTGGTAATGGAAATGGTGGCGGAGGCGGAGCCGGAGGGGTTGGACAGAATGGCACCGGATCAAATCCAGATGGTGACGGGGGCGATGGCGGAATTCCTACCGCTTCTATTATTTCAGGACCCTCAGTTACATACGCTGGTGGGGGTGGTGGAGGTGGATATACTAGCGTCAACACGGGCGGATTAGGTGGTGGGTCATCAGTTACCTCCCAAAAGGGTGGAGCGACCGACGGAACTATTGGAGGAGGCAGCGCCGCAGCCAATGCAACAGCAAATACCGGAGGTGGTGGAGGAGGCGGGGGGTATAGCCCAGCTAATTTAAATGGTGGCGCAGGCGGCTCCGGGATCGTTATCATCAAATATCAGGTTTCTGATGGTGTCCTTTATAAGTTCACAAGTTCTACGACTTGGACTGTCCCCCAAAATGTGACAGAAGTTTCTTATCTTCTAGTCGCTGGGGGTGGTGGAGGCGGACACGCAGAATGGCCTGTAGGCTCCGGTGACGGTGGCGGTGGAGGCGGCGGTGGAGGCTTTAGAGCATCCCCTTCTTATCCCGTGACTCCCGGTGCGTCAATGACAATTACTGTTGGGGCAGGCGGAACAGGAGCCCCACGCGCTTCTAATACAAGCGGAGTAAATGGAGGGGCTTCTGAGCTAGGCCCAGTTTCTGCTGCAGGCGGTGGAGGCGGTGGCTCAGATACAGGCGCTCCAAACTCTTATGGTCAAAACGGTGGCACCGGCGGCGGTGCTGGCGCTACATTTAGCGTTTTTCAACCGGGAGGGGACGGCAATACCCCTTCGGTAACTCCGCAACAAGGGTATGATGGCGGAGATACTTTCGTTCCTATACGAAGAGGTGGAGGCGGTGGGGGTTCTGGTGTAGCAGGTCAGCCAAACAACACTAGTAGTAATGGCGGAAACGGACAAACGTCCTCGATCACAGGGACCTCAACCTACTATGGTGGTGGTGGAGGGGGTGGATTTGGCTATCGGACACCTGTCCCGGGGGCGGGAGGACTTGGAGGTGGAGGCGGCGGTGCCACCGCCGGAACCAACGAGCTTGGAGGCGGTGGCGGTGGGGGCCATCCTAATGGGGGTGGAGCGAACGGAGGTAGTGGTATAGTTTATGTAAAGCTGGTTATACCTACTTAGTAAAACAGGAGAAAGAGTGGATAAGATATACATGCTAATGGGCATTGAAATAGCCATGAACCTATTGCGCCCCGGAGCTAAGTGGGAGATAACAAATACGGAGTTTTCTCGATGGGATGACCCAAGGCCAAAGCCAAGTTGGGAGGAGATACAGGATACTTTGAATAAAATCAAAGCGCTTGAAGATTCTGTTAATACAATATGGCTTCCAGAACAGATAGAAGCTGCAAATAAACAACGAGAAGAGCTAGAAAGAGCAATGAATGGCGATAAATAATATATTTCCAATCCCTGTTGGAACTTATCAAATTAATCCGCCAAACGAAAAGCAGTTAAAATTTATTCTAAACCAAGAACAACGTAGTAATGAGGGAAATACTACGTCTGTGGACAGTTTTGTGTTAGAAAAAAAGATACTTTTTTCTATACGAAACGAAATACAAAAGTGCTTAGATGATTTTGTAAAAGAAGTGTATGCGCCTAGTTTAGACGTTAGCCTGAAAATAACGCAGTCATGGACAAACTACACTAAGCCAAAGCAGTGGCACCATAAACACCACCATCCAAATTCTTTAGTTTCCGGTGTGTATTATCCAAAAGCGGATAAAGAAACGGATCGGATTTACTTTTTTCAACCAAACAGGCCACAGTTGGTACTGGAAACCGAAAATTGGAATCTTTGGAACTCTATCTCATGGTGGTTCCCAGTAGAGACTGGGACACTTGTTTTGTTCCCGTCGACCTTAGAGCATATGGTTAAAGAAACAGGCTCTGACTTAAGAGTCAGCCTAGCTTTAAACACGTTCCCCGTTGGAATAGTTGGAAAAGAAGATAATCTAACTAGGTTAGAGGTACTAAATGTTCGATAAACCAATGCCAACTAATCTGTTTGATTATGTTCAGGTATACGACAACATACTTTCTCCAGAGCTTTGTAAGGAGGTTGAAGGTCATTTAGAACTGGCTGAATGGGATAGACATGAATATTTTAGCCACAAAGAAGATAATTCCGTCAGCTTTGAGGATGATTTATACGTCACGTACAAGGCTAATAATATGGAGAATAAACTGACCGCATTGATGTGGTCCTGTATTTATAAATACGTCGTTGAATTCCTAACCCCATTTACCAATGACTGGTTCAATGGCTGGAAAAATTACGCTCTAGTCCGATTCAACAAATACCCCCAAGGTAGCCGAATGAAGGTCCACTGTGACCACATACATTCCTTGTTTGAAGGCCCCCACAAGGGTATACCGATCTTGACAATATTGGGTGCAATTAACGATAATTACGAAGGTGGTGAACTAATCATTTGTGGGGAAAAGGTGCCTTTGATGGCTGGATCCGTCGTAATCTTTCCAAGCAATTTTCTATACCCCCATGAAGTCAAACCGGTCACTTCGGGGACACGGTATTCTTATGTCACTTGGGCTTGGTAGGAGAGACACATGGCACATTTTGCTGAACTTGATGAAAACAACGTAGTTAAGCGCGTTATTGTTGTTTCCAACGCAGACACTTCAGACGCTTCTGGGGTTGAAAAAGAGTACATAGGTCTAGCTTTTTGTGAAAGACTTTATGGTGGTACTTGGAAGCAGACCAGCTACAACGCAAACATCCGCAAGAATTATGCTGGGATAGGCTACACCTACAATCAGGACCTAGACGCTTTTGTTCCTCCCAAAGTATACCCTTCTTGGGTTTTAAACGAAGAAACGGCTCAGTGGGAACCTCCTGTCCCACTGCCTGCTGATGCAGGTACGGGCGATCCACCAATCAATTACCGGTGGAATGAAGAAACCACTTCTTGGGTTCTTGAGTCGTAGGTCTACGATGACGTAGCTCTTGGACAATTAAACAATGCTCTCCAATGCCGCCTTCACAGAAGCCCCGTTTTCGGCATTCCCAGAAGCGGTTCCTCCATATGTTGAGGGGGTGCAAGGTGTCGCAAACGCTGGTTCTGTTGATGTCAAAACTGACGTAGTTGTTCAGCTAACCGGGGTTCAAGCACAAGGATTTGTATCTGAGGTAGCCACCAGTGCAACGTCTGTTACTTCGGCGACAGGCGTAGAAGCTTCTGGGGGAGTAGGTACTCTTGATACGCAGGCTGACGCCAACCTGACTCTTACTGGCGTTTCAGCGACAGCAAGCACAAATGATGTTTACGTCCCCTCTGTTATTTCTGGGGCATCTTTTGGCTTTGGCGCCTTCTCGGAAGACAGTTTTGGTTCACAAGGATCCACAGTAACTTACGAAGTAGATGTTACTGTTAACGCAGGATCTGTTTCCGCAACAGGTACAGTAGGTTCAGTTAATGTCATTGCGGTTACCTCCGTTTCGGTAGATGTAACCGGAGTTTTTGCTACGGGCTCCCCCGGAAGCGTAAATGCGTCTTCTAGTGTTTTTGTTCCAGTAGCAGGCGTTTCTGCTACTGGCAATGTTAGCGCCGTTGATGTTTTTGTTTCTAGTGGGATAGAAGTAAACGTAACCGGAGTTTTTGCTTCAGGAGAAGTGGGAACCGCTGCGTTTGTTTCAAGCGTAGCTGCCAGTGTAATTGGCGTTTCTGGAACAGGAGAAGTAGGTAGTATTACCGCTGAAAGCGGTGCAAACGCTCTTGTCACAGGCGTTTCTGGAACAGGCGAAGTAGGTTCTCTTAATGCTCAAGGCGATGCAAGTACTCTTGCCACAGGCGCTTCTGGAACGGGTGAAGTAGGTTCTCTTAATGCCCAAGGCGGTGCAAATGCCATTGCCACAGGTGTTTCTGGAACAGGCGAAGTAGGTGTAGCAGAGGCTTTTGCCGGTGCAAATGCCATTGCCACAGGCGTTTCTGGAACAGGTGAAGTAGGTTCTCTTAATGCCCAAGGCGATTCAAATACTCTTGTTGCAGGCGTTTCTGGAACAGGCGAAGTAGGGGATGCCTTAGCAGTCGTAGATATCGAGGCCATTGCCACAGGCGTTTCTGGAACAGGGGAAGTTAACTCCGCCGATGCTTTTGGAACATCTAACGTTACACCTGTAGGTGTAACGTCCACTGGGCAAATCGGTTCCACTGCTGTATCAGGTGATGCAAATACGGCGTTTACAGGAGTTTCCACTACAGGACAGGTCGGTTCTGTAGAAATCGTTAGCTTCCGAGATGCCACAGTAGACGTTACTGGCGTTTCTTCCACCGCTTCTGTTGGTCAAGTTGATGCCTTTGGCGAAATTATTAATGTCACGATTTACTTCAGTGGATGGGGTGTTTTTGGCTGGAGCGAAGGCGGTTGGGGCAATGCTTCTTCACAGCCTGCCGGAATGTCTGGAGGTGTCGGACAAATTGGGTTCACAGGAACGCGCAGCATTGAGGTAACGCTAACGGGCGTAAGTGGAACTGGGCAAGTTGGAAGTGTTCAAGTTGACGCCGTTGAAAATGTTAGCGTTCCTCTCACTGGAGTTTCTGGTGTTGGGGAGGTTGGCGACGTTATTGCTGGAACAGTAATTATTGTTTCTGTTTCCGGAATAGAAGCCATTGGTAGTGTTAGTGCTCCCTCACTAACCGGTACAGCCAATACCTCTCTAACTGGTATAGAAGCAACAGGCGCTGTTGGCCTAGCCTTAGTTAAAGGGAATGGACTAACCACTGTTAGCGGAGTTACAGCTAGTAGCGGTGTTGGTTCTGTTGACATAACAAACACAGAAAACACTGATGCTCGTCCTTCTGGTGTACAGGGGACTGGCGCAGTAGGCAATACCACTGTCATTGGCGATGCAGTTTTTGAGGTTTCTGGAGTTTCCGCACTAGGCCAAGTAGGCAGTGCTTTTGCTTCAATCCCAGCAAACGCCCCTGTTTTTGGAACTCAGGGCACAGGTGCTGTAGGCTCTGTCGAGATAGGAGCAGGTGTAAGTGTATTTGTCACTGGGGTTGAGGCTTCCGGGGAAGTAGGTCAAGTTTCAGCGGGTGCCCAGTCCAATGTGTTTGTTACAGGAGTTTCGGCAACGGCTGAGCTAGGCACCGTACAAGCTGGTTCTGTGGCTATTGTTTATGCAACAGGATTGCAGGCAACGGCTAATATAGGTACAGTTATTGTTGAGTCAAACCGAATAACTAACGTTTTTGTCACCGGAGTTTCGGCGACTGGTGAAGTTGGTCCCACTACCACTTGGACCACAATAAATCCCCCAGATGTTCTACCGGGAGCATGGGAACCGATTGTTCCCGAAGAAGACAGTGGGAATTGGTTCCCGATTGCGGCTTAGGAGATATAAATGGCAAGTACATATTCATCGTTACTTCGGTTGGAGCTCATTGGGACTGGGGATCAATCCGGTACTTGGGGCGATACAACCAACACAAACATAGGTACATTGCTTGAAAAAGCGATTTCTGGGACAGCCACAATCAACGTGGCTTCCGGCGATGTAACACTGTCTACTGAAGATGGAGCCGACGACGAAGCGCGTTGCATGCTTCTCAAAGTCACAGGAAGCCCGGGTGTTTCTCGAAACATTGTGGCCCCAAAAAGCAGCAAGATGTATATCGTGCTCAATGGATCAGATGCTGCCGTAGTGGTCAAAGGATCGGATACTACAGGCGTTACGATCAGTGCTGGGTCGTACGAGATCATTGCATGGACGGGTTCTGATTTTGAGTCGATTGCAAAAGCTCCTCCCGCAGGCGACATCGTAACGACTGACGCTACTCAGACGTTGACAAACAAAACACTGACAAGTCCAAAGCTTGGTACGGCCTTGACTGACCTTAACGGGAACGCACTTCTTAAACCATCAGCTACGGGAGGATCTCCTGTTAACGAGTTTACGATTGCGAATGCCATAACAGGAAACCCTCCTCTCTTTGCCGCAAGCGGTAGTGATACCAATATCGACATCACTTTTGTTCCAAAAGGAACTGGCAAGGTAAATTCTTCGTCAACCTTTAGCGATGTATCCGGTGCTCTTCGAGCAGTTCCGGCGGTAGGTGAGAAGACAACCAGCTACAACCTAGCTGTTGGTGACGTAGGTAAGTTTGTTTCAGTGGGTAGTGGTGGGAGCATCACAATTCCAAATTCCATCTTCTCTGCTGGAGATGTCGTTTCAATTTTTAACAACACTTCCGGTGACGTAACGATCACTTGTTCAATCACTGTGGCCTACATTGCTGGTACTAACACAGACGTAAGTTCTGTGACGTTAGCTACTCGCGGTGTAGCAACAGTTTTGTTCATTAGTGGCACAACAGCAGTCATTGCAGGAAACGTATCATGAGTGGTATTGGCCTAATGATGCTGGGTCCGTTTGTCCCTACTGGTGGCAACATAGCAGGGGCATTTGATCTTGATTATGCTTACTACAATCCGGGTAACGAGATTTACTATCCTGACTCTTTTGCTTACCAACCTGCAATTGACAACTCTTCTGGAACGATAGTTCAGTTTAATTCTGAAGTAGAGCCAATGGGTGGATTCTTTATTGACTCCACAGGGACCTATCTTTACATCACAGGCGACAATTCTGTTGCTGGAGTTTCCGGTACAAAGCAATACACCATGAGCACAACATGGGATGTGAGTACCGCAAATAGCTCCACAGAAACAACGATTTCTCCTTTTGGTCTACGAGGTATATGGTTTAAGGCTGATGGAACCATGATGTTCCTCACAGGAAGAAACACAGTTACTAGCTACGACCTAGGAACTGCTTGGGACATCTCTACTTATACCAATGAGACTGCCCATGCAAGCAGCCTTTTCTTACCCAGTGCAATTACTGGTAGGTACCTCATGTCTCCTGATGGAACAAAAGGTTACTGTATATACACAAACGGCAGCACACAAATAGCCATCACGCAATTTACCTACACTACTGCTTGGGATATATCCTCTATCTCTTCTGTATACACATATGAGCCCGGTGTTACAGGAAATGCAGCGCCGGGAACAACAGATCCACCAAACCAGCAGTTTTACTTCAACTCAGACGGCACTATTCTTGTTCTTGTTAATTCGTCTGGTAGGCGGACGTACTCTGTAAGCACTGCCTATGACCTAAGCTCTACAGTTACCCTGTTAAATTCGACTGTTAATGAGCCAAGTATTAGTGGTCCTACCTACTTTATTCAGTATGGCTCTTACCGATACACCCCGTTTTTTACAGGGAATGGGCTTACTACCCCACGCGCAAAAGGTTCATCCGTTGGAATGCCTGTTTACGCTCAAAGCGGAGATACCTCTGGTGTTTTCTTCAAGCCAGATGGAACAAAAATGTTTGTCTCCGATTATGTGGATGATAAGCTGTATACATATAATCTTAGTAGCGCTTGGAATCTAGGAACTATTGAGTATCAATCAGGTAAAGACCTATCAAGCATTAATACTATTGGTCAAACTTTCTTCAAACCTGATGGAACGCAACTCTTTATTTCAACACCTAGTAATTTTTACGAGTATGCACTAGGTACAGCTTGGGATCTCAGCACAGCAACCTTAAGTAATACTCTTACTGCTGCAACAATCGGTGTATCTGCAAACACGATTCGTGGCATTTTCATAAGCG
>Ga0099848_1000896_pt1 | contig 13863 bp, 13 predicted proteins | sample CB_VirMetaG_3_FD_78179 | JGI IMG/M metagenome (GOLD analysis project Ga0099848, IMG submission 78179) | Freshwater to marine saline gradient viral communities from Chesapeake Bay - CB_1508_1S Viral MetaG | ecosystem: Environmental > Aquatic > Marine > Coastal | place: USA: Chesapeake Bay... | reverse complement strand
GTTTATTTGAATAGATGCGCCTAAATCCCCTACTTGTTGTACCTGCGCTACAGTAACTGCTCGCATAATAATTTCAAGTAAAAAGTCATCAGGAACATCTAAATCTTGCGGTGTTGTCAAGCCGTTAATTGATAGTGTTGAGTCTATCAAGGTTAAATCGGACAAGATAATTGGAGAAGGGTATTTCACATATCGTACACGATATTCAGCTATGCTGTAATCTGCAGTATGGATAAGTTCGACGCTCTTGCGCCCATCTTTAATAGTCCTTCCTAACACGTCCATTCTCCAAACCAATTCTTTACTTGGTTTTTTGAACGGATTATCCTTTTGGATAAAATACTCGTCATGTGTTACCGGTTTTACCCGAAGGAATTTTCCGTTAATACATTCGTCAGTGCTTTGTGCCTTTACCTGCTCTTGAACTATGTACAATAAGTCCGCAGGTAACTTGGCTAAAATACTTGGACTAGAGGCTATCTGTATAGTAGCATCTTGATAAAAAGAGTTAATAGGATTTAAGATAAAGTTCTTTGTCAGAAAAGATAAGTTCCTTCTTCGTTTTTCAGATCCTTCATAAGAAGCTCTATCTAAATTCCGTAAGCCCATAGACTCCTTAACCAAAGCGAGTTGAGCGTGTGTCAAAAACACACTAATCTCATAGTCGTCCAAGGCCGGAGCATTGTTAGATGCCCGGCCATTGTAACGAACTAAAAACTCTTCTTTGATTTCAGTAGGAGTCATTTCTTAAACTATTGCTGCTCTAAGAGCAAGGTACGTATCTTGATTTTGCGGGTCTTTTAGATAAGTAACCGCTTCATCCAAAGTTCCTAAAAATAATCCGGAATCTTTAACGACATAACGAGTATTCTTGAAAATCAAAAATCCTGCAGAATATCCTTTCAAAATATCCGATTTAAGCTGCAAGTTAGGGTCACCTACTACGGCCAAGAATTTCTCTAACCCTTTAGGTTCCTTAATCACTTTGCGCATTTCTGCTACAATAGACTCATCTCTTGCATCTGTGCTAATAGATTTACCTAGTAATCGCAATACACTTAAAGATAAAGGACGATTGCCTCGCAATTCCCCTATTTTTATGTATGCAGTAGCTTCCATATCAGCAAGTGCAGCTTCTGCAACCGCTTCTTTATCGCTATCAGAAATGTAAAACTTGTAAGTAGCTTTATTTATTCTTTCTTGATAAGAAGGAGCTACATAGACCCTATTAGCCAAAGCAACCTTAAATGCAATGTAATCCTCTGGCATAGACAAGTCTAGCTGCAAACCTTCTTTAGGAATGTTAAGCCTATAACTCATCCAATAATTGCGATCACGAGGAACATTAATATTAAGATCTCCGGGTTTCCAATACATTCCACTACGGCTACTGTCTTCCATAAAAGCTTGTTCCTGTGGAGTAAGTGGATTAACAAGTCTTCCGTCTCTATCCATAGGGCATACTAAGCTGTATTTCCCATTAGGGGCTAAACCACTAGCTAAATGCTCAGTGTCCGGAATAAAGGCAGTAGGTAATTTGTTTAGTAAAATACCAATTTTCTTCCTAGGCAGAGAAAAGTTTTTAAGTGCATTTTCCGCAAGATCTCCGTAAGAAGGTTTAATAGGCACTTCTTGCTTTTTAATTTCAGGTTGAATCTCTACCGCTCTCATAGGAGATTCACTACTTAAAGCGTTTTCAATAGACATAGGAACTATTTCCGAATCAAAATTTTCCATCTGTACAGTCGAGATTTCTACCTCAGGTTTTGAAGAACGAGGGCCTTTTTGAGGTCCGCGTCCAGTGAATTTTTTTTGGTTGTCTGCTTTGTTTGTCATATCTATAAAGTTTAGTTAAAAAAAGGGGAAGGCAGTACCTCCCCCTTTCCTTAGCAAATGTAACAATTAAGATGTTAGAATACTTGGTATCAATGAAGCTACACGAGTAGGATCCTTCAACATTGCTGAACAAGTCGCAAACTTGTGAACCTCGTATCCATCTTTTGGAGAAGAAATCTGCTTAGGAGCTCCTCCTTGTGGATTAAATGGATCACGAAGACCTGCAATGTAAGCAGTGATATCTGGAGTATTTTTGGCGTATACCTTACGTAGGTTAGGCTCACCAGCAATAGTACCGATATCCAAGATATCCATACGATAAGACTCTGCAAGACCTCCGTTGTAATCTCCGTTCATAGGGGCTTTTACCTTGTTACGTACAGGGTCAGAATACATTGGGTCTACTTCAATCTTAACATGGATATTGTTAGGTGCCATGTACTCAGTAAATTGGAATCCGTAACCTCTTGCATTGCTATGTAGCATGCTAGATACTGATTTAATTGCAGTATCATCTTGCAACGGTGTCCAACCTACAGTCTCACGCATAATGGCTTCGTTAATCAAAATAGCACCACGCTCACCTGTACGTACAACAAATTTACGCTCATCCATTGCCAATTTACCTTCGGCAAGATCAGTCAAAATTGAAGTAAGTAGTTTGATGTCAAAAGTGTTGTAAGTGTACACGTTTGAGCTTTCTTGTTGCTCACGAATACCAGCACCTGCACGAATTACGTGACCTGAACGATCAATGCTAGTAAATTTACCGTTTGCATCACGACCTGAACGACCATAATACAATAGACGGTTTTTCTCTTGAGCAAATTGATAGTTAAACTGCCAGTCATTGTAGTCTTGCCATACAGCAAACTTCTGCATTTTACCAGAAGGATCTACAGTCTCAAATACGCTACCAAATTTACGGTCAATCATATTACCGGGCTGAGTGTACTGCATACGGATTTGCGAGAAACCGTTACGGAATCCAATAGGAGCAGTATGAGTCATACCTCCACCTTTAATAGACAACGTATCAGATACAGGTGAGTAATCTTTGCTGAATAGTTTACCACTAGTAAGTTCTTCCCCAGGAATACCTGAAGCTAGAGCAGTGGCTCCCCATACTTGGCAACGATATACCCAATTGGTACCGGTAGCTACAGGATCTTCCAAAACACGCAAAGGATAAAGCTCGTTTTTCTCACCTACGATTACGTTTACATCTGAAAACCACATTTCAGGGAATACTAGATATACATCTGTTCCTCCTTGACCTATGTTTACATCAGCAGCGGTAATAAGCGTAGACAACGTAGCGTCTGTGTAAGCAGCTACTAGAGGAATATTCCTTTCAGAACTTCCAATAAGTTGCCATGTGTAATCGTCGTCAGTATCCAAATACAATGCGTCGATAGTATCAAGCAAGGTATCTAGAGTATTGCCATAAGCAGTAGACAACATTCGTGAAGTAATCTTAGAAGCTACTTGAGGCTTGGTCTGCCAAATGGAGCCCAAGTGATTCTTTGTAGTCATCCAAGACCAGGCTTTAGGGCCGTTGGTTTGTAAAAGAGATACTTTCATTTCAATAAAAGGGTTTAATTAATAATTTTAAAGTGCTTTTTCCAGTTCTTTCAGTTGCGCCATCAAGTCAGAATCGTCGATATAACTAGGAGTCATGCCTCCACCGAAATTAGATGATTTAGCGAGATTGGCTTCAAATTCTTCCACCGCTCTGCTTTTACTAACTCTTTTTAAGTAACTGAAATCTTTGAATCCGTCTGTGATTTGAAACAAGTAATGTAACTTATGTTCAAACTCAATAGGGTTTTCCATCCTTGCTTTCATTAAAGCATTTAGCGGCCTTCCGTCATCTGTTTTGCCTACAATCTCAGTCATAGACTTAAACACTTTATCCGCTATTTGTTTATTAGGCTTAAACCCGGGAATAACTTCTTTATCAATGTCGTAAACTCTTTTCTTCAAGTCTTCGATTACCTGACTCTCTTGCTTTTCGGCAAGTTCTTTTTGCTTAAGAGCTTCTTCTTTTTTACGTGCTACAAGTGCTTTCTCTTCATCGATTAATAATGCTTTTGCCTCAAGAGCATCCGCAATATCTTCCTCCATCTGAATACTCCTTGAAGTGTATTTAGCAGCTTTATCTTTATCAAACCCTTTCTTCAAAAAAGAATTATAAATTAAAGTTTTGCGTAATTCCGCATTAGTCTCTATATCCTCTTGGCTTATTTTCTCTAGATAATCCAAAGTTTCAATATTTGAGCTTACTTCCTCATGTGGAATACCGGTGCGCAAAGCCTCTAAATAAGCTTTTTGTTTTTCATTAAGACCTTCAAACTCACGCTTACGTGCTTCTGCAGTTAGCATTTCATTGAGTTCGGCAAAGTCTTTTATCTTTAATTTAGAAGGATCAACCCCGGTCAGTACTCCTGCCTCTACCAAAGCAGACGTAAAAGAATGTAATAGAGCGTTTCCGCCCTCAGGAGACTTCTCGGGGTCATCCTCTTCTTCATACTCCGCTGTTACTTCAGGAGTTGTTGGTTTTGAAGGCTCTTTTTGTGTAGAGTCTTCTTCCGGATTTTCATTTTCTATATTATCCTGCACATCTTCTTGATCGGATATACCGCCAAAATCTGAGTCATCCATAAGCATAGACTCAAAATCTACAGAATCAAAAATGTCATTCTCGCCTTTCATAATTTACTAAGTTTACTTTGGTTAATAGATTACATTCTTCTTACAAAGGTAATAGTTCCCATTACTGTAATAATAGAATATACAACCTATATAAAAAAAATTTAGAGTTTTCTATAAGGAAAACCTTACTTAGAGGATGGTTTCGAGGCTCCTTTTATACGAGCAATTCTCTCTTGAGCAGCTAATGTCTTCTCTAATTTTAACTTCTCAAAGGATAATTTATCGTTATGCAAACGCTCATCTGATTGCATTTTTGGACGTGGATCTCGTGAACCGGCATTTATCTGGGCAACTTGAATATCTACATCTGCTTGTAAAGCGGCAAGATCAAATTTCAAATCTCTTTCTTCTTGTTTGTCTTTTGCCTCTTGTTCCATAACCTGAACAGCTATTGCTTGTTCTTGTTCTTGCTGACGCATTTGTTGCTCTTGCCTACGTTTTTCTGCTCTTTCAATTTTTCTACGAGTCTCTGTAAGGCTATTGCTCATAAATATATCCATCAGTTCACTGAAAGTAATAATGTTGGCTTGAAGAGCTTGCATAGCATTTTGCTTGAACAACTGATCAATCTCTTGTGCTTTTGGATGTGTAGTAAGAAATACCCCAAAGTCTGCATCTGTAAAACTTAAATCCTCTACATTGAAAATCTCACTAGTGTAATCTTCTAAAATGTACTGACGTTTTTTCGAGTTGTTTTTCAGGGCAATTTTAGCAGCATCTAGAAAAACATTCAAAGCTTCAATTTTGGATTCTTCATGCAAGTAAAACCAATACTCAGTGTTATGAGAACTTTGCATTACAGAACGCTCTACTCCTCCTACAGTCTCTCTGTTACTAACATTACCTAAACGCTGCTCGCTAATTCCAGATATCTCGCCAATTTGACGACGGATATATTCTAGCAAAGACAAATGTTGGTTTATGTATTGGCCTGTTTCAGCGTCTATAATGCTATGACCTGAATGACCCATGTTACCCGCAAGAGTACCTTTAGCGGGGCCTTCGTTTACAATCTTAAAGGAGTCTTTGACAATAATCCCTGCTTTTTTCATCATGGTAATTACATCTGTAACTTCCCATCCATCAGGAACCATCCCTAAATCAAGCTCAATAATTTTACCGGCGTTCTTAGCTAATGCTTCGTTTAACCTGTCGTAAACAATGTTATATAGATACTGCAAAGACTTCATCCGACTTACTAGCGGAAATGCTCTTTGTTCATTGATATTATACACTTTACCAATAATACCGGGATGACATTTACTAGGATTGCTTAACCTGCGAAATTGATGTTCACAAGGACCCATTTGAACATAAATGTTATCTGCAATTTTTACTCCTTCCCACCATTCAGAAATCCACATGTCTTCTGAAATCTCTCCCATTAACTCATCTACTATATAATCTTCCGCATGTATATCTACAAGCTGTTCTCCAGTAATAGGGTCAAACGAAGTTACTTTCTTTACTTTTTTGTAAGATTTCCAATAAACATGAAGTACCCTTACATTACCGTCTGTATCTGCAGGCAAACCAAAACTAGTTCCTAAACGACTTAAAGAATCTAAGTTGGCTTCTAGCAAAGGATCTGTCAAATTCATAATATCCCCGAAAATTGGGATAGGCTCTTGGTTATTTACAAACACATCATCTCTGTGAATGCTCTGACCGGTATTAAAAGAATACCTTTCTAAACGGTCTATGTCTGTAGGCTTTAATTTATCATGCCAACGATCTATGATTGCCCCTGGACTCCAATATTCATTTATTACAATCATATCAGAATCCGCAATGTTATTGCTACGTCCTGAACGTATAGTATATACATTCAAAGGATTTAGCTTACGCATCATAGGTTCATTATGGTCTATATAAACTTGATAAATCTCTTCTCCTTGAACCATTACATCCCTAAACCCTTCTAGGAATATTCTATCCATTTTATGCTCAAGCCAGTAATGTTTAAGAATTCGGGTAGCCGTTAATTCACGAATATCTTGATACTCGTAAGTAGCCCATTCTTGTAACCTTTCTAAATCTCTAGAAAACTGCTCGTCTGTTTTGTCAGTATCTTCCAGCAAGCTAACCAAACGCATCCGCATTTCTTGTTGCTTAGCCCTTTCTTTCTCCGATATAGCACTATCGTTTACTACAATCAATTTCCAGTCAAACCTACGTTTACTTTCTTCTCCTACTAGTAAATCTATACGAGGTGTAATTAAGGAATAGTTATTTACCCGTTCAGGCAAGAAAGCTTCTGCTTCTTCAAGACCGGTAGGGTTAATACAATGTTTCACATCCCACATGTGAATAATACCATTGTACAAATCAAGGTTTAGCTGTTTCTGCGTTAAAGAAAGACGCACGCTATTATCAGTAAAAAATCCTGAATTATCTAAAGCATCTACGTTTCTTTTTAACCAGTCTTTCCCTTTTGACTTTACCGGCAATTTTTGCCGAGGGATTGCCGTATTTAAGTTTCTCATTGGAGCGCAGAATTTTTACAAAGTTATTCTTTTATCCCGAATTTTTCCAGTAGCTTTTCGCGAGTAGTCCTCTTATTCAAATTTGCCGCAAAAAATCTGTCTTTACTTAAAGAATTGGAAATTTGCCTTTCGTCTTTAACCATTAATACATACTGTTTCATCTCTTCCCTGTAAATCATCAAGATACCCATAGAGCTTATACGGTCAAAGTTGCCGTCTATGTTCCATTTGATAGCTTCTTTAAGCAAAGCAATACTTCGAATAGTGTGTAGTTTCAAAATAGGCTGGTCGTTATCAGGAACTACATGATGACTCATCATCCAGTCAGCGAGTAATCTGCGCCCAAAAGCGTTTACGTGCTTTCCTGAAGATACTCCTTTACTCTTGTTTCCGTAGTTTACTCCTTTAGTCAGGTCAAGGTTTCTTAGTACTTGAGGATTATTTGCTAATCGATAAATTTTGTTCTTGTTGTAAAGATAGCTGTATAAGCCTTTCTTATCCTGCTCATACATGATACTAGCATTGTAAAACTCACACAATTTAAGACAGATATCGTAGAAAGCCTCCGCAGTACTAGGTCGTCCAGTGTATTCAGCTACAATTACATCTTCTATCAAGTCAAAAACAAATGCGCTTCCTAAAGAACTTGTAGTACTGTGATCATCATCATAGGGATCGACACCAATAATGTACCGGTAATATGGTATATCGTGTCCTTTAGGCATACTGAAAATCTCAATGGCTCCTTCTTTATATGCGCTCTCTAAAGGATAATCTCGTATAGGAGCTAATCCTGAATCAGGTTGCCAGGCTACTTTACCTGAGGATGTCCATACTAAATGCCCTACATAATGGCTACTTGTAAATCTTTGCCGGTCTACTTCTATCTCTGAAAGATGATTCTTCAACTCCTCAATAGGAAAGAAAGTCCCTTCTGTACGCATTACAGCTTGCTGTGGGGTAATAGGTTGCTCGGCTTTTTCTCTTGTTAAAGCCATAGGATCAGAATTGTTGTACTTAATAACCATCCATCCTTCAAGCAATTCTAGTAATGCTCCGATAACGTCACTATTTCCATCATCGTCATAATAACCTTCTCTATTTAGATATTCAGGAAAAAAGAAACTGCTTTGCGCTTTACCGGCATTTGCATCCCATACATTGTCTACTGTATAAATCTTATATCCTTTGGGCTCATAAAAAAAGGCTTCCGCAGCTTCAAAATCTGCGCCTTCTGTACCACCGGTACCTTGTGCAAGTAGCAACCCGAAGGCTACTTTACCTTGCATAACACTCTTGAGTGCTACCCTCCATATTTGTTTAAGATTTGGGTAGGTACCGCTTTCTTCAAAAATGATAATCTTTCCCCGCTTTCCCCTTGCCCTGTCAGGATTATTTAATGTAGTAATCCCAATAACCTCACTTTTTTTGCCTCGCTCGGTATTAGTCTCAGGGTCTTTATAGCCAGACTTTTTATGCATTGGCTGATCTATCAAGCGCAATCGTGGCCATGGAGTATTATTAGCAATAAAATCTAAGTTATTCCATGTCTTTGTTAAAGTACCATCTTTGGTAAGGTATTCTTTTTCATTAGCCATTACATAACTTTTGCTGGCTTTTAATAAGTGATAGTTTCTACCTCCCATGCTTGCGCCTTTAAAAGAAAATCCTCTACCCCTTGTCTTCAATAAATTTACATGCAATGCTCGCCTTTCTGCTTGCTCTATGTAATGATACCATAAGTAATCCCCATCCCAAACTTTAGGAAAATCGATTACACGCTCTGCTCTTACTCCATCCGTAGAATCCGCTTGCATATGTTCTCCGGAAACCTTTGTAAGTTCAATAGGACTGTAATTTAGGTAATAGTAATAATAACCCGAAATCCATTCTCCATCAGAAGGTCTTACATAACCTTCTAAACACCGGCGTTTTTCTTCGTCCCAAAATCGCCTGTACTCGCTTCCCCTTGATTTGTTGGCTCTTAAAAAAGTATAACAACCATGGTTTTGATAATGAATAGCCGCTTGCCGAAAATAGTCCATATCCTCTAAAATGTGAGGAGAAGTAATATCTACGACTATTCTTCCAAAATTATCCCGTTTTAAGTCTTTGGCTCTTTTACGATAAGGATCTATTAAACGTTTAATAAGTTCTACACTACTCAAGTATTCTCGCAACTCAGCTACCGTTTCTTGAGAATACTTCTCTAAAACTTCTTTATTAAGTTGGGTTTGATACTTGTTAAACTTATTATCAATCATCATCCTCAAATACGTTTTTACTCTTAGTTCCTCCTACACTGGTACCTTTTTCTTCTACTTGGTTTTTCACTAAAGCTTCCAACTCGTCTACTGTTGTAACCATGTCTTTTAACTGAATAAGCATACTCCGATATTTATTGATATCGTGTACAGGCTTATTGTGTTTATCCACTTCTAAAAAGTCTACAGACTCAAAGTATTCTGTAAGTTTAACCATACTCTTGCGAACTGCTTTGAGCAATCGCATACTCTGAGTCTCTGTAAGACTTTCATAAAAAGCAATAGCTTCCCATATTACAGAATCAGGCTTGTATTTCTCAGGCAATCCCAGACTTAAAGCTATTTGCCTAATCCTTTCATCTTTGTCTTCAATATGCTTAAAATCACTTCTGTAGTCTGCATAGTAATACACAAAAGCCAATTCAATAGGTGCCTTTGGCTTGCGTTGTACTTTGTCCCTTTGCCATATCTTTTTGAAGGGTACCAACGCATATGCTTCTGGACGTATCCATAATGAATAGTTGCGCATTTCCATTAACTCCATATCATTCTTGAGTATAACGGTCACTGAGTAACCCGGTAAGCAAAATTAACTCTAAACTTTGAGTAAGCATCAAATCTTTAGATTCTTGTGCAGACACTGATCTGTAAAAATCTTCCTTGCTGTATATCTGAGACGATAACAACATGCCATTGACTTTAATATGGCAATGTCCCCCAGGACGATTACCGACTGCCCTGCGAAATACCTCCAGCTTTTCATCTAGGTTCTCGGAATATTTCCACACTTCATGCACATAGCTAATCTCTGTAGGAGAATAGTATAGCATGTCTACTACCGTGTCGATAATAAATCCTGACTCTATGCCTATCTCTAGAGCGTTTTTCAGTAAGCGAGAGTAATCGGGGTTCATCCTATTCTAGTATTAACGGTTCTTTCCTTTTGATAATTCCTGCGGACATCTTTTCTTCACTCTCTGCATAGTAAATTAGGCTCTTGTCGTAATGAATCTCGTAGTAATCTCCACTTTCTTCATCTATACCAGTGTTATCCTCCAAATTTACTTGCGCTCTAATACCGGTAATAAAGCTTGCGTTTACCAAACCATACTCGTGCCCTTCCATGTAAATAGTATGAAGAACAGTATTTGGCCTTACTACATCCTTTCCGGATGACATCTTATCTTCTAACCAAAAACCTGCTGTAAAGTCTACTACATGACCTGGCTCTACATATTTCACATCCGGCCCTACCTTGAGCACTATCCCGTAAGGCAAATCCCCAAAGAATCCAAAGTGCTCAACTACCAACCCTTTATAGTTAGTCCTGTCTACCTTACCAAACAATACATAATTGCCTAAGGGATTATACGCTCTCCAGTTTCCAAAATTAGCTTTGGCTATTGTAAGAACTCTGCGTTGAGGATGTGCTTTCTCCCATTTAGGCTCCGGTGCCCCTCCTTCTAAAAATTCATTTTCACTCATTGTTTCTTGTTTTTATATTCATTTCTTAATTTTTTCTTGTAATTCTCCGCTACAGTCTTCTCTAGCCTCTTCTTTCTAACAGGAGCACTGCTAGTAAAAGAAGCAAAATACGGAAGGTGTATGGCAAAACTCTCGTCCCCTTTTATAGGAACTGAAGTTACTTTGTCATTAAAAGCCTTAAACATGCTATAAATAACCCCCTTTACTACCTCTTCCTTGTAGCCTGTCTTTTCTGCTACTTCTTTGTAAAGACTTTCTTCAAAATCTGTTTTATACCCTTTCATAGCTCTACTCAACCTTAAACAAAAAAGTTAAACTAAACTTGCTGTCTTTAATCTCGGGAATATATACCGGGTGTACCTTACCTCCAGTAATAGCCCCCTTTTTCTTTAACCGCCACACTAACGTATTTAACGCATAACGCTCTATCTCCAGCTTATCCGCTATCCTTTCACGTACATCTAACCCCTCCATTACTATATCCCATAACAACTTCTCATCACTTACCTTCTTCTTTAAGGAATAGTACTCCAATACAAACTCTGACAATACCTTCCCCTCTTGCGCAGTCAATTTACCAAAAGGACGTAGTATCTCAATATACCTCCGCACATTAATCCGTAAATCTCCCTTGATTCCTAACTGTCTTGCCATATCAAAATACTTCTATTATGTACAAATCCGTGTCTACTATTATCATGCTCACTTCATAACTGCTCCCAAAAGTCTTATTCCACATCTCTATCTCCTGCTCTATGTGTATCCCACTCTTTATCCAACTTTCCAACGTCCGGTAGTGATATTGCCTGTACATTTTACAACTCTGTATCATTTAACTCACATGCATTTAATATCACTACCCATCCCCCTCTCTCTATCAACCACCCCTTCTCCTGATAACTCTTCAACGTCCTCCGATCTATGTGCATAAACTGACTTACCCTGTTCAAGCTAGTAAATACTCTCCTGCCCGGCCCTAATACCTCCTCGCATATATGTACCGTCCTTCCCGTAGTCTTTCCCATGCCATAATCAATACCTTAACGGTGCCCCCCAATTACTCTGCAACACTATTCCCATGTAAATCTCTTTATACTGCTCCTCTGTATACCCCCTCTCCTTTGCATCCGCATACTGCTCACTATAATGAAAACACTTAAACAATGGCTCCCTAGGATATATCTCATGTATCTTCTCCTTCAATAAAAAGTTCCCATACCACGTATACTCACTAGGTACCATCAAAATTAAACTTTCAAAACTACTACCTCTACTAACTAACCACTGAAACATCTTAAATACCACATCTGAACTAATAATCACAGGACTCGGACCAAAACTGTAAAAAACTCTACCCCCTCCCATCTCTAAATAATCCGACACTCTTCTACAATGACTCTCAAAGCTATCTTTAACAGGATACTTAACCCCACCCACTTGCAACCATTCAAAAAATCCCCGCTCCTCATGCATCACTACATACGGTACCCCACTCCCATGTACAAAATCCCCCTCCCTAAATTCCCGTATAAAGTAACTGTCACTATCCAACACCACATATACATCACAATAACCCTTCAACCCAAAACTTAACTTGTCTACCTGCTGAACTAATGAACCTCCTAACCCCTCATACTTAGAATCCTGAGAAGCTATTACACGTACCTCCCCCTTAAAACCCTCCCCTACAAAATCTCGTACCAAAGCATAAAATACCTCAAAATCACTTAAAGTTACCTCCACATATAAAGGCAACCGGTCTTCATTATACCTCCCCACACTATCCAACAAAACACGAAACCTCTCCATGTCCCCAGAATATGTCCTGCAATACAACGCCAAAACCTTTTTCATAACTACAGAAATTTAATAAACCATACTTCTTCAAGCATAGGCTCTTGCCTTAAAAGCCATTTTAAGTACTTTTCTTGCTTATTAAAGCTTAACTCCCCTTCCTGTAATACATCTTTATCCTCTCGCTTTACGCGCACATCCCCCGCAAACACAAGAGTATCCTCAAGCCGAACTTTCTCGTGCGCTACCTTTGCCCCTAAAAAGCGTAAAATAAACCGTATAACTCCTGTACTAGGATTTACACAATAACTAACATTAACTAAAACAGCACTGGAAGAATCCCCCCCTAAAACCCTAAATAACGCTAGGCACTCATAACGAGGAAAATCCTTTTGTAAGCTAATCTGTAATATCTCGCCTTTATCACTCATAATTTATCCCCTTTTCTGTACATCCAGTGTACAATTCCACCGCAATAATACGGTAATAACCCCATACACACAATACCCCCTACCCAATTATACCACCCCCCTAAGAAAATTATATACCTCCCCCCCTAAGAGACGTATATCCCCCAGAGAGACTAGACCACTTATATAACCCACCCCTATGGATTTTGGGCATTGGGTAGTACCTGGTGCTTGAGTGAATTCCGCTACTCGGAGTGCGGAAATAACTGCTAAAAATAACTTACCATGGCAGTGATTATTAAGAAGGTGCAAACACCTAAAGAAGAAGCGGCAGCTAATGCAAAATTGGCTAATGCCGTAATTACAGAAGCAGGCGGCGTAAACCGTATTGAGAGCAACGACGAGGCGCCTTATGCGCTCGAAGCACGTACTCTAATTATCGACGACGACTTTGCAATTGTAGCGCAAGGCGAAGTAATGCAGAAGGACGGTACAATATCGGAATATGCTGACTTCAAAGCCAAGCTGCACAACGAAGAGACGAATGTGCTCACCACAGGCAAAATAATCCGCTACACTGATTGGAGTGGCGACGGATTGCCAGTGTTCATCCAAGGTCACCACAAGGATTGCATCGTGCTGAATCTTAAAAGTAACGGCAAAGACCACTGGTGCAACTTCCCACGTTACAGCAAGGGCGTTGAGCTGGGAGTGTACGCAGACGAGAGCATGCACCATGAAATGGAGGTAAGCGCTGAGCTAGAAACAGCGTAAGCACTTATAGGAGGCTAGTGTAACAGCTAGCTTCCTTCTCTCTCTCTTACAGAGTATTTACCTCTGCCTCTCTCTCTTGAAAAATTTCCCTCGCGCGTT
>Ga0099848_1000895_pt1 | contig 13872 bp, 28 predicted proteins | sample CB_VirMetaG_3_FD_78179 | JGI IMG/M metagenome (GOLD analysis project Ga0099848, IMG submission 78179) | Freshwater to marine saline gradient viral communities from Chesapeake Bay - CB_1508_1S Viral MetaG | ecosystem: Environmental > Aquatic > Marine > Coastal | place: USA: Chesapeake Bay... | reverse complement strand
CAGCTTGTTTTCTCAACTCTACACCTTCAAACATTCCGTCGATTAAATTTACATCCTGATAACGCTGACTAAATTCCTGAAAGGTAAAAGAACGGTGACGGATGAGCTGGATACCGATTGCTTTAGAGGTTTCAATCTCCACAGATAGGTATCCGTGTTCAAATGGAGACCAGTGCTTATGTTTAATGAGGTAATTGAGAAGACCTTCAGGCTTCTCTACCTTGTCGGTACGTTTAGAAGACACTCGTGCAATTTTCACAATTGCATTTTCCGCATCCGGAGTTACATGGTTTAATGTTACTTTCATATTAAAATCCTAAATATTTACGTCTACAAAATTCTAAGTCGTATGTTGTGGTAGACAACGGCATACTACTTTCGTTAAAAGGACTTGAGTATGGAGAAACATATCTCCATCCTTCCCCCCATTTTTTATTCATATACTCAAAATTAACAAGGTTAACTTCATTAAGTTTTACTGCTAATTCTGGCTCTGTTTTTGCTGTCTGAGAGCCGCCTTCGTAATAATCCGTACTAGTACCGTGGTAGAAGCCTTTTGATATGCCTTTAACTTGCTTAACTGGACTATTATAGAGTCTCATTAGGTAATCAGCATCTTCACAGTAAGCCGGGTAGAAGTTTTCATCGAAGAGGCCGTGCTTTTGTACAACCCAGTCTTTAATCATGAATACATCAAAAGCTGGAAGATCAAAGTCTCCCTTTTTTCCAAAAACCATCCCTACCTCGGGATCAGAAGCTTCTTTTACCATCTCCTCAAGAAAGCCTGGGTTGAACGCTACTTCGTAGTTTACCATTAACCAGCTAGGGGAATTTAGGTAACTCTTTATAATTAAATTAAATACTGCCGGTAATCCTATGTTAGCAGGAAGATGGCATACTGTAATTTTTTTTATATAAGCATGTGAGAGTTTAGCTATAGTATCAAGCTCTTCTGTGATCTGTCCACGTCCATTGTTGTTAAAAATAACAAAGTTATCTACCGGATAATCTACACTTGCGATAAGCCTGTGTACCCAGTAAGGGCTATTAACAACTGCGGTACCTATAACGGGTATAGAATTCATTTAGAGTATTTTTAATTCGGGTAGGCAAATAATAAACTGTCCTTCGTAACCTTCATCTTTTAAGCTTCTTATGATATAATCACTAAAGTTATGTGACAATATAAGAACAAAATCGACTTTTTCAAAATCTATCTCAGCTCGGCTACAAATCTTTATACCAGTACCAGGCATAAATTTGCCCTGCTTTATATCCGTATCATCAATTATAACATCTAATACATCATCTGTAATACCTGCACTATTTAGAAAAATACATCCTTTAGCACTAGCTGCAAAACCTACCAACGTCTTACCTGCTTTTTTTAGACCTTCTAATACTGCTTTACAACCTGCTAGATGACTTTCAATCTTATTTCCCCACTGTAGGTAGTATTCTAGGTTAAGCTGACTTTCTTTTTCCAGGTATTTTTCTACACTACTATCTACAGAGTAGTACGGGCTTGCTTTATGAGTTATATAGAGTCTTAATGTTCCTCCATGTATTTTTTGAGGAGAAACTTCGATAACTTCTAAGCTGTGTTTATGCATAAGTGCTACTAGTGGAGTTACCAAGTAGTAGTACATGTGCTCATGATATACCTGATCAAACTGTTTAGTTTCCATGTCATGGAGCCAGTAAGGAAATTCAAGTAACCAAACTCCGTCTACCGCTAGTAACTTTTTAACTCCTACTACAAACGAATTTATATCCTGCAGATGTTGAAATACATTTGTAGATGTTATAACTTTTGCAGACTTACCAACTGCGTCGGGAGTTTTATCGTTAAAAAAAGTACATAATGAATCTACTCCATTTTCTTGAGCTATAACTGTTAGATTTTCTGATCCGTCTATATTAAGAAACTGTAACGGTGTTTTAGCTGCTTGCTTAAAAGTCTTTAGAAGTGTTCCGTCGTTTCCCCCAATGTCTACAATTAAATCTTGCTCTTTTAAAGTTACCTGCCTACTAAGGTCCTTAAACATTTTTCTACAGTGCGATATGTAAGGAGTATTAACGTTAGATTTATACAGGTAGTGTTGAAATAATGTTGAACTATCAACAAAATGAGTCAAGCTCGTTAATTTTGAGCTAGGAAAATACTGTAGTGTAAGTGGGACTTTTTTACAGCTAAAAGAATCTTCTCTGGTATCAGAAAGATTATTGACTAACGGCATACTTCCCAGTGAGAAGTACTGGTAGAACTCTGTAGAGTCTGTAATAGGGCATTTATTCTGTTCTAAAACCGTTGTCATATATTTCTGTGTTTAAGCTGAAGTCTTTAGTTGAGGAAAGTTTAATCTGTTTGACTTCGTTTCTCTCCTTAGCATAAAGATATAAACTTTTTCTCGATCCGCCAACATTAATTACCCCTTTTTGTTGACTTTTTACTATGCTTAAGATTTTTGGAGCAATAACATCTACATACTCTTTACTTGAAAATAAATTAACATAAGCTCCAGGGTATGGAAATTTAGTACTTCCAAAGCTAGTTCTAATTATACAGTAGTCTGTAACTAATCTTGAGGAACATTCTCCCCCTAGTTTAGTCCAAGCATAACTATTATTAGGAAGTAGCGGATCTGTTTCCCTATGATTACCTGTTCCGGTATATACGTAATCCGTACTAATGTATACAAGTCTAATTTTGTTAATACTACAGTACTTTGCTACGTTAGCTGCTCCCACAATATTTACATCTATTGCAGGAACCGGGTCTTTTAGTACCTCTGTAGAATCTGTAACTGCGGCTGCGTTAACAATTACAGTAGGTTTTTTTGAGTCTAAGTACTCTTGTAACTTACTGTAGTTTGTTATATCTATTTCTCGTCCACTGCAGCATAAATCTTTATCAAGCTTATTTAACTCTATTCCTAGTAAACCTGTACCTCCTAATACAACAATCATATACTTATTTCCTGAAAGTCTACTTTTGGAATTTCATTACAAAAATAGAAAAGACCGTCCTTGCGGAAGGTATGTGAACAAAACCAGTACTGTTTAAGAAGGTCAATATCCCATTTAGGATCTTCTCTAAGTACTCTTTTAACCTCATACCAGTCATCTGATACTTGAATAATATCTTTTCTTATCATCTACTACCTTTGACCTGGTTCTTCGTTAAAGAAGAAGATCTGAAAGAATCTACTAGATGCTAGATCGTGTCCAAAGTAGTTTTCTCCGGAGTGAATTAGTTTACCGTCGAAAAGAATTAACCTGTTATATACATTTGCAACAGTCTCAATCTTTTCATAAGGAGTAGGGTCTACGTGATTGTACTTATTAAATACGATAGATCCTTCACCAGCTTCCCAGTTAACTTCATCCGCATGACGAACATTGGTAGAGCGATGTCTGAAAAAACTGGTTCCACTATGAGGAGACGCATCTGGTGATAGGTAGATGATCCCTGCCCATTGCTGTGCATCGCAGTGGAATACCATTTTAGTACCTGCGACACAGCCTTGAAAGCGTCCATTAATGCCTTGATCGTACCATCCGTATCCATCCGGAGTATGGTCGGCAATCTTGCGTTGCATAATCTGTTCAAAGCGTTCTTTAAGCCCGTCAAATAAGAATTGCTTACGTGTACGAAGTCCAACTGAGCCTTCTCCTTCCCAATAGTCTTGCATTAACCCGTACTCCCTAACAGAGTCTGGATCTGAGTAAAAGTTATCGACTACCCAGTAGCGTGGTGTTTGAACTTCTTTAATCAGTCCTGGGATATTTCCGGTGCGAATACCCCATTCGTCGTATGGATGAGTATCTAATAACTCGTCTTCATGTCTAACTATTAAGTTTGTGCTCATAATAAAGAATTTATATGGTCTTGTTCTGGTTTAAATTTAGGATCGTTAGGAGAGCATCCGTTTTCACATCTCCTACACATATCAAAAGTAGCAAAAGGCATAGGTAAAAGATCATTGTATTCCTGCTCATACAAGTTACCTATAATCTCCTCTAATGCATAATCCATACAGCAGAGAGATACATCCCCGTTTGGTAGCAGTACATTATGGTAAAGCCTTTCGTAAGTATCACAGGTCATTGGGTCTTCTCCTGTGTATATAGTTTTTACACGATCAAAAACGTTCATCAACTCTGGTTTTAGTAAAGCTTCCCCTAGTAGGTTACCTGCTCGGTGCCACATATCATTTACTGGGGCTGTGTCAAAGTATGGAGCTACAGCTTCATGAACAGTTCCCATACACATAACGCTAAATCCTTGAATCTCTTTATGTACTTCTTCAAAACGTCTAATTACTTCGAGATATCGAGGAGTAATAGGGTGCTTAGCTAAGTATTCCTGGTCTGGTAGATGGAGTACAAATCCTCCGTTCGGTCCTGTATTGTATGGGATATCTTTTAACCTGTCTACATCCTCAACTTTCATTCCAATACCTGTTGTAAATGCACAGATTTGGTGGCCTTGTTCGTGGGCATAGAGTAACATATCTGTAGCTCTCTGATTCAACCAGGGTTCTGTAAAACCTGCGAAAGTAATGCGTACTTCTGAGGGTACTTTGTCCAGGAGTCGTTTAAAATTATCGAAGGTTAGTAGCTTATCACTCTTATAGTGTTGTACTAAAGTCCTTTGGGGACAGAATACACAGTCGACTGCACATCCACGAGGTGGAACATTTGTAGTAATCTCAAGTGTTGGCCAGGGGGTTGTTTTCCATTTTTGAAACCCTGTTGTATTAACTGTTTTATTACTCACAGCCACTGTTTTTTTAGAGTTTCTTGGACGTCTTTTAATATGCATTAAATCTTTTCCAGCTTCTAAAACCGGTATTCTCTCTTTCATATAACTTACTGTTTATTATAAATATTTAATCAAGGATTAAATTGCATATTAAAAAAATTATAATTTGCATTTACAGAATCAAGTTCTCCACTGTCAATTGCTTTCTGTTCTGTAGTGTATATTGCATAGACAGGGCAAACATCCACGCAAGCTCCACAATCTATACATACATCTGGATCGATATACATTTGGGATTCCCCTTCTACAATACAGTCAACTGGGCATGCTTCAATACATGCACCATCTTTTTCCTCTATACATTTTTTACCTATAATATGACTCATTTCCAGAATACTTGAATACAAATTAATATAAGAGATAAAAAGAGGCTAATAGCAGTCTTAGTAGATATCGGTTCTCCCATATAGTACCACACACAGAATGCGTAAATTATCATTCCAGTACCGAAACCTACAAAGCGAGCTGGCCATAGTAGGTTACCAAATCCTTCTACTGTTATTCTTGTAGCCCATATAAAGACAAAAGAAATGGGTATCCCAAATAAAGCGACTGCCCATTCATGCTTCTTAAACTAGTTCCAAATAAACTGTCCGTTAAGCTGATAAAAGGTTATGAGTTGTCCTAATAAGAATAGACTAGCTCCTAGTAATATGCTCTTTATATTCAAAACGTACATTTTCACCAGAAGCTGTAATACCCCCGTTAGTTAATGCTTCCAATTTATAGCCGTATACTCCTAAAGCTTTAATAATGTGGGAAGGTTCTATAATTCCTTGACTCCACATTTGCCATAGGGTGGCTAAATATCCATTTTCCATTATACTTCTCTTTTAGTATCGAAAGCAATGATGTGCTCACGGCCTGTGAAGTTATAAAAATTATCAGTACACCATTGAATAACCATCGGGTAAACTCGGATAAGTTCTTCCCTATTATCCCCCGGAGGCATGATCCAAATCTTATTCTTAGGTACCTGTAGGTCATCCAAGAAAGCTTTAATCTCCGCCCATGTCTGAGGGTCCTCCACTGGGTTTACTACTACCTTCATGTGGTAGTCCGAATGGTAGACCATCGACTTAGAGATAGAATCCTTATTAAGACGGTAGCGGTTATGGGTATCGATAAGTTTCTGAGTTACAGTATCCCCAAGAGGTGTAGTAGCACCAAGTACAGGGACGCTGTTGCTAAATTTAGGGCTGAAAGAAATAAGCCCAATAGGATAATCTGTCTCCAGGAAGGCTGACCCTTCAGTTTCAATCGTAATGGTGATTTGCCTTTCATTTGCAAAGTGAGTTAGTTCGTTTACGAGCTTTGGGTGCATGGTCGGTGAACCGCCCGTAAGCATCATTTCTGTAATCTCGGGATTCTTATCGTAGATATCGATAATGTCCTGGAATGTGTATTTGCCTTTCTCAGGGTGGATTGAGGTATACCAGCTATCACACCATCCGCCTTCTCCGAAGTAACAGCGGTGGGTACAGCCTGTAGTACGAACTGCAACAGTAGGACGGCCGGCACGGCTACCCTCTGATTGTACGCAGGTGTAAAGCTCTACAATCGGTAGAACCTTATTATAATCTTCTATTCTTCCTAAACTCATAATTACCCTTTATAAAATGCTGTATTCTTTTCGTGCTCACGGAATTCAACTTGAACTACTTTTACACGTCCATCGGTCTCTTCCTGAATAAACGTATTTAGTTTATTGTAGAAGTATTCTGCAAAGCGTTCTGCTCCTACTGCTGGGATGATTCGTAGATCAATAACATCGTGAGCAGCCAGTTCTTTAAATTGCTCTAGGAAGGGATCATCTTCTGCAATGATTGTAGTGTGGTCGAGCATATAATCCATCCATGCTTTAGGATTCATACCGTCGATGGTACCTTTAGCACGTTTCATACCTCCAAAGTCCCATACCCAGTTGCGATGATCGAGATCACCTTCGAACCATACTTTTAAACTTACTCCATAGCCGTGAAGGAATCTGCAATGTGTTCCTTCGGCTCGCCATTGACGGAATACTGTTGAGTAGCCATCAAATACTTTTGTTGACCTAAATGTGCCCATGTTAAACTAATTCTTCGATTATACCAATTACTTCACTAAATATAAGAACGATTGCTGCTGCTACCAAATCAAAAGGAATGATTCCGTAGCCTACAATTCGAACGCCAGATTTAATGAAGGAAATAATTTGATGCCATTTTTGATCGGGCATCTTATCCAAGTGCTTGAACTTAGTATCAAGCTTTGCTTTTTCCCCTTTAAGCTTATAATGAAGCTCAGGATTGATAATGCTCTCCTTAGGGAGGACCGGTTCGGTCAATAACTGTTTTTTTGCCATAAATGTGTTTTTAGAGTGGTGCCACGACACTGTTAATATAAGAATAAATAGAGGGGGAGACAAGCTCCCCCCTGATTAATTTGCGTGACTTTCTAGTACTTTTGATACTTCTGTCACAACGTGTTCCCAAGTCACAGGACCAGTCTCGTCTGCATAAGCAGCAGGATCGGGACGACCTAGCTTGATGAACGCTTCAACTCGTTCTACCGAAGAAGCTGATTTGTAATCTGAATACCATTCGTAAGCATTAGTCTCTGGACGGCTATACCATTTGATTGGCTTATAAGAGGTATTAGTACGCTTATAAACTTCATCGAAGTCAATTCCTAGCTGCTCACATAGTTGCAAGCCATCCTCTAGAATAGTGAACTTATCACCTTCCAGGTAAGGAGTCCAATAAGATACCCGCTCGCTATCCCAGTTACCCACACGAAACGCCTGGTCGTCGGCGTCACGGAACTCTTGACGGCAATCCGGGTAGATTGCATGGTCTCCGGCGTGGATGCCGAGAGCGATGGAACATTCTTCTTGTTTTTCATTTGCAATAGAAAGTGCTACAGCTTGAGAGATTGAACTAAAGATTTTATTTCGGTTGGGTACGACAGTAGCTTTCATGTTCTCTTCTGCGTAGTGACCTTCAGGTACTTCAGCACCACCTGTTACTAGAGCTGAATTAAGCAAGTCAACCAAACCATCGAGCTTAATTACTCGGTAGTTAATTTTGCAACCGTTGTAACAATTGCCCTCTTTACAACTCTTATTTAGATACTCAACCAGTGATTGAGCTCGTTCGAGTTCTACTCTGTGCTTCTGTCCGTAATCAAACGACATAGCGGTTACAGTATCGAACTCAGTTAATGCTTTTAGAAGCAAGGTAGAGGAGTCCATCCCTCCTGAAAGACTAACAACAACGTGTTTTGCCATCTTAAATATAATTTATAACTGCCAGGTATTTTAAGCGTATAGGCTAACGCTATTAAATAATTCTGTCTATTTCGTCTTGATAAATATCAAGCACTTCTTCTGCACCTTCTTGATAAGCGATCTCTGTTGCCTGATCTTCATCAGCTGCTGAGATTAGCCAGGTTTCTTCTCCGTTATCAATCTCTACTTCAACTCGGAAGTAGTACAGGTCCATTGGTACGTACTCCATTAGTCTCGTAGTTCGTATTCGTTATCTTCGTCACCGACTTTGTCGTGAACCCATTCCCATTCTAGATCTTCAGCAATTTCGTCCCAGAAACGATCTTCATCATCTCGGTAGATTTCCCATTGCTCTTGTGTAAGCTCAACTTCGTAGACGTTAATGTCTGTAGTTGTTACGTATTTTCTAAGAGTTGCCATAACTTACTTTTCTGTACGGTATTTACCGCGGATTACATCTACAACAAACTGTAAGAAGAGGAACGCCATAGTTCCGATTGCAATAAAAGGTACAATAGTCATAAAGCTATCCATTACTTTATTCTTTTTAGTTTATACTTAATATACGAATAAGCCGGCAGAATTCCAACTCCTGAAGCTATAATAGTAAATAGATTTGGATGCCAGTGTTCTCCACAAAATCCTAACGAGTGTTTAATAATCTCAACCATTTAATTATACCATCCTGTGAAACTTATTCTTCTATTTGCGCAACCTTGCGCTATTTCTGTTACCAAATGAGGTGAGCCGTGCTCTGTTCCGTAAACGTCAAAAACAACTAGCTTATTAAAACTAGGAGCTACTACTGCGTCTATCTGTGAGTAATCTTTGTCTAACCTAATAAACAGACCGCCATGCCATGCTTTCCAGTTTCTGGAGAGGTGAAAGACAAATGCGATTCGTCCGTTAATACCGTCGTGGTGTGGTCCATTAAAATGCCCGGCGCTATAATTAGACACAAATGTTGCATCCCAACTGAACTCTAGGTTAGTATAACCTGTAATATACTCTAGTTTCTGCACAAAGTCTGAGGTGCTGAATACATCTAGGAGAGGATGGAAATCTTCAGTACGTCGGTAAATATAGCTAAACTGTCCTTCTGTATGAAATTTACGAGCTAGTTTTTCGCGACGTGGTATAGAATCGTCTCCGGGTTTACATCTGTACACAGGGTATGTGTCCGGTTGATTTAACTTCTCTATTGCAGGATATATAGCAAGATCGTACTGATGATCTGGTTTTTTGTAGTAGTACTCCCATAGGTTTAACGCAGCGGATTCCGAAAAGAAGTCTGTAAGAACTGCTTTACCGCCTTCCTGCCACTGCTTCCTATAGTTCTCTAGTTTATCCCAGTTTACTTGAGCTTCCATGATTACGTCTAAATCTTACCCTTAATGTGTTTTAATTTTTCCTGTATTTCTTCAATTCGGCGACGATATTCGTCCTGTTTAGCTTGATAGCTATTCATACGAGCTCTCTTATAACGTTTCTGTAGTTGATGAAGTTTGTGCCCAAGCTTAATTGCATCCCATTTATCTAATAACTTTTTCATCTTTCTTAATTAGTAGGTAATATAAAAATGTTCCGATGATAACTCCCAGTGCTAGATTATGTGTAAATAGTGATAGCAAAACAGTACTTGAGATTATGATTGCTTGCTGGGTTGATGATGTTCGTAGTGCAGTCCAATCACCGGTCTGTATCACAACTATTAGCATTACTCCAATCAATCCTGCAAGAGGGATTTGACCTATCCATTCCCCAAACAGAACTATAATTAAAGTTAAGCCTGCTGCAGCCATGAAAGATGACAGTCTATGTTTTGCTCCTGCATTTAAATTTAAATTAGTCTGCCCAATCAATACACACCCACCCATTGCTCCAAAAAAGCTGCTGATGGTATTACCAACTCCTTGAGCAAAAGTTTCACGTTTTTTACTTCCTTTATCTCCTACTGCAATTAAAGACTCTGTTAGGCCTGAAATAGCTACTCCAAAGGCGTACGGTAGAACTGTTACTATAGCTTTTAAAGTAAGAAGCGGAAAAGCAAAAGAAGGTAAGTTTGCAGAAACTGGTGAAAGGTTATCTACTGTTGGCAGTCCTAGAGGTATTCCTATAATAATTCCTACCGTAATTGCAGAAATTGCTGGAGGGAATTTGAATTTTTTTATAGAAATCCACATTGCTGCGGCTGCAGCTAGTATTACTCCTATATTTAACATAAACATAGTTAAAGGCGGCCTACCTAAATTTAAATAACTCAACTGGCTTGTAAATATCATAATTGCTAAGGCAATTAAAAACCCAGACATTACTGTTTTAGGTATTTTTTCAAATAGCTTCCAGAGGTTTGCTCTCCATATTACCAGTTGCATTAAGCCTGCTAGCAGTACTCCTGTAAAAAGGTATTCCATTCCGTGCGCTTTAACTAAAGCTCCTAAAATTACTGCTGTAGCGCCAGTGGCGCCGCTAATTAATCCCGGCCTACCCCCAAAGAAGGAAGTAGATAGCGCCATAAATACTGCAGCCCAAAGTCCAACTTGAGGAGCGGCTCCGATCAATAATGCAAATGAAATTGCTTCAGGAACTAGAGCGACCGAAATAGTTAACCCTGATAGTATTTCTGTTTTAATATTTACCTTATCTAATATATACTGCATTTTAGTTTAATTAAAAAGCTTCCTCTGGCGTTGCAGGCCTAATGTTCTTATTATAGGTGTAATATACGTCTTCAGATTCTTCTGGTTTAGGTTTTGGGGCTGTTTTTATTTCCGCTCCATTGAGCATCTGAGGTTTGTTTTCATATATCCAGTTTAAGTATCCGGGATTATTCTCAAACACTTCCTGAATAGTCCATCCAGCATACTTGCCGGATCTAAACTTAAAGTTCGGATTTAGTTTCCCTCTCATCGAACAGGTCTTCTCCTTTATACTCAGGATGATTCTCTTGCATATAGTCAATACCGCGTATGTAATTATATACAAATACTAGTAGGAGTATTCCAATAGCTCCTAATAGTACGTAGAGCATTAAATCAAACATTCCTTTAGCCATCATTAGAGTAGTTACTACTATTCCTAAACTAAAAGAAGTTAGGTGCATCATTCGGTTATGCCATTTGTTTTCGTCCATTACTGACAATTATTAATATCGATTACTGTTCTTACGGCTGGTGATTTACCTATGTATTCTATCTTTACGTGCTTACGGTCGGCGTAGAAAATCTTTTTGTAATTACAATCTTTATCTAAACCGCTCCAGCATAGGTACTTTACATAACATTCTTTAAAAGCTTCAACGTCTTGAATCTTTTCACTAGTTACAAAGTGGTGAGCGCCCCAAGTCTCAATCCCCCACTGGTCTTTCTCTACTAGGGCAGAAAACGTATACGCATAGTTAGGATAAGCATCGAATTCACGCTCACATGACACTAAAGCTAGTACAAAAAAGACTAGTAACTTCTTTATCATTCTTTAATTAAATTATATTTGATAATAATATCGTCTTGAAACCATGCGATGTGATTCTCACTCACACTCTGTACATAATGACAGCCTACCTGCAGAGGCTTATCGTTCATCCATTCCATTTCAACCCATCCATCAACCCAACCATTATTTCCTAATTGAGCAATATTAAGTGAATCACCTTGGAATGTAAGTTTGGTTTGAGCCATCCAGCCTGTGATACTCATACCTGTAGTATTCGTACCTAGCGGAACATATAGCTTTTCTGTCCCATCAGCTTCAATCCATACTTTGGATTCAACAACGTAAGTGCCGTCTAAAATACGGGCTGGTTGTGCTTCTTTCTCGCACGAGATAAGAGCTAATACTAATAAAAGGAATAATTTTTTCACTGTGTGTTGTTTCTTAAAATTCGAACCAAATCTTCTAAATCTCCTGCTCCTTTAATGCTAAGAGTTCTAGAATCGAAGATCATAGCTTCCCAGCCGTTCTTTACCGCCTCGTCATCTGAGTTAGACATTATACAGATATCTCCGATATCAGCGGTGTAGTAGTAAAAGGTGTATTCGTAGCCTGACTCCTCCGGAGTGACTTCGTTGCGTTTAAAACCTAGTTCTTTAAAAATTTCTTCTGTCATACTATCACTTCTTATGTCCCCAAGATATGGAAAATCCCCATCGGATCCAAACAAAATCTACACAATACCAGCCAAACAGTGCTTTATCGTGGGTGTACTTAATTGTCGGAGTTATAAAAACTTCGTACATCTGGTAGTACCGTTCAATTTTCATATACTTGTAGGTCTTCCGCAATGAATCATTGCATTGATACGCTCTTGCTCTAGCCAGGCTAGGTATTTGAAAAATCGTTTAATTCTGTTCATTCCAATCACTGTATTTAAGTCCCCATTGTAAATTAACCCACTGCATTTCTTTTTCAGCTAACACTTTAGTTAGTTTAAGATTTTTACGCAGATAATCTACACCCCAAGCTTTCCATTCATCAGCTTGAGCCATAGTCATAGTCCATTCGGTCCACCAATGATCTTTTCTATCTTTGATATCTTCGTAGGTGACGTTATGGCCAGCAATCACAAACATTTGATTAAGCAGGTCAATTACTGCCTGCTCTCGTTTTTGTTCTCGAGTTAGTCGTTTGCGTTTAGCTTCCATAGTTCGTATACTGAATTATTTGTTCTAAATTTAAGAAAATTATCTCGAACTTCCAACACCTCTGTCAAAGAAGTTGTCTGCCAGGTAAAGAACTGATTGAATGGAGACATAATCAAAGAACGTCCAATGGCAGGTTCATCGTGTTTGGATTTAAAACGACCTTCCTCATTCCATTCAACCCACATCACTTCTTTAGATTGATTGGTTAGTCCGTCTCGTTCACGAACTAATTTCCAATTGAATTCGTTTTCAATCACACCTTGTTCCAAAGCAACCTTCATAACATTATCTTCTAATGTCATTGGGATTTTATCTTGTTTAATTTTACTCATCTCTACAATCTTCACAATATGCCATAAAGTTTTTCATAGCACTAAATTTAATATCTTTTTTACCTCCGCATTGAGTGCACACCAATTCAGAAACATTGCTGATGAAGGTTTCGGTGTAGTATTTTTCGCCCATCCATTGCACAAGACCTTCTTCATTGTAATCCCAACCTTGTTTAACTGCATCTATAATCACCGCTTTCTCTTTCTCAAGCATTACTTTTTCATTTTCAAGCAACATATCTATTGCGAATGCCAAACCGTACTCGTCCTTTTTTGACGCTTTTAGTTGGTCAAACATTTCTTGCATCGGTGTTTTCATTTCTCTTTGATATTAACTTTATTTGCAAACTCAATCATTGCTTCAATAATCCATTCTCTATCTACCTGGAAAAAATGATATTCTCTATCATCTTCGTAGCGTGCAAGAATCTTATCTGCTAATTCTTCTTGGGTCATTTTTTTAATGTCAAAGGTTATATTTCTTCTTTAGAATAATATCGTAATAGTTAATCGTCTCCTTCTCCTTACCGCCTCTATAGATGGTACACGTTTGAGGGAATCGTTTCTTTAATTGACGTACTCGAGTCTTTATAGGCTTATTCTTGCTTGTATGATTCTTATAGTACAGCCACGCTTCCCAGTAATGAGGAGTAGACATACTATCAGGACCGGCAAACATCAAAGCAATCTGCCATTTCCAGAATACAAACGACCAAACAGGCCCCCATTCAAATCGATAGTCAGTGTCACTCCATTTTGTTTTGTAACCTAATCCTACAAAATCATACCCAATCTTCTTTG
>Ga0099848_1000893_pt1 | contig 13893 bp, 16 predicted proteins | sample CB_VirMetaG_3_FD_78179 | JGI IMG/M metagenome (GOLD analysis project Ga0099848, IMG submission 78179) | Freshwater to marine saline gradient viral communities from Chesapeake Bay - CB_1508_1S Viral MetaG | ecosystem: Environmental > Aquatic > Marine > Coastal | place: USA: Chesapeake Bay... | reverse complement strand
TCGACTCCAAGCTCGATCAATTGGTTTGTTGCATCATGTAGGTAAGCTAGCCACCTATCGGCCTCCTCTTTTAATCCTCTGACGCGATTGTTTTCATGATTATACCTTGAGTAACGATAGGCGTCAATGATTTCCTGCTGCTCTAGCGTGTAATTGGGCTTGGTCTCAGCTGGGGTGTCTTGAGTCTCTTCAGCTCCAAGCGCATAAAGTGTTTCAATATTTTTCATTTTCGTATCCTGAGGAATACCATAGCCAAATACCGAGTTGAAATTTCTTCCTGATGCAGCTACGGTCTTACTCCAAAATTCGCTTTTATTGAGGCCATTGCATACCGTGCAGATGAATTCAGTTGTTTGAGATTGCTTCAAGCCAAGATTGGCCAAATGCTTTTTGATGCATTCTTTCTGCTTGCCAGAAAGGCGACGCATTGCAGTATATGACTTTGGCTTACAGTTATTCCAGGCTTCAACTATTATTGTCGAATCATCTTTTTTTGATTCAGTCTTGCTTGTATTGGCCTTAGGTTCTATAGGTTCTGGAGTAATTTGAACCTTCTCAAGCTCTTTATCTAGTTTCTTCTCTTGTATCATTATATTTCTTTGAGTTAATTTATCTTCAGCGTATTGATTCAAAGAAAGTGCGTCACCCCATTCTTCTCGGAGGCTATCGATAATCTCCTTGCGTTTTGTATCAAAAACTTTATAGGGATCGTGCATTAACACGATTCCACTGTCAAGAACTGAGATAAAGCCTTCCGAGACTAGTTGGGCGATACAGCAGCGCCGTGCCTTAGTGCCGCAACGAAGAAGCGTTTCGCACTCACCCCATGACACCTGCGCATTGGGCGGAACAGATGCCAGCCATAGCCAAACCAGTCGAGCCTGCTTCGAAAGGCGGTCGTTGAAGACGATTTCGCGGAGAGGAGCACGGACCCAGCCTGATTGGAATTCCCAATTTCGCTGCACCCCTTGGAGCCTGCCAACCGGTGCGGCGGCGGTTTCAGTCATCGGGCAATGAGGATCTGTTGAGAGCTTAGCGGTGGTGTCAAGAAGGGGGTTGCCTTGGTAAGGGTTTCTTTAGGAAGGGTTTCCTCAGACCACCCTAGGGGTATCCTCACACCACCTTTGGGGGTATCCTCAGGCAACCCTAGGGGTATCCTTAGGCAACCTTTGGGGGTATCCTCAGGCAACCCCACTATAAGATATATATCTAGATTCCTAATCCAAGAAATAAAACCAAGATTTAGTAAGATGGCCGACGAGCAAAAAAAGGCTCAAAACGAGCTGACGGAAGAGGAGAAGAGGGAGCGGATGCGAAAGAGCCAACGGATGTACTACTTGCGGAATCGGGACTGGTTGCTCGAGGAGGCCCGCAAGAAACGCGCCAAGGAGCGCAGAAGACGCAGGAAGCTCGCCAAGGCCAATCCACCGCCTCCAAAGCCCGTGAAGGCTGTACCTACCCCAGAGGAACGCGAAGCCCGCAAACAGGCCCGTCTAGAGGCCGCTCAGAAGGCTCGTGAGGAATGGGCGGATATTGGCTGGATAATCGCGAAGATGAACAAGGAGGCCGGGATACCGCAGAAGCAGATTTACGAACTATTGGGCGGCATGGTGGCCAGAAAAAAAATCGCACACTTCTGCGCTCGCGGCAAAAAAATCGCTAAATTAAAACCACCGCGATAAATCCAATGCCTGCCGAATTGCCCCAGCTCAGTGGCGTAGCGACCAAGGACCTGGTCGAGACGATTGGCTCCGGTAGCTTCAAGGCTTCTTACATCAACTGGTCCCGAACCATGGAGCTGTTGCGTAAAAACGCTCCTGGCTGGATGGTTGAAACTGTCTTTAACGCTGAAGGCGGGCTTCTTCATAGCTCCCCGCAAGGCGCATACCTGCTGATTCGATTCCGTCATGTCGATGGCACTTGCACCAGCGAAGTTCCCCAAGCCGTGATGGACCACCGCAACAACGCGATTCCATACGACAAAATCACAGCCCGTGACATCACGGATACCCATCGCCGTGGAGCTTGTCTTGCAGCGGCTATGACTTTTGGCTTGGCATATGAGCTTTGGGCCAAGATGCCGTTGGAGAGCGGCTATGCCGGTTTGCAGCCTGAAGCACCTACAGTTGCGGCGCCCCCTACGACCAAAAAACAATCCAAGCCGCCGGCAGCAAAGATTGAGACTGAAAGTGAGTCTGATACAGATTCCGACGCATCGCAGAAGACTGAGTTTGTAGCCCTTGCTACATCCATGGGTCTTTGCGATCCTGCGATTGAGGAATTGATGGCCAAAATCAAGGGCGACTTCTCTACTGGTATCAAGACTCTCGAGTCGAAGGATCAGTCTTTTGTGTCTAAGATGAACGAAAAATTTCTTGCCGCCCAGTACTGATTCAGCCCTGTCCCTGGACCTTGCGGCACAGTCCCTGGCAGATTTCTTTTGCGGGGTTGTCTGTGAAATTGAAGAAATTCTTTAAAGGGGTTGACACCCCTTTTTTATTGCCGCATTATAGTTGCGTCTTGTTTTTGCTTCATGGGAAGACAGCGCGATTCGGTCGACTTTTGGTTCAACGCCAGCGGCAAGTATCCACTGTTGCCTCAAGCTGAAATGTTGAGACTCGGTTCGATAATTCAGAATCCAGAGGCGGCTGCAGCTGCAAGGCAAAAGGCTGTCACTAAGCTCGTCAGACATAATCTTCGTTTGATACCTTCTATTGTCAAGCGAGTCATCGGTCCTAAAAGAAGCGCTAAATTTGGAGATACATTGACTGAGGACCTTCTTCAGTCAGGCGTAATCGGCCTTACCCGTGCTGCTGAGAAGTTTGACCCAACACTTGGCTATTCTTTTACCACATATGCAAATATGTGGATCTACCAAGCAGTACAAAGGGAAGCGCTTGGTTACACTTCGATGATTAGGATCCCTGAGCATACGATTCGCGATTATTACGCCGTATATGGTGACAGGAAGAAAGACAATTTTAACGATCTTTGCAAAAATAACCGTCAGCGTATTACTGATGCACATTTTGCTATTAACTGTTTTTCTTTAGAAGAAAGCCTCAAGAGTCAAACCACTGAAAACGATTATCATCAAGTGGTTCATGACCCTAGCCAGGTTGAGCTGACTGATACATTTGAAGAGCTTTTGGAGCTTGCCCCTCTCAATGAGGCGCAACAGGAAATGCTTGATTTGATATATAAGCAAAATGTATCAAAAAAAGAGGCAGCACGTCGGCTTGGGTTGACTAGAGACAAGCTAAATCGTCTTCATGATTTAGCGATAAGACAGCTCCGATTTGCGATTTCCCGCTAAAATAAAGAGTACCCCTTATGGGTCTATAAAAAATGGCAACGATTACCCTAACCGGCAAAGTAGTAGGCAAGGCCAGCGAGCCTCCCGTTTCCGTAAAGGAATACCAAGGCCGCGAGGGCGCAGGAATGAAGCTGGCATCTTGCTCGATCAATGATCGGGAGTACTGCTACTTCAAAAACAAGGATGACAACCCTGGCCAGTTTTATCGTGTTGAATTCAGCGGCCGCTATGCGGACCTCGCTGTCGACCAATTAGAGCTCGGCACATGGGTTACCGTCGTTGGGCAACCCGTCTGGCGTCAATACAATGGCCAGAAGTACCTTGATGTAAAGAACGCTAAGTTCACCCTGGCTCAAGATCGGAAAACTGCCCCCGACGGGAAGCTTCCTTTTTAATGGATTTTTGGACTGATTGTCTGGCTCATTTAGTGGGGGCTGCGCTTGCGGTCTCCACTATTTTTTTACCTTTTGGCATTGTATTAATCGAATCCGGATGGACAAGTCACACAAGGGAAAAAGCTTTGTACCTGGAGCAGTAGGGCCATTTGCCGACAATATTCCTCCTGTTCACCAGGCCAACATCCGACCGTATGCTATCGCGATACTCCTGCACAAGCATGAAATATCCTTAGCTGAACTAGTTGGTGCGATACAGCCCTTTTGCCCTTCGTCTGACTACAAGGTTTGCGGCGGTTTTTGTTATGATCCAGACCTAACAAGGCTTGAATGCCTTTGCTTAGAAGTTTTGGATGAAATGTGGATAAACGGAATTTTGAGCTATAATGAAGGTAGTAAAATTTGGTCACTGGTCGGCGGGCCGGCTGTAAACCTTTCTACTTATATAAATTGGGCTTCCGCTACTGGCGGGATGATCTCCAGGGAAACTCTTGATTTGTTTTAATCATGCGAAAGCTAAAAGATGGTACAATTAAATACAAGAAAGCAGCACTGGACGCGGCCGCATGGATGAACCAACCCCCAAACCCATTGCCGGTTTTTCGAAAAGGGGAGATTGTTGAGGTATATAGAGGGGCAGGCTGGTCAAAAGCCCGCATAATGCAAAGCACTCCCAAGAACTGTTCAGTTCAGATCTTGCAAGGCGACAAAACTACGACCATTTACGACGCACGTTGTATCCGTCCAATTAAAAGCCAATCATGATTAACAGTCAGCTCGAGATCGCTAAAACCTGCGATTCGATCAAGGAATTGCTGCTTCAAAAAAATGCAAAATATGGAGACAGTGCTCTTGACCCCGTCAGGGTTTTCAGTAAAGCTTCTCCCTTTGAACAATTAAAAGTAAGGATTGATGACAAGTTAAGCCGTATTACAAGGGGTGTTGGGCTGCTTAATGATGATGAAGATGTAATCCAGGATCTCATTGGCTACTTGGTTCTCCTCCTGATTTCTCAAAAACAACAGCAGGCAACAGCTTTTCAGGAATCATTAAGTCAGCCTTATTCGATGAACGATTCTGTCGTCTTTATGGAATCTGTAAACAATTATTACGGAGGTGATCCATGGGATGGGCTAGACCTAGACAACCCTATTGATTTTTTGGGCATTCAGGCTTCCAGGTCTCCTGATTGATGGCAGATTATCCTGAGATCATCCTGCCCATCCGCCTTATGTCAAAGGCGAGACCTCGGGTAACAAGTAAAGGTACTTTCATGCCAAAGCCTTACCAGGAATGGCGAAAGGAATGTGCTGAATTGCTGAAAAAAGCATGGCAGTTCGATCCAATTGACCACCCTATAGCAGTAGAGATTGATTGCTATGGGACCGCTCGCGGTGACATTGATAATTACATGGGCGCTCTTTTCGATACTGCAAATAAAATCCTCTGGGTAGACGACAGGGCTTCCATCATTCAAAAAGCAAGCATCTCGTACTACAAGAGATCAACAAGCGAAAGTTTGTGGAAAATCCGCATATATGATTTATGACTCGCTAGATTTTAGAGAGTTATCTAGTGGTATGTCCTCCAGCAATGCTGAGGTTGTCTACTTTCAGGCAGATGGCGAATACAGAAGAGCAAAGGGTCAGAGTCAGTCCCACATCAAAACGATCCTAAAAAGCCCTGCTCATTACCAGGCAGTATTGAGGCGCCCCTTCACCAGTTCATCGGTGATGACGATAGGCACGGCGACTCACTGCAAAGCACTGGAAGGAGATGAAACCTTCGAGGCGCAGTTCGTCAAAAAGCCAGACAATATAAAGTACACAACAAAAGAGGGTAGGGACTGGAAAGATTCCCAGGGCAGAAAAACGATACTCGCAAACGATGGCAAGGATCGACAATGGGACTCTGTTGTTGGGATGACTGAAGCCCTCAGAAGCCTTGAATGGTTCAATCCAGAGCAGGCTGATTACCGTAAATTCAATGAAGTTTCCATATATTGGGAGGATTACGGTATTCCCTGCAAGGCAAGACTCGACAGGATTGTCCACACTCCTGATGAAACTATTGTACTTGACCTCAAGACCACCGATTCGGTCTCGGTCGATAAGTTCCAAACAAAAATGGTCGAACTCGGTTACGACTTCCAGGCTGCGTGGTATACCCATGCCGCTAAGCTTATCTACAACAAGCCGACGCGCTTCATCTTCGTTGCAATCGAAAGAAACGATCCCCATACGATAGACCTTTTCGAGGCGACGGAAGAGATATTAGCAGAAGCGCGTAACAAAAATGAAATGGCCCTCAAGCGCCTTAAGGAATGTCTTATGACAGATGAGTGGCCAACAGCGGCTCCGTCTATTAAAATGCTTGAGTATCCCAGGTGGTACGCGCCTGCGGCTGTATACAACAGCACAAATCAAGTCAACAACAAGCAAGACAATGATTTCACGCCCCTCTTCTGATTGCAAACTTGTCGCAATAACTCCCGAGGCAGAAAATCTTATTGTTTATTGCGCCAGAGTAAGCAATCCCTCGAATCAGTCAAACTTTGACACTTCCTCTAAGTTAATTAAATACTTAATTAAACATCGCCATTGGAGTCCATTTGAGATGGCCAACATGGTCGTAGAGATTAATACGACCAGGGCTATTGCGGCTCAGATACTTCGACATAGATCATTTTCTTATCAAGAATTTTCCCAGCGTTATTCCGATGTTGGAGCTCTGGGCTCAGCGGGATTACCCCATCTCCGCCGGCAGGACGTTAAAAATCGCCAGAACTCCATCGATGATTTAAACCCAGAGTTGATCAGCAGCTATTACAGGCGAATTTCTGAGCTGTTTGAAAACTCTGAACATCTTTACAGAGAAATGACTAGCAATGGTGTTGCCAAAGAATGCGCCAGAGGGATTCTTCCACTCGCTTCTCCGACTCGGCTTTACATGAATGGGACTATTAGATCCTGGATTCATTATCTTCAAGTTAGGGCTGGGGTTGAAACTCAATTGGAGCACAGGGAGATTGCTTTATCTATCCTGGATATAGTCAAAGCGCAACTGCCTACTATTGCTGAGGCAATTTTTACCGAATAATTAACGAGCAAGTAGCCAGTCATTGGAATCCTAATCGGATTCAGTGACTGGATCATGGCAGTAGGACACTGTTACGATTTTCGCAAAGGTTATGCTATACGTACTAAGTATGGCAAGCATGAAAATGCAGACCAGTACAAGGCGTTTCAAGAATACCTCCACATGGGGGGACAGAGATCTTATGAACAGGTAGCTAAGATTTTTAAGGTTGACATCACTACTGTTCGTTCATGGTCTAAAAAATATAACTGGGAAAAGCGTGCTGCTCAATGGGATAAAGAGCAAGTTGCTCTAACCTGGAAGAGTGCAGACAAAATGCGGGAACAGCAGCACAAGAAATCCATTATTGAATTCAGGAATGCCTCTGAAAGGCAGGCCAGAATGATGATGGAGATCTCAGAAGACTTGCTTGGGGTTTTGACCAAAAGAGTTAAAGACGCCCAAGATAGAGGAGAGGAAGTTCCGCTGGCACTTGTTTCAGGTCTGTTGAGAGCTACTGCCAACATCACAGAGCAATCAAGGCAAGCATGGGCTTCTGCCCTTGGTGTTGAGGATATGCTGCAACTCGTTGAGCAGGAGCTTGAAAGGGTTAATGTAGAAGATGTCACCGATGAAGATGATGAAGACTTTTTTGAGCTTGATGAATAATGGCTAATAAGCTGGGTAAGGACTACTTAAGGCGCTCGGCTCAAAACCAGGCGATGCTAAAGGCATTGCGTGAAAAAAAGTTGCAGACAAGAGAAAAGGGCGAACGTGTACTACTGCATAAATTCATAAAAGAAGTTTATCCAAATTATAAGTTCTATAAATTTCACGGATTATTGATCAAACAGCTCCAACGTGTAATTGACGGGGAATGCAATAGGTTAATTCTTCAAGTCCCACCTAGATCGGGCAAAAGCCTTTTAAGCTCTACCTTGCTGCCGGCAGCTTACCTGAAAGCCCACCCTGATAGATTCGTGGGTATCTCATCCTATTCGGCAGAACTGAGTCAGGGCTTCTCCCGGAAAGCAAGGGACTTTTATCGTGATGGGGGAGGACAACTTGATCCCTCTCAGCAAGCTGTAAATGCTTGGGGAACACAGGGTGGTGGTGGCCTTTGGGCTGCTGGTGTCGGCGGTGCAATCACTGGTCGTTCTGGTCATTTGTTGATTATTGATGACCCTGTGAAAAACAGAGAAGAAGCTGAAAGTGCTCGCTTAATGGAGAAGTTGTGGGACTGGTATGCATCTACTTTATATACTCGTTTGGAACCCGAAGTCGGTGCAATTGTTGTCATTCAAACTCGTTGGTCCGAAAATGACATGATTGGACAACTGTTGGAGAACGAAATGAATGTCTCCGAAAAAGGTCGAGAGAATTGGACAATCGTTGATCTGCCAGCAATTTACGAAGATGCAAGTAACAGACCGCTTTTGCCGGATCATTGCGAGATTATTCCTGATTGGAGAGAACAAGAAGGCGAAGCTCTGTGTCCGCAACGTTATGATGAGGATGACTACGAAAGAATTCGAGAGGCTATTGGAGCAAGGGAATTTGCATCTCTTTACCAGCAGAGACCAGCCCCAATCGGGGGTAATATGTTTGATCCATCCTGGTGGCAGTATTACTCGCATGACACCGTAATACCAGACTTCGACAGGGTGCTTTTGTCAATTGACTGTACTTTTACCAATACAAGCACAAGCGATTATGTCGTAGGTCTTGTAGTTGGCCAAGCTGGCCCAAATTTCTATGTGCTTGATCTTTACAGGGAAAGAACAGATGTGATTGGCACAATGGCCATGATATCAAGGATGTACAAACGCCATCAGCTTGACGGTACAGTCATTGAGCTTGCAGCAAGTGGCTATGCCGTTTACCAGATGGCAAGGAAAAAAGTACCTGGTTTAATTGGTTTTAAACCAGAAAAGAGCAAAGAAGCAAGAGCTGCTGGTATCGTTCCAATTGTAGAGGCTGGAAACGTTTATTTGCCAATCAGCTCACCATGGCTTGATTCGTTTATTTCTGAATTTAGTCTTTTCCCTGCTTCGAAAAATGATGACCAGGTTGACGCATTGACTATGGCTATTAATTACTCACTACAACGTCAAGCACCTCAACTGACTCAAGTTGTGTGGGGCCGTGGGGATAGAGTCATCGAGGGTGTTAAGACTTTAGACATTTTCTGATATAATATAATGTATAGATTCTTCTAATGGCAAGAAAAACTAAAAAATATCAGCTGTCAAAAGAGCAGCAAAAGCTAGCCGCTGATAATATCAATCTTGCCAGAAGAGAGGCTTGGAAGCTCCAGAGAACAACCGATATTGACTATGACACTCTTGAGGGAGCGGCCCTTGAGGGCCTTTGTAAAGCAGCTTACAGATATGATCCTGAATCTGGCTACAAGTTCAGCAGTTTAGCTGTACCGACGATCCGAGGAGAACTACTGCACTGGATCAGAGATAGGACTTACGCTATGCGCCTTACCCATAAAATGCGCGAGACGTGGATCAAGGGTCGTAAAATGGTTTACAAGGGTGTCCCGGATGATGACATTGCTCAACAGCTCGGTATATCAATAGCTGAATGGCAAGAGATTAAAAGCGTATGCTCTGGCCCGCCTCTCGAACTAAATGACCAGGCAAAGCCAAGCGAATCATTGGAGCCGGATGAAATCGATTTCGGTGAACGCTTCATATCTGATGCATTATTGGCGTATTCCAAGCTTTCTGCACAGGAGAGGCAATCGATTGAGAGCTATTTCAATGCCAACACCAGCAAGCCACCCTACACAGCCATAAGCAGCTTTTTAGAAAAAGCGGGAATAGATATTAAGTCCTAAGCGAGACTCGTTTTTTTACCTTGCTTTAGAGGACGAGCCCGCTAGGGTGGTGCATCAGGGATTATTTCGGTGGCGGTATCGCAAGATACTATCAGCAAGATCAAGGCAATGCCGGTTTCGTCGATTCTGACGGCCTGCGGTGTTGAACTGAAGAGAGTTGGAAGAGAGTTCGTAACCCAATGTTTATGGCATAACGATAAGAATCCTTCGCTTACTATAAGCGATGACAAAGGTTTTGTTTTTTGTCATGTTTGCCAGGAGCATAATGATGCAATCGGTTATGTTCAAAAGAAATATGGCATAACCTTTAGGGATGCCTGTGAGAGAATTGCTTCTAATCATAATTTCACCTGCCAATTTACTGATGAAAATTCTGAGCAATATCAGCAGAAAAAACTAGAACTCTTAAAATTAAGAGAAGTTGTCGAAAGCCAGCAAGAGCGGTTTAGATCATCCTTAAAAGACTATCCAGAGGCAATTAACTTTATTCAAAGCAGACGAATAGAGCCTTCTGTTTCCAGGGAATTTACCTTGGGGTATGATGCTTCTCAAAGAAGACTGACTATACCCATTCATAATCACCTGGGGCAACTCGTAGGCTTTACAGCAAGGGCTATAACCGATGATATAAAACCAAAATATAAAAACTCAGAGAATAATCCTATATTCAATAAATCAGACTTAGTTTTTAATGAATACAAAGCATCGGAATTCATAAGAGAAAATGACGAGTGTGTGTTTGTCGAAGGCCATTTAGATGTAGTTAGTCTTTGGCAGCATGGCGTCAAGCATGCAGTTGCTTTGCAGGGCACTGCCTCCCCCTCCGAAAGCGTACTTAGGCGATTGCTGTCCAAGACACGTAAATTCGTGTTATGCATGGATGCAGACGCTGGCGGCAGGAGTGCTGTTGCGAAATTTCTTGATTCAGTGCAAGGCCTAACCCTTAAGGGTGAGCTTGATGTCAAAATTGCAACACTTCCGGATGGCTATGACCCTGACAGCTTTGTTCAAGAAGGTAATGATATTAATTCATTGATTCTAAATGCGCCTTCATGGCTCGATTGGTTTCTAGCTAATTGGCTTAATGAACTAGATTTTAATGATAAGTTAAAAATACAGAATGTCGAGTCTCAGATCAAAAGTTTATTTTCACGCATTAGCAGTCCTGCTTTAAGAGCCCATTATTACGATAAAGCATCTGTCAGATTAGCACAGAATAAACAGTCAGTTGCTGCAGAAATCGCGAAGGGCTTTCATGATTCAGTACAAGTCCCTGAGGTGATATCCGGATGGATAAAACCATCAGCAGCTGATACAAGGAGAATGGTAGAGAAACGTCTTTTGCGGATATATCTTCATATTCCTAGCTATAGATTTGTTCTAGAGCCTTTAGCTGAAAATCTCGTATTTCCTGAGACTATTTGGCTTTGGAAAAGAATTCAAGAATTACAAGAAATCTGTAGCGAAGATATTTTACTTAATTCTTTGAAAGCAGTCGTCTCTGTTTCTGAACCTGCTTACATAAGTAAAGTGCGTTCAATACTAACGCCTTCGTTCAGCGTTGAGAATGATGAGTTATCAATAATGCATATTGAAGATATTTTAATGGAAGACCAAAAAAACAAAGGCAATCTAAACTGATATCATTGGTTTCCGATGATCTCAACTTACACCATATGGATCACTTTAGCAGTTGCTATCTTCTGCTTTCCAAATGAAGCTATTGAAATCGGCCTGATTCTTGGCATTCGACTTAAGACATTGTTTTTAAACGCTGTCCTCTTTCTCCTTTCTCTGTATTTCTACATTAAACTTGCGTGGGCCTTGCGGTCTCTAGGGGGGAGGGTTCCACCTTTTTCCTTTGTTCCAATCCAGCAAAGAAACGATGTCTAAAAGAGCTTCTACTGTCTTCGAATCAGCTGCACCAAAGCGTACCAGAATTGGAGATGGTCGCCGTGTTCGAACCAACAGAAACCAAGGGAGAGTTAAGAGAAGCTCTCCTCGAAAGCCTTACAGGGGACAAGGTAAATGAATGCATAAAAGACCTTGCTTTGCGGCTGGGTCTGCAGTCTTTAAGCCTCGGTCTAATTGTCTTAATCAATGAAGGCAAGGCGGCTGAGGCTTTGGCTATACTTTACTTTTTGCATAAACAAGACATTGTCTTGTGGTTTAACTGCACGAGCTGCCTCCTTGGTAAAGCCTCTAACCATGCCAATCTGGCTATGGCGGCTTCCATAATAAAGGCATCCTCAAAGCATTCCCTTTCAGAATCTTTTGTTGAAACACCCGGTCTTTATGGACTCGCGAGACGTGAAAACTTTTTTTAAATCCTTGTTTAAGGTATTCAATTATACAACTCCTCAACCCATGGCGACTGCCGCCGAAGTAGTGGAGGCCAGGGAGGAATTTTGGCGTAAGCGCTGCTCGGAAAATGTTTCGGATTGCGGCTGCCGAAAGTACGAAATTTAAGGGTCTTAGGAAAGAACTTGCGGTAGACTAATTTCACCGCAGGCCAAGCATGCCAAGATCTCTGCTCTCGCATCCAGCCATGGTTTACAAGCTGGATAATGGATTTGACTACCCTCAATTTTTTGAGTATTACGAGAAGGCTGTGGGCTCCGTTTGGAGGCACCAAGAGGTCTCTCTTGAGTCTGACCTTAGAGATTGGCAGCACAATACCACTGATGCTGAGAGGCAGCTTGTCGCAGGCGTTCTAAGAGGGTTTACCTCTGCCGAGCTTGGCATTGGCTGCTATTGGGGGGATCGCGTATGTCGTCTGTTCCCCAAGCCTGAAGTCCAGGCAATGGCAAGGATGTTCAGTGCATTTGAGCAGATCCATGCTGCTGCCTATAATTACCTGAGCGATACTCTTGGACTCAACGAATTTGAAGAATTTATTGGTGATCCTGTAGCCAGACAAAAGGTTGAATTATTTTTTGATAAATGTACTAGTGACAAGGTTTCGCTTGCTGTTTTTAGTGGTGCCGGAGAGGGGGTTTCGCTTTATAGCTCGTTTGCGATTCTGCTTGCATTTAGTAAAGATGGGCGCTTTAAGGGCTTGGCGCAAATTATCTCCTGGTCATGCCTGGATGAGGCGCAGCACAGTGACGGGGGAAGTGAGCTGTTCCGTGAACTGGTCTCTGAGACAGGTATCACCGAGCAGGAGTTAAATCAAATCAGATCCGGATTTAATGCTGTTATTGAGAATGAATTCTCCTTCCTTGATAGCATTTTTAACAGAATTGATGCTTCGGTAGTGCCAATCGCTCTTAATGAACTTAAATCTTACATTAAGTTAAGGGCAAACAACCGCTTGCGGAACCTTGGCCTTGATCTGACTATCCCGATGACGTTGAAAGAGCGCGATGCTGCTCAGAGTATTGCGTCTTGGTTCGATCCAATGGTTAAAGGTCAGATTAATCATGACTTCTTTGCCCGCTCCAAGGCGGGGGACAACTACGTTGCCAAGCCGAGTCAGGACTTTATGTCGGTTGACCTTTCGGGGCTTGACTTAGAAATTGCCTGATTTAAAATCCACCCATATCAAACCGACAGATGACTTCTGCTGCTTTCGATTCCGCTGCGCTGCCGCCTAAGCCTGACTGGTTAACCGATGAAGCGATGCAAGTACTCCAGAAAGGGTACTTGATGCCAGGGGAGACACCTCGTGATATGTGGAAGCGCTGCGCCATGAGCGCCGAAAAGCATCTCAAGATCGAAGGTATTGGGGAGGACATAATGGAGATGTTCTGGAATGGCTACCTTGGGGGTGCAACACCTGTTCTGAGTAACTTCGGAACGAATCGTGGATTGCCTATTTCATGCTATTCAGTGCATGCCAGTGATTCCGTCAGCAGTATTTATAGCCATTTGAAAGAAGTGGCATCGCTATCCAAGAATGGCGGTGGAGTTGGTGTTTATTTTGGAGATATCCGACCCAGTGGCTCCCCGATCAGCGGTGGCGGAAAGTCCACGGGTGTAGTCCCTTGGATGCGCCAATACGATTTAGCGGCAAGCGTTGTAAGCCAAGGTAATACCCGTCGTGGATCTTTCGCTCTGTATTTGCCGATTGACCATCCTGATCTGATGGAGGCACTAAGGGCCAAGGATCACAGCCAAGGAGACCCAAGGCATTTTATTGATAGCAATATTGCTGTCACCATTCGTGATGAATGGATCGAGCAAATGATTGCTGGCGACAAAGAGAAGCAGGAGATCTTCTCAGAGGTCCTGAAATGCCGCATGATTTCAGGTTC
>Ga0099848_1000892_pt1 | contig 13898 bp, 8 predicted proteins | sample CB_VirMetaG_3_FD_78179 | JGI IMG/M metagenome (GOLD analysis project Ga0099848, IMG submission 78179) | Freshwater to marine saline gradient viral communities from Chesapeake Bay - CB_1508_1S Viral MetaG | ecosystem: Environmental > Aquatic > Marine > Coastal | place: USA: Chesapeake Bay... | reverse complement strand
TTCCCAAGCATAGTCTTTTCCATAATAATTAGCAAATAAATCACATCTAACATTATGTCTCCAGAATGATCCGGTTTTATAATTTGCTTGAACAGTATCTCTATAATATATATTACATATTGGTGGAGTTGGATCAATCCAATTAGGATCACCAATATAAGCTAATTCAGGTAAAGTATCAGGACATGTACCTAATAAAGTGCTTGTAAATCCGGGGATTGGTGGTGGACAAGAACAAGATACTTGTCTACAAATTGGAGGTGTTATATCATCACATGTACCCGTTGGTGCATCATAAAATCCATTTGATCCTAAATAAACTAGTTCATAACCAGTTGGGCATTCACATACATAAGGAGTTGAACACACCGCTCCTGCAATTGCATTTGCAGTTTGGTCTAAACCTGTATTATCTAAGGCATCTGTTGTAAATTGATAAGGAGCAGAAGGTACACCAGGTTGAGAGTAATTTGTACCACTAATAGAATTTAATAAAGCAGGATTACCCGGTACTCCATTATCACCATTACCTACAAAACCAGCCCATATTTCTTGCTTATTAGGATCACCTAAATTAGTATTTGCCCATGTACCTGTGTTTCCATTTCCTGCTAAAGGTGTTTGAAATGCAGTAACAGCTGGTGTAGGTTGAGTACCGGCAGTACCATCAGTAATACAAATTAATACTTGTCTAAATGTTGCAGACTGAGATCTTGCAGGATAATTTGCAGCAAGTTGAGAGTGTACTTTATCATTTAATAAAGCTAATCCACCATTTCCTGTTGTTGGTGTTGCTGTACCTAAAGCAGCATTAGCATTTGTATTACCAGAGCCGGGTACATTCCAATTAGCAATATACCAATTAATTATTGCAACACTATTTATTCCATTATTCCACGTACCACCACCTCCAGCACCTGTGTATAAAGATGTATTATTTACAAAATATCGATTTGAATTAGTAGCCCAATTTGCAAATCCAATTTGCATTGTTCCATTATTTAAAGCAGTATTTATTAATGGATTATTTAAGAATACATCTAGCCATCTTAATTCTGCACTTGATCTACAAGTATTCCCAACTACACCTGTACCAGGTACTAGTGCTCCTGTTGCATCAAATTGCATTGGTATATAAGATGGTGCAGTACCAGAACAAAGTAAATTAGTACTACCAGAAGAATCCATTGTAATAACTAAATCTATTAAACATGCTTCAGGACCACCTGTAACTGATGCTGCTACTTCATCAACTGTAATATCAGCGGGCTGTTGTGTATTTTGAATTATTTCACATAAGCCTGTTGTAGAATTAAAACTATAACCGGGAGGGCAAATAGGAACATCACTCTCAATTGTTTTAGTAGTAAAAAAATGATTTATACTTGGTAAAGCAAACTCTGGATGCCAATCGTGAAAAGATATCCATGCTTTAGCTTTTGGATCATAACTTATAGTCCAAGAACAATCATTAAAATATAATGGATCTCCTATATCTACACGTAGTTTTGTTGGCAGTCCTGTATCAATAGATATTGGTTTAACCATAGTATCATTAAAGGTTGCCTTAGCCACCCATTCTGATTTTATTGAATAGTCCTTTTTCATAAAGTAAACTATATCATCATTTGGATCATAAATTACTTGACAACCAACACCAACAACCGGGTTATCTGCCCACTCTGTTCCCTCTGATTCTGGAAACTGTTTGATAAACCTTGATGGTAAATATTTATTAAACCACCACTTCATACCCATATTAGAAATAGGCTCTAATCCTGTACCAGGTGAAAACTGAAATATTTTACCTTGAGCTTGAGAAATATAAAATAAACCTGCAGGAGTATTTATAACACCCCTTTGACTTTCTAATGATCCATATTCATTAGATAAATCTGAATTAACTATGTTTTGTAATTGTTGATTAAATAAACCACCATCACCAATAGTAATTTTTGTATTAGCATCTGTTCTTAAAGTATCAACCCCTTGAAGTATTTGTGGTGATTGATAAGGAAAAAACATTATAGCACCTGTTTTATCAAATGATTTTATAACAGATACTCTATCTTTAAAATCTTTATAATTAGCAAATAAATATTGTCTCCAATAATCTCTTTTATCTTCTTCATTAGCTTGAAGAGAATATATAAGTCTTTTTGGATAGTACGTATAACAAGTTTCAGATACTAATGGATCATAATCTTTATCTTGTAATTGTGCAAAAGATGTATTTTGTGTTACAAACTTAGAAGGACTTAAAGATTCATCATATTTATAAAAGTTATCATACTTCTGTATTTCTGCATGGAACAAATCATCCAGGTCATTATATGTATAGGTATCATAAAACCTTCTTTCTTTAGGTTCTTCATAGTCTCTATATGGTAAGTTTATTTCTGTTTCAACATAAAAATCATTTATACCATTAATGTGAGAATACATATAGGCATGATTCATGGCAAAAGCACTATTTAAAGCATCACCCATTAATGCTGTTAGTTGAATACCACATGTATCACCCCTATCTAAATAATACATTTCATTAGGTACAGTTGCACCACTTACATCTCCAATGCCAAATATTTGATTTAAACCTAAACTTGAAACTGTAGCTGCCATTCCAGCCATATCAAACTTTCTACTATTTATCCAAAACCTTGGATAAGGAAGATTATATCTTAAATAGTAATCATATGGATATCCATCATATTGACCAATAAGAAAGTCTGTAAATATTGGCATAATACATTTTTCAGTATATCTAGCAATAAATACGTCCCCACCAAATATAGGTCTACTTGTATATTTATATTCATTTGGTAATGTAGGATCTAATATTTCTACACAACCTTTCATTGGTATTTGTTTTACACCATCAAGTTGACCATATTGATTATCAATATTAAATTTTAATGCACCATATAATGCAGATATAGGACCACTAAATGGACCCTCTGGATTTAATAAATTTTGTGTATCATTTGTAGATACCACCGCACCAGTACTTGTTGCGTATCCTCCCAAAGCAAATCTAGATTTATCTTCTACACTATAATTTGATGGTATAGGATCTGCTGTTGAAATAGCAACTGTTGATGGTCTAAATAAATTGTTTATTTTATATTTATTATCATCAAAAGTTTGAAATGATGATCCAATATAATTTGAAGCTTCATTTTTAACTCTAAATAAATTACTTAATGAAGTTGCTGTAAAATCATTATAAAAACCGTGTGAATTATATTTTAAAACATGCTCTTGAAAAGAAACCAAATTATATATTAAATCAATAATTTCTTGACCACCAATAGCAATATTTTTTTGCATTAAAATAATTGACATTGCAGCTTTAAATAAAGGACCTAAGTTTGATTCAGAAGTATCAAGTGTTACTGATTCCTGAACGCCACCACCCATTAAACCTCCATTCTCAGTGCTCGCAGTATCTTCAACATTTTGTATACCTTGTTCTTGAAGTCTTTGTTGAGTAGACTTATCCAAACCAGAAGCAGCTGCAATATTTTCAGCACCTCCAAGAAACAAATCTAATGCATCATCTAAAAAATTACCAAGATTAAAACCACTACCACTACCACCTTGACTATTTACATAAGCTTTAATTGCTTCATGTGCATCTGTATAAGCTCCACCACCTTTGTAATTATTATTACCATCACCACCATTATGATTACTTATATTACCTCTTGTGCTAGCAGTTGCAACACCCCCTAGAGTTACAGAAGATGCAAAGTCATTCCATGTTCCACCACCCCCACCTCTTTCTTCACCCCTAATTTCAGGATAAGCATTATTTATACCTTGGACAGGAAGAGCTATAGTTTGAGGTGTACCATTTAAATTTCTAATAGCATAACCTACACCAACCAACGCTCCTAATATAGCAGATATATTTCTAAGTAGTTTAAACTGTGGATGATTTTCTGAAGGTTTAAAATAACCATTTGACTCACCGCTTATTTGTCCGTAAAATACACTCTCATATGCATTTAAAAAAGGTTGAGTAAACATTAACTCAGGAGAGTGAAATGTAAATACATCATCTGTAAACCCACTAAGTGGTGGATAGTCTCCAAATTCACTATTAGTAAATGGTCCACCGTTAGGGCACCCTGATGTTTTTCTTACTGTAGTATGGAATACATCAGGTCTTAAATCATTATAAGGGTAATTAGGATATAACCCTTGTGCATTACCTAAAAGATTATCTTCACTAGGTAAGTTATACTTACGCATGTTTTTAAACATACCTTTAGCAAGTATAGATTTATTACCTAATCTAGATCCTCTTAATATTTCATAACCTACAATATTTGGAATATATGTACCATCATTATATTTTGGTCTTTCAATATTAGTAAACTCAACACCTAAAATTCTTATTCCTGTATCAAGACCATCTGTAAGTCTTAATACGGGATTAATCATTTCATTAGGCATTTTATGATGTCTTATAGGCTTACCACATAAGTCACCCCATATCTCAGGTTTTTTATCAGGATATTTTTCAGTTGATTCCCAATATCCCATTTTACCTCTAGCAATAATTGTAGATCCATCTGGTTGTATTTCTGTAACTAATGCATCAACGCTGGCTGTATTATATACTTTGTATACAGGGTCTCCTGCAGGATCTATTGTGTTAACTCCAAAAATATTATCTGTTTCATTTACAGTTATGCCATTTGGTAAAGTATAGTTAGTTGGTGCTCTACCTGGTATATGATATGTAAAAGATCTTTCTCCAGTATTGTAAATCCATCTTATGAAAAAAGCATATTGCTCATCCCTCATAAAACTCATTTTGTTACCTGAGTTTATATAATATTGTTCGCTTACCTCATTTACAACCCAATTAACATTAATATTATTTGCAAGAGGTTGATAATTAAAATCAAATTGTTCTGTTGGTCCTTGTCTTATTAAATAATCATTTAATACATACATTGACTCAGACTTTTCATAACTTGGTGATTGTCTAAATAATTCTTCAAATGATATAGAAGGTAAAGATTGATCTATATAATCTATATTTATATGTCTAGTCTCTGTACTATAATTACCAATTTTTTTGGTATATATTTGACCTTGTTGTCTTATCAAAAGAATTAAATCAAAATAAAAATAATCTTTATCTAATCCATCTATTTCAATATCTAAAGAACCGTTTGATCCTTCATGAGACCAGATTGTTTGAATATTAGAAATACCTATATAATCACTTATAACTTGACTATTTTCTGTGTATGCTATATAAGCCTGATATGCACCATTCTTTATTGTACCTCCATCTGTTGCTTTTTTTAATTCAACACATGGTGTATCCACTAATGGATGCAATCTTATCTTTTCACAATCTAAAAAAGGTGTATCCTGAAATGTAATACAGGAGTCACCTGGAGCTGAAGTAACAGCTTGAACCCAAGGTATATCATCTATATTCATTGATCTTGATGGATTGTTTCCATCATCCCAATAAACTTGCCAAGTACAATCAAAATTTTCTTTTGCAGCTCCTGTAATTAAATGTTTTTTACTAAAATTTAAACATGGATCATTAACAAGAACTTCATATTTACACTCACTATCATCAAATCTACCTATCTCAGAACTTACATCATCTGTAGAAAAAATAATCCATTGGTCACCATATCTATGTATAGCACCAATTACAGTATAAGGAATTACTCCGCATTGTAAATTAGCAGGTTCATTTCCAATAACACCTACATCTCCATCAGAGCTATTGTTTGCTGCATTAATAGCATGGTACCAGGAATCATTTTTTTCAAAAGAAGGTGTAATATCTTTATTCATTCCTTTAATAAATGAATTAGTATTTACACTAGAAGAACTTTCGCTTGCTCTTGGTGTTTGAGATTTTTTAGGTTCTGTAGACTCTTTCTTTGCCATAACAAGTCAAAATATTTTAATATGAATCAGTAACTGTAGTAGTGCCATCACTAGCTACAACAGCTGGACCAGCTATTCTTGGATTTGCAGGTGCATAACTTAAAAACATATTATAGTAATTATGATATTGAGCTCTCCTATTTACAGTCCATATCTTTTGCATTTCTCTAAAGTCTGGTGTATTAATAAAACTAAGAGCATTATTTCTAGCAGCTCTAAGTCTTTGCTCAACCAAACCTAACTGATTAGATACATTTTCACCCTGCCAAATCATATTTTCTAATATTCTTTGTTTAATGGCATATTCATAATATTCATTACAATACGGATGATCTAAAACTAATAAATCACCTTGTGCATTTTCCATTGAACCTTGATAGCTTATGTAAACCTTACCAGTTTTAAATGTTGTAATTAAAAATCCATCTTTGATTTCTGCAATATCTAATGCTTGAGCCCCTAACTCTGGACAAAAACAAGTTGGTGTATTAACACTTTGAATTCTAAGTTGTGTCCAACTACTAAACTCTCTATATTGATTAGGACCAATTCTTTGAATAAGTTGATATTCATTTTCACCGTTGCATGTTTTTACTACACACACATCTTTACAATCTGTTTTATTATCGCATACATTATTATCACTTGGTGCAGGAACATATGGTACATCATTAAACGTTTCAATATGTGTTCCGGATGGCATTGTATTATTAATTTTATATGACCCACATCTAAATGCATAATTAATATATGCAAAATCCATAGGTAGTTGTGCTTTACCATGTTCAATATCTAATACAACCTCCTTAGTTCTATGAATACGTAGTCCTAAATCATAATTTACACGTGTAGCAACCTTTATTAATTGTTGAGGTTCAATCATACCTTCCAATGCATAGTTTGAAAAGTCAATAGAAACATCTTCCATTAACTGACTAAACGTTCTATATTTATTTGATACTCCCATTATTGTCTATTTATATTACGTTTATTATCAGAATCTTCAGATGGTACTTGCATAGTTCCAACCATTGTTTGAACTACCTGCATTTCTATTTCCGCAAATAATGCTTCCGGAATATAAATGGGTTGTTCATATCTAGGTGTACAATCATCTTGTGTATCACAATTCCATTTTGTAATATCAGCACTAAATACACCTTCAAGTTTAATTGCATCCCAAGCAATATTAGGGCAATAAATATACCCATCTAACCACCAAAAATATAAAGTCTTATTATATTTAAATGTTGTTGTTTTTGTCATTGATGTATAGGTACCAGGTTGTGTAGCTTGTAATTCCTGAGATCCATCAATAGAACTAACTGTTCTAATCAAAGGACCCCAATATCCTTCTATCATATCAGGTAACCTGACTTTACTTCTTTTGATTGTACAACCGCTTGAAATACCAGAACATCCAGCTTCAACTTTATCTACATTAATCATTTCAATATAAGGAAGAGTTTTCCAAACTGAATTAAACTTCATCAACTTATTTGCATAGTCTTGTCTTCTCATTAAAACTTGAGCAAACTTTTCTATCAAACTATATATGTATCTATCAGTAATAAAAGCATCTTGCACTTCTGCTTTAACTTGACCCCTTATTCTTGATACCGCTTCTGCTATTGTTGACATACTATTTACATTTCAAATTCATTATAATTTTTCAGAGTCTGTTTGGTTTTCTCTGGTGTACCATCATATAGATGAGCCACTCTATATTTATTTTTCATTACTACATACTTTGTCCAATTTTTTGGGTAACTCTGTGCAACTGCTCTTTTAAATTTTCTACATGCTGTAAATCTCCAAAGCTCTCTATTTTTAAATCTATACTTGGCAGACCAATTTGTATAAAATATTTTTCCTAGATTGCCATCTGTTTCCCAATTTTTGTTTTGCAAGACTTTACCATATTTATATGATAATGCGTAATCTGTATTTACCGTGTTTGCTTTTGGACATGTTCCTATAAATAAATATCCTAAAGAATCTGGTAACTCAACACCACCTCTATTATCAATTACACCTTGCCATAATTTTTCATTATATGTTTTAATTATTAATTTTAATTTACTATTATCTATTTCTGAATACAAAGGTTTTTTTTCTTTGAACTCATCAAATGTTTCTTTATTTAATAAACCCAATCTTTTTGCTCTATATCTAGCAGCATTTAAATTAGGTTTTTTAAAATTATTAATCATATAGTCTACATTTATAATTTACAAAAAAAACCTCACTTTATGAAATTAAAAGTAAGGTCTTTACAAAGCTTGATAGGTTAATTCACATATATTACCCATAGTTGGGTGTTGGATCTCTAATTTACCAGATCTTCTGTTACCAACATATTTATTACTATAGTGGTAATAATCTGTTTTACCCAAACTTGGTAATGTTTTCTCAATAAATCCTGCAGTTTCATTTGAAGTCATATACTCAACTTTTCTATCTGTATGAATATGACCTTTAAATAAAGTACGGTTAGTTGTAGCACCCCATTCTTTTGGGTACTCAGAAGCATATATTAAAGGATTATTTTTACTTCTTTTATCACCATGTTCAAATGCATTAAAGTTATTATGCCATACATGTACTTTGCGTTCTTCATATTTAATATCCCATGTAATTTCATCACTCTCAATAGACTTTGAAAGTGCATGAACTAAATGAAAAGAAGATAATCTATCATGATTACCCGGAACATAAACAATAACTAATTCTTTACAGTATGCTTTTATAAAATTTATAGCCCAATGCATAGCATCAAAAGCTTGTATATAAGCTTCAGTAGCTGTCATACAATTATCTAATCCAGTACCACTTGTTGTTGTACCTTCAAATGTATCCATGTTTATTAAGTCACCACCTACAACAAAATACATTCTTTCAATATAATTAACTGGAGCAGCTTTTTGTATTAAGTATTTTATAGTGTCCTCAAAGTCTTTATCTATAGTGTCATTACCTTCTTTACCAAAATGTATATCTTGTAAAGACATAACCCCACAAACAGGATCATTATTTTTTATATCTTTTAAATTTACTTTAGGTAACTTATAACTTTTTGGTTTCCAATTTTTTAATAGTTCTGCAAATAATTTTTCTTCTGGATTTTTAATTTGGGTAATTAGTGCTGATACTCTCCAATGGTCCCCCATTTGTTTATTCCAATATTGAGATAATCTCCATTTATCTGTATCTATTTTTAAAAGTTGAATTATTTCTTCAGCACTTTTTGGTTCGTATTCAAAGGTTCCTGATATTTTACCTTCACCTTTATCTAAGTCAATTGACTCTACAAGCTGTGATTGTTCAGCAGCTTTTGAAAAAAATCTACTTTTTTTCCTTTGTTTTTTCCTTTCAGTTAAAATTTCTTTTTTAATCTTAACATACTCTTTTTCACTAATACCACATCTTTCAGCAGAAATGGAAGAATTTTTTTTCCATTTTAATGATTCTAATACTTTTTGTTTAATATTATTCATGATTTTGTAAATAAAATTTTATAAATATACAAAAAAAAAAGAGACTGGTCAAACCAGCCTCTTCCCAACGTTTGCAGTAGAAAACCAACAAACCACTTGCTCATGTTGTATTTTATTATGCTGACAGGGTAGAAAATAATATTTCAATTGGTTTACATGCAGCAGAGTTTCCAGCATCAACTACTTTGACTTTATAAGCAGTGCTAGATAACAAATTAGTTATTGTAAAATTATTTACTGTTGTAACAATAGGCGTTGCATTTGCTAATGTCCAACCACTTGGAGCAATTTGAGTATCATAATAAATGTTTACTCCTGTACTACTTCCATAAACGCCATTCCATAAAATACTTGCAGTTGAACTTGTTATAGTACCTGCAAAAACATTATATGGATCATGCTGAGTATCTTCAGATGTGCAAGAACCTAATCCATTAGCAAATAACATAGCAAATTTTTGGATAATAGAATCAAGTCTATCACCTGATTTAATTACTATTTGTGAGCTTGGGTCACCTATTTGAAATGATGTACCACAATAACTTACACATGCAGCACACTGTATATCATCACACCTTTCACTACCCACACTACAATCAGTGTATGAACAAGGATTGGTTAATGCTGTATCAGCACAACTACATTTACTACTACATTTTGTACAATTACATGCCATCTTTTAAACTTTTATTTTATTATGCTGAACAACCAGCAATTATTTCATTACTAATTGTTGTTACATCTTCACTTACATTCCAGTTTCCTCCAGTGTTAATTGCTAACTCTCTCCATGGATATACTATAGTTCCTCCATTATTGTATGTGCCACTTGTACCAGCACCACAAACAAATATCTTAATTCCATTTGCATTAGCCGTTTGAGTTAATTGACCAATCTTCGCATAATCTACTGAAGTAAATGCTCCATCTGATCCACCAGGTAATACATCTGTTACAACAATCACATATTTAGCAACACCAGATCTAAATGTTCCAGCAAACTCAGTAGGTCCTATAATTGCTTCTATTGCTATATCAGTTGGTTCAGGACCAGTCGAGGCTCCACTACCCATATTAATACAAGTACCATCAACACCACCATTTAATTTTTGAACTTGTGTAGTTGCTGATGTACCGTTATTATCTGAGAATACTTCCCATGTTGTGAGTACAGCAGTATGACCTATACCACTAACTTCAAGTACTTGACTAGATGGTAAAGCAGTATAATCAACACAACTTCCATAAAGTGGTGCTGTGTAAGGATTAGCATATTCATCTACAGTTGTAACTGCAATTCTATAATTGTTTGCTCCAGAAGCAGTATCTATAGTATTAACTAATGTTGCAAAATTAGTTTTTATATCTTCTATTTCATCTTGCATTGAACCTGTATAATCAAGTACAAATGCTATATCCATACCGTCTGTACATGGTACATTTAAATCATCAGTAGTAAATGGTACATTTGAGCAAACTTCTGTTTGACCTTTGATAGCAATAGTAAGTCTTACTTCATAATCTACATTTGGACTAAGACCCGTTACAACTTGTGAAACAGAAGTACCTGGATTATTAATTATATATGTAGCCGCAACAAGACCTGTGCTAACTGTAATTATATCAATTGTAAATACAGCTGATGTTCCAAAGTTATTATTAAAGTTTACTGTCACGCCATCTCCTGTTATTCCTGTTAATGTTAAAGGTGGACAAGGTATTACACTTGAAATTACAGAAGATTTAGTAGCATTACATGTACTTGAACCATCTGTTACACCAAACTCAACTGAAATATTTAAATTACCAAACTGATTAATACTTGATGGTAAAGTAAATGTAAATCCTGCAGGTTGACTTTGTAGTGTTGTTACTTGAACTTGTGTTGTAACTGTTACTCCATCAGCATCTGTAATAGAAATAATTGATTTACCATTCTCTTCTACAAAAGCACCTGGTATACTTGATCCTGTAAAATTAAAATTAATGCTCTCAATAAATCCGGCTGCATTTAATACATTAGAAGTTGTATATGCAAAAGTAACAGAACCACATCCTGTTGGACAACAATTGTTTTGTATCTCAACAATTGCTGCATATAAATCATCTATTACTGACCATGCGTTTTGAACACTTTGTGCTAATGTACTAGGACTACTTTGCCATCCTGTAACACTAGAATAAGTTCCATTTGTAGAAAGCATATTTGTGCTTCCTTGAATAGTTGTTTGACTTATTGCATTATTTATCAAAGCGGGAGAACCAACAGCAGTTTCTAATGCACAAAATCTTGTTTCTAATGCAAGTAATAATACTGATACATCAGTTAATTGACCAACATTAATTATACATGTAGGAACAACTTGTTTTTCAGGTACAATTTGATTACAAGGTAAAACACATTGTTCTAATGTTGAAATTCTTGTATCAAAATTAGATAATGTTGTATTTATAGTTTGTATACTTTGTAAATTAGTACAAACCTGATATGATATAAGAGTTGCAAATTGATCTAAAGGAAGTTGAGTTACAGGATTACCTCCCTCATCATTATACTGTAAGCATGCAGGTAAAATCATTATTGGTAAGGGAGTGCTTGTACCACCACTACCTTGACCATTAATACAAATTTGATTAACCATTGCCTGAAGAACAGGCACTAATTCTGTAGGTGTTACACCTTGTATATTTAAACATGATAGGTCTAAGCCAGTAAGATCGGGATTAGCAACTACACCGTCTGTAATTATATCACATACTTTTTGTGCCACCTTTGCTGTAACATCACTAATTGTATCACCTGTGCATAAATTAATACAAGCAATATTTGGTCCTTGCCATACTACGCAATTAGATGATATATTATCACACCCATTAGTTGTGGCGCTTGAACTTGTTGGAATCATAGATACTTAATTTAAAAATATATCTTACTGTTAAGTAATAAACTATACAATAATAATATACAAAAAATTTTAAAACCAAACAAGAAATGCTTGGCTTTAAAATTTTTTAATAAAATAAATATTATGGAAATAAATCTCTACTATACTAGAGCTATTTCTTCTTCTTTTTCTTTTATTTCAGTAATGGTCCCATCTTCTAAACTAATATTTACAGAACCATATTTTTCTTCTAAAGAAATAGTCATGTCTCTCCACTCAGCTTGAAGTTCAGTATGTCTACTTGCCAACTGGTTTTTAATTAATTCTTGGTTACCAATATTTAATACTACTGTATTAATTTGATTTTGAAGATTTTTAACTTCTTCTAGCTCTTTGGCTGTAATTTTTTTAGCCTTTTTTGTTTTACTTTTTAACATTGTATTTGGTTTTTAAATTATAATTTATATTACAAATATACAAAATTTATTAATTGGCTATTACCGTGATTATAAAATTTTGATTAATCCTGCTGCAGCCAGTCTAAGTTGTTTACTTCTTTTAATTCAACCTTTTCAACACCTTGTAAATGTATCTTTATAACATTTTGCAAATGAGCTAATGGAACGTTATTTTCAATCCAATTAATAACGTCATCTTTGGTTAACGTTTCTAAAGGTTTAAAATTGTCACTAGGGTCTTGTAATTCAAAACTTATATCAATTGTTTTAGAATTGCCAGTTTCATCGGTACCTATATATTCTGCACTAACCTCACGAACAACATCCTGGAAGTTATTATATTCATCTACCTTTTTTAAAGAATTAATTTTTAATTCATATTCCATTTTTAAAAATTTTAGTTTTTATATTTAGTTACTCTCTAAAGCTTGTATTCTTGCTTCTAAGCTTTCAATTTTTGCAACTGCTTCTTGTAATGCCGCTGTAAGTAGTGGAACAATTTTAGCTTGATCTATTTGCTGATACGCATCTCTTGTGCCCATTACAGCTTCTGAAACTAAATTGCCATAGTCGTCGTATTCAGCAGGTGTTACTTCATACTCTTCTGTTGCATCCTTCTCACCTGTAACCGCCTCTGGTATTACGCTCTCTACTTCGTGTGCAATAAACCCGTCCACTACTTTTTCAGTATTTGAAATAAAGTTAAACCTACTTGGTTTTAATTGTTTTAACCTTTCAATTCCATCTGTTATTTCTACTACATTTTCTTTTAATCTATAATCTGAAGCAACATTATAAGCAGTACCCGTATCTGAATAACTGATACTACCTCTTAGATTAACACCTATCCAAAATTCTAAAGCAGTGTCCGCTTGCGTACCGCTTTTATTAAATTTCATAACAGCATTTGAAACGCCATTACTCGCTTTTCTACCATCAATACTTATTGACCCATTTTGGCCAAAGGCATTTCCAAGTAAAACCATTCTTCTGCTATCAATAATAGAATCGCCTGATGATAAATCATTTGCAACAAACCTTATACGTTGATTATTGTTCCTATCTCTTAAAAGGAACGTATAGTCCCCATTGCTATTTTGTGTAATTCCACTTGGAAAATCTGT
>Ga0099848_1000890_pt1 | contig 13914 bp, 18 predicted proteins | sample CB_VirMetaG_3_FD_78179 | JGI IMG/M metagenome (GOLD analysis project Ga0099848, IMG submission 78179) | Freshwater to marine saline gradient viral communities from Chesapeake Bay - CB_1508_1S Viral MetaG | ecosystem: Environmental > Aquatic > Marine > Coastal | place: USA: Chesapeake Bay... | reverse complement strand
AATATTAATACGACCATTAGAAGCAGATGTTATACTTCCATATCCTACATTTAAAGCACCATTAAGAGTAGTAGGACCCTCAATAGTTCCAGCATCTAAATTGACACATTCAATATCATTAGCACCTATGATATTACCATTTAGCATAGAAAGATTACCACCATTAGTATCAATATAACCGCCAGATGTAGATATACCACCGCCACCAGTCGTAATATTACCACCACCGCTACTGATTGCGTTGTTATTCGTATTTAATCCTAAACAATCAATAACTCCCGTTGTCTGATTTAGAGTAATTACAGCTGTTCCAGATAATTCTATATATAAAGTCCCATTAGTGATAGATATATTATTACCTAAAATATTTTCGCAAGTGATATCAGCAACAGATATGTCATCAGCAGTAAGAGTTCCACTACCTAAATCTAAATCAATATTTATCATAGAAAGAGAAGTATTTAAAGTAAGACTATCAAATGTAGCACTTCCTCCATTAGTTAAATTATGACTATTCATATTAAAGACTTCTGTTCCTCCTACAGCCATAGATACTTCACCACCGAAAACAGCATCAGCACCGAAAGAAACATTTCCAGTCCCTACGAGTAATTCATTTCCAGTCCCTACTGATAAACTACTATTCGCAATTAGATTACTTATAGTCAATGTATCTGTTGAAGGGACATAAGAGCCTTTAGCTGTAGTCCCATCATAAAATAAGATTATATTTTTAAGAGTTGTAATACCTCCTATTGTTAAAGCACCAGTCGTATTGATATTTATATTACTCGCGAGTTTAGTTCCGTCAATTGTAGCATTAGCTATTTTTCCATTTTCTATTGTAAGATTAGCAATTTTATCATTAGTGATTGCTTCATCTACAATCATATCTGTTGTAATTGAATCATCAGCAATAGGGACAACAGCCCACTCAATTTTATTAGTTGTAGGATTTTTAGATAAAACCATACCAGCTTCTCCATATTGATTTTTAATTCTTATAGCGTTGATAGTCTGTGGTAAATCTAAAATATCACAATATAATTCTGTAGAGCCAGATAAAGTTCTATCTTCATTTCTATTACTCATAATAAGTTATTATAGATAATATTTAAAACTAATATAAAATATCATTATATTAATTTCTTTATTAAGTTATAATAATGAGCGAAACTGAAGTTGAGAACTCTACAAAACTCAAGGAAACTATAAAAGAGATAGAAAATGATGTCATAGAAAGTGCTAATGAATTATCTGGTGAAGAAGGAGCATCTACTAAATCTATACAAAAACCTAAAAAACCTCGCACAGAAGCACAGAAAAAAGCATTAGAGAAAGCTCAATTAATGAGAAAACAGAAAGCAGATGAAAGAAAGAAAATGGAGCAATCTTACGAAGAAGATAGTGATTTCTTTAAAAGATTGACACCAGCTCAAAGAAAAGAGTTAAAGAAACTCGCAATAGCTAAAGTGAAAGCAGAACAACAAATCGCAGTAGAACCAGCGAGAAAAGGTGGTCGTAGAGAAAAAGTATTTTATGAAGAATATGAAGCAGACCCCTCCAGTGATGAAGAGGTTGTAGTAATCAAGAGAAAAGCTAAAACTCAAAAACCTAAAAAGAAAAAGGTAATCTACAAAAGCGAGAGTGATAGTAGCGATGAAGAGCAGATTGTAAAACAGATACAGAAACCGAAGCAGAAATCTAATGTAATCGTAAATGAAACATACAGCGACGATGAGCCAGAGTTTTCATACTCATATAAGACACCTCTAACATACAGCAGTATAGCAAGATTTTTATAAATATATTATCTTATATTATATAACTAATGAATATTAGGGAAACACCAGCAGACGAAAAAATAAAAATATCAAAGTTTAATTTTAGCTGTGATGAAATAGATGAAAGTATCCCTAAACCATTACCGCAGATGCTTAACTTTTTTATGTTAGTCTGTGGAAGACCGGGGTCTGGGAAAACTTCATTGATACTCAACTTAATATGTAAAAGAGGAAAAATGTTTAATAAAAAGTTTGATAAGGTCTATGTATTCTCACCATCATTACTAACTATGAAAGATGAGCCTTTCGGTGAATTACCAGAAGAGCAAGTCCATACTGATTTAACTATCCAGAACTTTAATAAAGCATTAGAAGATATAGCTGGAACTGGTGAAAAAATCTTATTTATTCTTGATGATGTCGTAAATGATATGAAGAAAAATATGGCTATACAGACACTATTATCTAAAGCTCTTATGAATAGAAGACATCTCGCGGGAGCTGGTGGTTCTACGAGTTTTATAATTACTACTCAAGTATATAATAAAATACCAGCACCGATAAGAAAAACAGCTTCTCATATAATTTTATATCATACGAGAAATAAAAAAGAAATTGAAACTATCTATGATGAATTGATAGTTTTACCTAAAGATGATTTTTATGAAATCTTAAAATATTGTTTTGATAAAAGACACAATTTCATCTATATAGATATTAATAAAAGTTATGATAAAATGTTTCATAAATGTTTTAATCAATTAGAGTTTAATAGTCGTAATGATAGTGGGCTTTAAAGTATTGCTTCGCTTAACCGAGAGGTCTTTCTACATTTATTTTATCATTATCTCTCATACGACGCATAACACTCACTTTATTCTGTAAGATTGTTCTATTATCACCACCTCTCGCCTTCTGTGATATTTTAGCGTCCATATAACCACCCAGCCTATAATGAGTAATAGGTCTATGTCCGTCTGTATGAATATCTTTATTGCGACCTCTCATAAAATGTTCTAACTCAAACTTTTCATTAATCATATTTATATATGATAATATATTTTATTATAAAGTAGATTTCTTTTTATTTTTTTTTTTCTGTCTATTTTTCTGTCTCTGGACTAATATTTTAGCCACCGCCATCCTTTCTTCTTTTCTTCTCTGCGCCATATCTAATCTATGATATTCGTTTTTCTGTGCTTTATTCATTTCAGTATAATCTACACCTATCTTCTTGACGAACTCTTCTGGAGTTAATCTTGATGCTTCTCTGGGTGGTGCTGGTCTATTACCTTTTTTATATTGATTAGCTTCACAAGTTTTATAACGACCTCCATTGTTAGTATATCTCCACCAGCATTTACCGATTTCTTGTTGTGATGTCATTATATATTTTATAAATATATTTAATCAAACTTAACCAATATAGGTTTATTAGGTTCGCTACGCTTTACCTCTAAACCTTTAGGGACTTCTTTCTTTTTATTTCTCTTCTTTTCTTTTTTAAGATTTTTATTAGTTATTTTCGCTCCCCAGTGATATCTTGCGATAATAGGTAATAAATCATCTGGTATTTTAGGATAATGTTTTCTATACCATAATAATCCTTCTTCTTCATTTTTTATATTTATAAATGATAAAGGTAATGGGTCTTTATGAGGGGCTGTTCCGTCTGTTCTGTATTTATTTAGTGTCTCGGCGTCTATATGATAATCTAACATATCTTCGTCTAATTCAACAATCATATCACCTTTATTTTTAGATAAATCTTTTATTTCACTTGCGATAAAATAATTAAGTTTAGGGTCTAAATCATTATTTATCTGGATTCCATCACCACTTTCATAAAAACCTAAATACTCTGTATTACCTACTTTATTGATAGGGTCTTTCGCAAGACTTAATCTGGGCTTTACAAAACTATCCATCTTTACAAAGGGATTTTCTATTAAAGGATATTTTCCATTATCACATAAACTAATATCACTCATTATATATTAATCATAGATTTTTTATTTAGAAATAAAATCCTTTAATCTTCTATCTAATTTAGCTAATTCATCAAAATGGATTTCTATGAGTGCTGATATTTCTTCATTAGAGTTCTCTTTAATTTTCTGTAATTCTAAAATATTTTTTCTCAATTCTCTTCTCGTCTGACATTTACCAATTTCAAATAAAATCATAGGAACAAACAATCCAGACAATCCAGCAATCCAATACCAACTCATTTATACTTTAATATAGATTTTATTTTCGCGGATATAAACAATAGTTTATTTTTCAGCTTTATAATTTTTAACTAATCCTTGAGGTGTATTAATCTGTGATATACCTTCATCGCAACTCTTAAAAGGACTGGGAAAGTATAAATAATCTATTAATTTATTTTTAGATAAAAAAATATCTAAATGACAATACTTCTTTTTAGAGTTTAAAATGGTCTTTAATAATTCATTTGTTTTCTCCCAATTAGGATAATATATAGCATAAGTTCCAGACCATCTATATTTTTGATAATCTATTTTATTTAGACCTTCTTTAAAATTATTAACTATATCATCAACTTTTTCTTTACGCCATTCTTTATCTTTAGACCAGTTAGAAGGATGTCTTATAGCTCCACCGAATAAACATATTTCATTTATATTTGATGTATCTAAAACATCATAGACTTTAATACTATCATCTTCACAGATTACAACATCATTTAATTTTTCATCAACAATTTTTTTCATAATTTTTAAGTGGGAGTTAAAACAACTCGCAGTAGCATCTTTTAATCTTTGAGATGTATTATATCTAAAATTAAATCTATCCATAATTTCTTCACCACTCACAGACTTAAATAATTCATAATCATAGTTTAATAATTTACGACGATTTTCACCGACTTTATTATCCATTGATAAAACAATAATCTTCATATATCTTAAAATTAGATTTATTTTATATTCCTAAATAATTTTATTTCTCTTTCTTTTTTAGGATTTTGATAGCAATAATCTGGATATTTTTCTATCATCTGTTTTACAGCTTCTAATTCTTTCTCTTTTCTTCCGTTTTTATTATCATTACCGAGACCGCCTAATGCTCTATATGATGTATTGATACATACATCATTAAATCTAATCATACCACCATCTTTTTTATGATATAATATACTTCTCTCAAAATCGCATTTATAAGTTATTGATACATTTAAAGAAGGGTCTTTTCTAACTATAACTCCATATAAAACGCCTATGATAAACTTAAAATTAGTGCTATAGCCTTCTTTATGATATAATTTACTATCTGTAGGTGATATACCCCATATAAATAAATTATTTTCTCTACATAACTTAAAACCCTCTTTACATACTTCTAAAAGATTTTTATTTATTCTTAAAATATCATCTTCTATAAGTAAGACTTCTTCACCTTCATCATAATATTCGTTGAGTATATAATTTAATCTTTCACCTAAATCCAAGATATCCGTCACTACTACATTAATTTTATGTTCTCCAAATACTTTAAAGATTTCAGCATCGTATAACTCATTTTCATCTACATCATATAAAAATAAATCTATATCAAACTGATTAACACCACTATCTAATAATAATTTAAGAGTTTTATTACACAATTGTTTTTCTCTATTATAAGAAGGGATTGCGATTTTCATTATTATACTCTAATTTAGATTTTATTTTTAGGTTTTATTTTTATCGCAGTTTTTCATTAATTCTTTAAGACACTCACCTTCAAGATTAAATCTCTGTATAAAATCATCAACACTTTCTTTAAAATCTGGTTTATTCCAGAGTATCCATTTACTTAAAGCTCCAGCCGTCATAGGATTATTCCAGTCTTCTCTTGCTTTATGACGCTTTTCATATCTTTCTTTTCTTTTAGGGTCTTTATGGAGTGTATAATCACTCATACCAGATGCTCCAAAATGTATAGTCTTTACACTTTTACATTTAGGACATTCAAAAATAGCTGTATATTTTTTACCCTTCACTTTACTCGGCATTACTTTAAACTTCATTTATACTATGAGTTATTTTTTCTTTTTCTTTCCTCCTTTCTTTTTAGTGCTTCCACCACTACCCATCTTTTTCTTGACAATAGCATCTAAAAGATGTGCTGGTAATTTATCGTATTGCTTCTGCGTGATAAGACCCTTCTCTAATCCCTTCTTTCCTAATTCACTCGGCATATTTATAATGATACTTATATATTTATTCTTCAGCTGGGGTGTTAGTTTTGGTTTCACTATCGCTTCGCTTGTCTTCTTTCTTTTCTAACTCACTTAAAATCCATTTTATTAAATCATCCCAGAGCTTATTATCATAATCACTTTTATCACATTCTTCAAGACGCTTCATCAATTCACTTAAATCCATTTTATAATTTGTTATATATATTTTTTAGGACTTAAATATTATTTTTAATAGTCATCGCCTTCTAATAATCCACCACCAGAGCCACCGCTTCCGCTTCCTTCACTTTCTTCTCTACGACCATATCTTCTTAAATCATATTCACCAGCACTACTATCACCGGAGCTTCCTCTTCCTTCACTTTCAGCTCCACTACTAAAATCACTCTCACCACCTCCAGATTGCTCTGTATCTAATAATAAAGCTCTTTGTGATAAATTAACTATTTGTCTATCTTTTTGTTGTATGATTTTTTCTACTTGTGTTAATTTTTTATCTACGAATTGTTGTTGTTTTTGTAGAGTTTCTGCTGTCTTTACTAATTGTTTAGGTGATAATTTTTTTAAATCTCTAAACTTTTCTTCTGTATCTGTTGATAATTCACTTTCACTCTCGGCTGGTTTCGGTGGTGCTTTCTTCGGTTGTGCTTTCTTCTGTTGCTCTTTAGGAGGTGGTGTTAATGACCTTTGATAAATAGCATATCCTTTACTTTGTAAATCACCTTCAACATCTTTGATATTAACAGCTCCTCCACTTTTTCTGCTGGTGAATGCGACATCTACTCCTAATTTTCTATATTCTTCTTTTATAACATCTTCACTTTTAGTTGTTTTTTGATTACTCGGTTTTATGAAAGGTTTTCCTCTTTCTAATACTACTATAGGTCTTTTTGTTTTTGACCTCGTTTTCTTTATTTCAACATCAACATCAGACTCAACTCTTTCTGGTTCTGGTGCTGGTTGTTTTTTCAATCTTCTTGCTGATGCTTCCTCTATAGCTTTAGGTGATAATGGTTGTTCTACTGGGTCTTCTAAAACATCGCCACCAGTTTTAACTATTCTATCTAATTGTCTAAATATACCTTCAGTCCCAGATTCTACATCAGCTTTAACTTGTGCTGGAGTAGGTGCTTGTGATGTTTGTCTTTCATATTCTTCTCTGTCTTCTTTTTCTATTTGTTCTCTTTCTGCTCTTCTTCTTCTTTCATCATCACTTTCACTTATATCACCAGTTCCTACATAAGTTTCTCTAAATGATGCTAATGGTTCATCTGTTTTTATTAATATTTGAGGTGCTTCTTCTCCACCACTCGTAAGTTCTTCTTCACCTAATTCTCTTCTTGATACTACTGGTCTTTGTTGTGGTGGTGTATCTGTTCTTAAAGCATCAGCTACTAAACTGACAGCACCACTAACAGCTCCAGCAACTCTACCAGCTCCACTTTGTATATCTGCGAGTATTCCAGCTTGTTCGCCTTGTTCTGCTCTTTTTTGAGTTTCTCTTCTTCGTTGTTCTCTAATTCTTCTTTGTCTTTCTTCTTCTTCTTGCTGTTGCTGTAATTCTCTTTGTTGTTGTGCTTGTCTTTCAGCTAATCTTTGAGCTAATGTGCTTACTGGTTGCTGTGCCTCTTCTACAACTAAACTCTCAGCACCGCTACTACTCTCACCTTCACTAACAGATTGTAATAATGAAGGGTCTGCTTCTACTTCTTGCTGTGCTGGTCTTATTGCTTCACTTACGAGAGATATAGCACCTCTACCAGTTGCTCCCGCGAGTGCTACTGCTCCTCTACCAGCTACATTTCCTATTGTTTCTGCTGATGGTAATTGTTCTGCGATTGCTCCACCTACACCTCCTATGAAACCACCACCAGCTCTTACGAGACCACCACCTATCGTTGATACACCACTCGCTACACCACTCGCTACACCACTCGCTACATCTCCTAATAATGATGCCTCTTCTTCTGGTGTTGTAGGCTGTTGTGTAGGTGCTGGTCTCGGTGTTCTACCACCTCTTCTTGATGTAGCACTACTTCTTTGCTGTTCTCTACGACTTCTGGGAGATGGTGTAGGTAATTGAGAGCCACCTCCACCACTATCACCACCACTACTATCATCACTACTATCATAACTACGACGACCACCACCACCACCACCTCTACCTCTTTGCCTTCTACGAGTTGCTGGGTCATCACCTACTAACCCTCCTACATTTACAACTGGATTACCTATATTACTAAAATCTATATTAGGATTACCTATATTACTTAATGAGATTGCTCCTTGTTCTATTAAAGGTCTTAATTGTTGTCTTGCTATTCTTTCTTCTACTTCTAAACGACCTCTTGCTTCCATTTCTCTAATTCTTAATTCTTCTGCTCTTTCTTCTTGCCTTGCGACTTCTCTTGCGTCTTCTCTTCTTTCTCTTGCGACTTCTCTTGCTTGTTCTCTTGCTATTTCATTTGCTCTATCTATTTGCCTTTGTTGTTCTCTTCTTGCTTCGGCTTGTTGCTGTATATTAAATTGACGCTGTCTTTCACCTCTTTCTCTTCTTCTTTCATCTATATCTTCTTGCCTTACTCTATCTTCTCTTGCTTCTCTTCTTTGACGAACCACTTCTGTTTCTTCTTTCTTTTGTTGTTTTTCAAGATATCTATCTTTAAAAGCACTATCTAAATCAGTATTACCATAGGATTTAAAAGATTTAGGTGGTCTCCCAGCACCAGCTCTATTTTTTGCTTTTGCTGGAAAAACTACTACATTTTGAGAAGCACTACCACCTCCGCCTAATGGAGCTGTCTGTTTTACATCACCACTCCCTTTTATTACTGCTTCTTGCTTACGATGTTTTCCTTTATTCTCTGGCTTTCTCTTTTTCTTTTTACCAGCTGTAGCATCACTTATTCTTTGTGATTTTTGTCTTGCTTTATTATTTGCTGATACAACACTTTCTCTTTTTGAGTATGCGTCCCACCCTCCACTAAAAGATGTGCTAAACATATATTTATATATGACTTATATATAAATATATCTTATTATAAAGAATATTTTAAAATAGATTTTTATGTATCTATAAAAATTATATATGTCTATATAAATCTATATGACATTCATAACAATTAAGAGAGGTAATTATTACTATGTCAAGAATACGAAAACTGGTAAAGTAGGTTCTAATAAGTTTAAGACGAAGGCTAATGCTGACAAGCAAGTCGCTAATAGGCACAGATTTTTAGGTATGATTAAAAATAAAAGTTAATTTAAGCCGTAGCTCGTAAGAATGGGAACTTCTCTTTTAATGGCGCATCTAATAGACCATTATCCCTTATTTCATTTAATATACGGAAAATATGTAATTCTCTACGAAAATCCCAGATTTTACGATTATTAATTTCCTTCATTTTTCTTCTTTTTGCGTAGTATATTTTCCTCAATATTTCCCTATCTCTTAAAACCTTAAAATATTCAACATTATCACGATTTCTAACTGGGATAATATTATTATAATTGATGAATTGTTCTATCATTTCATCTTCTTCCTCTATCGTGTATTCACTATCGGGAAGCTGTAATTGGTCGGCACAATAGCTATAGATATTTGAACCATCGCCCATACCATATTCATCGTAATCTTCAAGTGTATCCGATACTAATGTATCCTTCCTAATTCTTTTCTTTAATTCACGCATAACAAGATTATAATTTCGTTTAGCCGATTTTTCAACTTTATCTAATTTATCTAAAGCTTCAGCTTTCTCTTTCATATTCCAGATATATTCCATAATATCGTTTGGAAGCATATTAAAAGACATATTGCTTTTCTCTGTATTACTATTAACTCTATTGACACTTCTACTTTCCCTTTCCCACTATAAATTACATACGCTTTTATTCTTTAAGTAATTTTTACATAATTATTTTAACAACAATACAGCAAGATATCATAGATTTTAAAATATCTATATATATATAAATGTCTTATAGTTTAGAAGGTCATAATCAGTTTCCATCAAAAATTATATATTTAGATAGCCGTGATGCTTCTGTTTATCTTTCTACTAATAGTAATGGTGATGATTTATCTTCTTATTTTCAATATCAATTAGCAGAACAGATTGTCATACCAGATGAGATGAATTGTTTAATATCTTTAAATGGTGCTACTATCCCATATTCATTTTATAATATAAGAGAAGGTGTTAATGATAAAGTTGATTTTATTGTCTGTGAAAATGGAACTCTAAATACTGGAAGTGCGACTTTACAAATACCAGCTGGTAATTACTCTGCGATAAGTTTAGGAAATTATCTTGAAGCTAATATCCCTAATCAAGTTTTTACTGGGACTACATACTCTTTTAATTTCACAGCAGATTATCAAAGTGATAGTCAAAAGTTTCAATTTAATATAGCTGGAACTGGCGTTGATGCTGGTAAAGTTTTATATATCCAATTATTATTTAGCTCTGGTGAAAATGCTTCGTCTCACGCAAGAATAGAATTAGGCTTTAAAGAACGAGATGTATTAATCGTAGCTGGAAGTAGTGCTGATACTCGTATAAGTGATAATGTCGTTGATATTAATGGCTCAATTCACGGCGTATATATACGAACTAATTTAGTATCTACTGGAACTCTGGATAGTCAAAATGGAACATTCTCTAATATACTCGCGAGAATACCTATTAAAGTCCAGAGTGGCGGTATTATTTTTAGTGAAGCTCAAAATAATACTCATAAAAGTTTAGTTGATTTAAATCATATAGGAGTTTTAACTATCCGTCTAACAGATGAAAGAAACAGAATATTAGATTTAAATGGTCTTCATTTTCAATTAGGGATACAAATTGATTTTATCAAAAAAATAGAACCTATACAATTAGAAACTAAAGAAAGTAGGAGAGTTGCTGAAGAATCTAAAGAAGTTAATGAATATAAACTCGTAAGTGATACTTCATCTGGTAAAGTTGTTGAAATGTCGCAAATAATTAGACAACAAGCAGAACAACTCAATAGATATAAAAATAGAAATAAAGTAGGTCGTCCCAGAAATGTTGGAAGACCTAAAGGAACTACTAAAATTAATCAACCTTAAAAATCTCTTTAAATATATATTTATATATAAAATGGGTTTTCGTTTAGGAGAAAAATTGTCATCTGGTCTGGCTAATGCTACGCGTGTAGGTAAAAAAGTTTTAGGTGAAGCTTCAAGAATAGGTCATAAAATATCAAGTGAAGGTGGTAAAACTTTATCTGTTGTTGAGCGTGTCCCTATTATAGGAACAGCACTCGCTCCCGCTACTGGTGTTATTCGCTCTGGATTAGGTTTAGTCCAGAATGTAAGCGACCTCGCTGGGGCTGGTGAAAAATTACTTACTGGAGCTGAAAGTGTCGTAAGAGCTGGAAGTGGTGCTATTAAATCTGGTGATTATGCTGGTGCGATGGAACAATTACGAAGAGGTCAAGAACTTAAAGTAAATGCTAAATCTAATTTAGAAAGAGCAAGAAAAGTCGCTACTGAAGGTGTGGCTTTAGGTAGGTCTTCTCAAAGTGCTTTCGCTCAAACGCAGAAAAATCTAAATAGAGGTTTAGTAGGTGGTATTATGGGTAGTCTAATGGACCCTTAAGATAAAATAATATTATCTTTTAGTATTTTTTAAATATATAAGATATATATAAAATGTCGGTTCAATTAGAAGCAGATAGAATTAGGAATACTTATTATTATGCTCTTACAAGCGACCAAGGTGAAGCGGGTCATACAGATATAGGTGATTTCTCTTTTAATATACCACCTTTTCCTTATCCAGAACATAATTCAGCTCAAAGATGTATTTTCACTCTTCAAGGTTTTATTATAGGAGACCAGATTGCTAATCAACAGATAGGTCAAACATCTTATTTTTCATTAGAGATTAATGGTCTGGGTTTATCAGCACAGAATTATAACTCAACTTCTAACTTTCCAGCCATAGCTGGTAATCCAGCTATTCATTTAGGTTTAACAACATCTAATAGATTTTTAATACCTAATATCTATGAAGAGTTTAGTAGCACCTCAACTGGTCGTGTAGGAACTGCTGTCGCTGGTGAGATTTATGATAATGTTCCTATCCAGAGATTAACTGGTAATTATGATTTAGTAAATCCTTATGTCTTATTATGTAGTAATCCAGTGGGTAAAAATATTGTCTGTTCTGTTTTCAACGACCAAGGAACTCAGATAGGAGCTAATGCTAATTTAAACTCTATTTTAAGATTTAAGATTGAATTAATACCAGACAGCTAAATCTAAATAAAACTAAAACTAAAACCTTTTTATCTTTTATTTTTTATATAAGTATTATCATAAAATTATGGAAAGAGTTGCCCCTCCGTCGCTTAATTATGATAATATTCTACCTCTTGCTATTGAAAGTCGTTCTAATCGCAGAACCTTCGTCCCACAGAACGGGACAGTCTTCACTAATACGACTGGTGCTACAATCGTAAGAATTGATGTTAATGCGGACTCTATGCTTGATTGTGCTCACTCGTACCTTTCTTGCGAGGTTCTCAATGAATCTGGTGCTACTAACACTTTGTCGTTAGAGCAGTTTTGTCCCTCTTGGATACAGCGACTTCGCATTGAATCTGGTGGAGTAGTAATTGAGGATATAAATGAATATGCTCGTCTATATGCTATGATGGTTCTTAATCAATGTCCTAAGGACTATATCGTTCATAACCTAACCCAGCAAGGTCTATATTCTATTCCTCACTCTACAGCTTTTAGAACTGCGACTGCTGGTGGTTTCACGGCAGCCGTCAATGATGCTGTCGGTTTTACTCATTCAGCCGTGTCAGTCACCGATGCTGGTGGTGGAACTGGTGATTTAGCTGAACTCCAATATCCCTCGGCAGCCCAACTTATCCTTCAAGGACGAACCATCGCTGGAGTCGTAGGCGTCGCCGCCGGAGCTGGAAACCAGCCTACCGCTGGTGGATTAATCACTAACGGCTTTAACTATAAGATTAATAATGGTGAGGTCAAGAAGCAGTCATTCCCCTTACTTTCTGGATTTCTCAATATGGATAAGTATCTGCCTCTTATTATGATGAATGCTGGATTTACTATAGAAATCCATTTATGCGACGCAAGGCGTATCGGTGTTGCTATGGTTGAGTCTGGTGCGGCCGCCAATATCCTACAAGCTGGAGTTGAACCAGTATGGTCTGTTAGGTCTATTGAGTATGTAGCACATCTCATAGATTTAGATAGGTCTTTCTATGATAGGTTAAGAATGGTTATGGAGCAGTCTGGCGGTGTCCTTCAACTCGCGGGTCAGACTTATCGTCATTTCGCCGCCCAGACTCCAGCGAATGTGGGACCTCATACGATTTCTATTCCAGCACGAGTAAAGAGTGTTAAGTCTATCTTTGCGACTTTCATTGCTAACGCTCAACGAAACGCTGTGGGTGTTTATTCGTCTTCTGTTTTCCAGAGAGCTAATGTTTCGTCATTTAGATTTGAAATCGGTTCTGTCCGCTACCCAGCGAAAGATGTTGTCACGGGTCCCGAGAGTCTTGTTGAATTACAGAAGGCTTTCGGTAAGTTAGGAGATTATCAGCACCAGATGGCGTATGGTCTTAAACACTGCTTTAATAACGGGACTCAGCGTAGCCCTCACACTATTAATCAGCAATCACTTTCGGCTTTCACTATCGGTTATGACTTTGAGGCATTCCAGCGTGTAAGTCTTGAAGCTGGTATTAATACGGCAGACCGCTCACTACCTATTAACCTCATATATAATAAAGATGGTGCTGGTGCTATCACTCACGTTGATGTGTATGTATTGTGTGATGCTATTTACTACATCAATCTTGATGGAACGGTCAGTGTTTCAGTTTAATCAATTTTAAACTAAAATGGTT
>Ga0099848_1000888_pt1 | contig 13938 bp, 13 predicted proteins | sample CB_VirMetaG_3_FD_78179 | JGI IMG/M metagenome (GOLD analysis project Ga0099848, IMG submission 78179) | Freshwater to marine saline gradient viral communities from Chesapeake Bay - CB_1508_1S Viral MetaG | ecosystem: Environmental > Aquatic > Marine > Coastal | place: USA: Chesapeake Bay... | reverse complement strand
CGCCATCATTAGCAACAACTTTAACGATTTGTGCGTGTTTAGATACAATAGTTCTTGATACGCCAAATCCGGGTCTTGTTAATATATTAACAGATCAAAATCCATGTCAATCATGATACAAGTAACAATAAATAATATAACGGGTCAAACACCATATGATATTTATGTGTGTGATTCCGATGAAAACAATTGCTTTTGGATAGCAACAATTTCATCATTACCATATAATTTTATTATCCCACCACCATACGATGTTATGGAAACTTTTTGTATTAAAGCGGTGGATGATAATGGATGTGAAATAATAAATTGTCAAACACCATAAAATGGGATTAATAGGTAGCGGAACAACTAACGAATGTAAAGTGGTTACAATTTTTCCACTAGGTGTTGAATGTGATACAACAAACCCATCAACATCTTTAGCTCTTGACGGCATTGCGTCTTTAATAATTACGGGTGGAACGGCACCATATAATATACAATGGAGCAATGGAGGTTCAAGTCAAACACTTTATGGTCTTGGTGGTGGTGAATACACTGCGACAGTTACTGATTATTATGGCGATTTTACTTCCGTCACAACTTGTGTTTTAGTACAACCAACGACGACGACAACAATATATTCTACCACAACAACAACTTTACCTTATTTTTCGGGTATAACTTTCTGTTTTAGAAGATGTAAAGAAAATGAATGCGATATTTTTACTTTTCAAGGGTCAAATATTATAAATGGTTATAATTCTTGGACATCAACAACAAATAATTTATTAATATATTATGATACAATTGCCGCAAATTGGGTTCTTAGCGGGTATACGGTACCAATTGGTTATAATTCAGGAATAACAACGTCTAACGATTTACCAACAGCAAATCCCCCATTAAATTGGTCAGTGCAAGGTTCTAATTATAGACAAGATGCTTCAGCGGCAATAGGTAATTGTGCGCAGCAAAGTGCAACATTTGCTAGGACTATTACAAATTCAAGTTGTTCCACATCAAAAGATGGTTCAATTATTGTAACTCCAAATGGTGGATCTGGCTCCTATATATATTCAAAAAATGGTGGTCTAACATATCAATTTTCACCTGTTTTTAGTAATTTAGATTCTGGATCATATACAATTGTTATTAAAGATACAATAACAAATTTAACTAAATCTGAAGTTGTTGTGGTATCAAATATAACAGGAACAAAAACTTTTAATTTAAATTTGTCATCAGTGGCACCTATTGTTACATATTTACCGCCAAATAACGTTTATGATGTTACCCAACAAATTTCACAAACAAAACAAATCACACCATTTAACATAATACCAAATCCAGCATTACAAGTTGGCGAAACTTTAACTTTTGATTTTATTTTTAGAGCAAACACAAGTTTTCAATCTCCGGGTAATGCGGTGTTTACAAACAACTTGTTATTATATAAAAATGGAATTTTATTAACCGGATTAACATCAACAACAACTAATACTACTGTAGGGTTAAATATTTGCTCTGCAAACACATTGACATCGGTAACATCAATAACAGCATATAATGCAATTTCTTTGACCTATGGCGACACACTAAGTGGTAGTGTTTATTCAAATACTTCACTCTCAGCAACTTCTTCCGTTTTAGGTTGTACGTCATCAGCAAATAATTTAATTTCTTATGGTCCACAAAACTTAAGTATAACACCACAAAAATGTCGCACAATAAGCCCAACGTCTATAAGAAATCCTCAATTTACTAATAATTTAAACTACATTCAACCTCCTTTAAATATATCATTTACAAATAAATGGTTAACTAGTACGGAATCGGGTATTAGCGGATTTACCTATGGTGGTAACGTAAATAGTCCAACATCTCCCGGCACAACACCAAAAATATCATATAATTTCACAACTGGTTGCTTGACACAAAATATTGCTTGCTTCCCAGTAGCAAATACTGTAAATGGCGGACCATTAACCGGAATAACGGCAAATCAATTAACAGTACAAGCCGGAACAAGAGGTGGTATTATAAATTTATGGTTACAATTGGGAGGACTTTTAAGTGGCGGTGCGTGTACAAAAATATTTGGAACATTAAAGGTTTCTATAAATTCTGGCGCATACACAACATTAACAACATTAAATGGTGGTTTAGGTACTTGTTCGACAACATATTCATATGTTATTCCATTAAATGCAAATTCTGTTGAATTTTTATGGGAACAAACAAGAATCTAAATAATTATAGTAAAGGATATAAATGTCATATATTTTAAAAAATACAAATAAAATAGTAAATACCCAAATTACTGATGTGGGTAGAAGAAAACTATCGCAAGGAAAATTTAAAATAAAATATTTCCAAGTGGGGGATAGTGAAATATTTTATAATATTATTTCTGGATATAATCAAAGTGATAGTTTTGTTTTACAACCACAATTTAATTCACAAAATGATACAGGCGTACCTGAAAGTAATAAAGCAAATATTAAATACCCGCTTTATTTAGATGAAAATTTAAATAATAGTTATGGTTTACCTTATATGAGTTCAGATTTTGATTCTGTCTTTGAAAATGTCTCATCTAGAGGATTTTTTACTGGCTCTAGCGGATCTTGGTCTGCAATAACTCAAGCGGGTTACTTAGTAACATCAAATTACTATATTGATTTATCAACAGTAACCGGAGGGACAAAAATAACAATAATTAGCGGATTTTGCAACACAACAACACCAATTGTTTTTACTGGTTGTTGTGATCCAATAACATCAACAACAACAACGACAACAACATCAACAACAACTCTTGGTCCTTGTGATTTAACCGGTACAACAGCAACAACTACTTGTATAATAACTGGTAATACAAGAGAAGAGGGTGTGCCAATTGTTGGTGATTTTGTAACGATTATTTTTGATTGTAGCGCTGATTGTGGGGAACTTGATAGTTATCCAATATTAACGTATAGAATATGTTGTATATTAAATGATGTTTTTGTATTGGATAGAGAAATACCTGACTTAGCGTCATTAGGTTATACTGGACAAGCTCAGTTATTAATATACCCATCTGAATTTACCGGATTTTATGATTACGAAACATCTGAACAATACTGGAATCCTGAAACGATAAATTTTGAAAGTAGTTGCGACATCTCTAATGATTATGTTAAGATATGGAATATGGCAATCCCTTGGAGTGAGTCACCAGCAGGTATTTTTTCTTTAAAAACAAAAGATGTTAATTATTTTGCTAGTAAAAATTATTTGGGGTCAAAGGAATATTTTGGCTATCAAACAAATTCTGGTCAAAAATTTATTAATTCTTTTGGGGTTACAACTACAACGGACACTTTTTATTATAATTCTTTTGATGAACAAATTTATGTTGAACCAAGAGATCAAAAAGCAATTGCTATAATTCATTATACAAATCAAGGAATTGATTTTGAATATGGTGAAAAATTTGCAACACAAGAACTTAATGTTGAAACATCTGGAACAACAGGATTAGCACAAAACTTTAAATTAGATATTCCTTGGCTATTATGGCACAAAACAACAGGAAACACAATTGGTGAAACATTCTATATCGACCCTCCGGGTTATAGCGGATTAAATGTTTGTTATATGGTAACTGAAAAGTATGATATGGTTTCTCAGGGTATGAGGTATTATCATCTTTGGGATTTAAATCCGGATTCAAATGGTAATTTGAATAGAATTGGGAAGGTTTATCCCGATTCTAAAATGGTGGTTATAGATGATGAAGAAATCATTGCGGCTATGTCTTATAAATCAAATAGAAACTGGACATTACCAGCACCAAATATTAGCTTAATATCACCAAATTTATGTCAAAATTATTCATCAATTAATGAGGGTTTATTAACTAGTAATCAAGAATATTTGTGGTTAACATATCGTTTTGAAAATACCGCATTCACAAATTCTCTACATTGTAATTATTATAGCGTAATAAAGGGACCGGACCAAGAATGCGACCCAACACAAAAAAATGTTGTTGTTAGATTTGGCGATGAATTCCCATTCTTAAGAACCGGCACAACATGTAATACCGGATTTTATGCTGAAAAAATAATAATTTTAGCTCAAAAAGTTATCGGAAATCAGAGACCTTCCCCAACTAGTTGGAAAGAAATTGATGTGACAAATCAAGTTTCTGCTTCAACTTTATCATCTGGATATTTAACAGTTAGTTCACTAACAACAACTTCATTTATAATTGATAAGACACAATATGATAATGGTACAACATATAATTTAGATTCATATATTTCATTACCTGACCTTAATGAAACAAGTAATTGTTTAAATTTTGGTGATGAATATTATTTTTACGGCAATATTGAAACGGATATTCAATCGACCATTTATCAAATGAAATATGTTGTTAATTTAACAAATAATCAATTTAAAATTAGTACTAATCCAACATGGTCAGCAAATACATCACCATATATTACTGAAATTGGTTTATATGATGATGATAAAGATTTGGTAGTTATTTCTAAATTACAATCGCCGCAAATAAGAGAAGGCATACAACAATTCGCAGTTTCATATATATTTTAAGATATGGCATATATAATTAAAAATACTTCAGGTTTATTAAATACAAGATTAACTGATGTCGGTAGAAGAAAGTTATCACAAGGTAATTTTGTAATTAAGTATTTTCAAATTGGTGATAGTGAAGTTTGTTATGATTGTGTTCAAAATTTAAATCCAAAAAACAATTTTATAATTGAACCCGCATTCAACTCACAAAATAATGTTGGTGTTCCAGAAAGTAATAAACAAAATATTAAATATCCTTTTAAACAAAGTCCGGCAACAACAAATACTTTTGGAATTGGTAATTTTGATTCTGTGGTATCACCAATATATAACAGTGCAGCACCTAGAGGTTTTTTTAAAGGTGAAGAAGGTAGTTGGTCAGCAAATACTGATTATGGATATTTGGTAACGCCAAATTATTATCTTGATATTAGCACTTTAACTGGTGGTTCAAATCAAATATTATTGGTCAGCGGTACTTGCGATACATTAATACCGCCAACACCAGATGATTGTTGTTCACCCACACCAACACCGACACCTCCACCAACGCCCCCACCAACACCAACATCTATTTGTGATACGCCCACACCAACACCGTTTTGTACAACAGGACCATCACCGGGAGTTGGAATACCGCAAGTAGGTGATTTTGTTACTATAATTTATGATTGTTGCGGTGATTGTGGAAAGATTAGAAATGGTTATACTATATTAACTTACAAAATATGTTGTTTAGATAATTTAGGTACAACATTAACTTTAGATAGGGATTTACCGGATTTCGCAAGCCTAGGTTTTACGGGTGACGCTAGAGTTTTAATTTATCCATCTGAAATATCAGATTTTTATGGTACATTTATTCCAAATGAAATTACTGACCAAGACTTAATTAACTATGAAATTCCTTGTGATATTTCAGATGGTGTAATAAAAATATGGAATATGAATATTCCTTGGAGCGAATCACCAGCGGGTGTATTTTCATCAGTAACTCAGGACTATACAACATATAATAGTAGAACTTATTTAGGTTCAAAAGAATATTTTGGTTATCAATCGGTTAGCGGACAAACATTTTTAAATTCACAATATGAAAAATTTAGTTCTGATACTTTTTACTATAATTCATTTGATGAACAAGTTTACCTCCAACCTAAAGACCAAAAAGCAATATCATTAATTCATTACACAAATAATTCTGTGGATTTAATTTACGGTGAAAAATTTGCAATGAACCCTATTGATCCAACAGATGAGGGAGCAACGGGTCAAGCAATGAATTTTAAACTAGAAATACCTTGGTTATTATGGCATAAATCAACTGATGGTAAAATTGGTGAAACATTTTATGTAGATCCACCGGGTTATAATAAATTAAGTGTAAATTATATGTTGTCTTCTAAAAATGATGATATGAATGATCCGGGTTTAAGATATTATCATCTTTGGGATTTAAACCCGGATTCAAACGGTAATTTGAATAGAGTTGGTAAAGTTTTTCCTGACTATAAAATGGTAATCATCGACGATGAAGAAATTATTTCTGCTATGTCATATAAAGCAAATAGAAATTGGACATTACCAGCGCCTAAATTATCTTTAATTAGTTCAAATATTTGTGATGGTGATGTTGGTGCAACAACTGGTATATTAGAAAATGATAATGAGTTTCTTTGGGTGACCTATCGTTTAGGTAATCAAACAGCTAGCGCATTTACTGAATCTTTACATTGTAATTATTATACTTTAATACAAGGACCAAAGACTGGTTGTACAACAAATAGTCAAGATGTTTCTATTAAATTTGGATTAGAATTTCCATTTTTAAATCAACCAAATGGTAATTGTACGTATGGTTTTTTTGCTGACAGTATGAGCATCTTAGCTCAAAAAGTTACCGGCGATACTAGACCAAACCCTGAAAATTGGATTGAAATTGATGTAACAAACCAATTGACATCAAGTATGGTTGGTGGATACATTACGCAATCAGGACTTACCGCAACAACATTTGTTGTTGATATTGATTCATATACTGGAGGAACCACATACGAACTTAATTATGTAAATTTACCATTATTAAATGATAACGGCGAATCTTGTTTAAATTTCGGCGATGAATATTATTTCTATGGTAATTTAAAAACAGACATTGAGGCGACAATTTATGAGATGAGGTATGCGGTTAATTTACCAAATCAACAATTTACTGTAAGTACCAACCCAACTTGGACCGTTGAAAAAAAATCATTTATTTCAGAAATTGGACTTTACGATGAAAATAAAGATCTTATACTTTTAACAAAACTACAATCACCGCAAGTAAGACAAGGTGAGCAGCAGTTTTTAATAAAAATTGATTTTTAATTTTATGGCAAAAACAACAAAAAACACACCAAAAGTTTTAGGATTAGATGTTTCATCTAAAACAATCGGGTGGGCATTATTCGACATAAAAAGCAAAGAGTTATTAGAGTTAACACACATTTCTCCAATAGTTAAAGAAAAAACAGAAGATAAAATTAAGGAGTTATTACTTAAAGCTGAAGTGTTTAAAACAAAATTAGCCGAATATAAAAATATAGGAATAACTAAAGTAATAATTGAAGAACCCCTATTAAATAGTAATAATATTTACACAGTAGGAACACTTTTAAGATTTAATAGTTTTATTACAAAAATAATATATGATGAGCTTGGAATTACTCCTGAATTCATATCAACATATGATTCAAGAAAATTTGCTTTTCCTGAATTAGTAAAACAAAATGATAAGGGTAAATTTGTTTTGTTTGGCGGATTGCCTAAAGATGTTGACAAAAAACAAATTGTTTGGAATCTAGTATCCAGAAGAGAACCACAAATCACTTGGCTATATAACAAAAAAAATCTAATAAAAAAAGAGTGTTATGATATGAGTGATGCTTATACCTGTGTTTTAGGTAAAATGAAGGAACTACAGATTTGGTAATTTAAAATTTGTTTTCTATATTTTGTCTATGGAAAACGAAAAAGACATATTATTAGAGATTTTAAGAAGTATTTTAGGTAAAGAAAAAAATTATTACAATCTTAAACATCAAATTACTTTTGATTGTCCTGTTTGTAGTTATGAAATTAAGGAATTAGAACAAGGGGATGGTAAAGGTAATCTTGAAATAAATACTGAAAAACTCATTTATAAATGCTGGTCATGCTGCGATAGTCATGGTACACATGGTCCGGTGGGTAAACTGATTGATTTATGGGGTAATAAAAAGCAAAAAAAGATTTTTGATTTAATCAAACCAAAGGACGATGAAGTAATTAAATCAATAATTCAAAAAATTAGATTACCTGATGGGTATATTAAATTTAAAGATTCTAATCCGATTCTTATACAACATAAAGAAGCGTATAATTATCTAAAAAAGAGAGGTGTTACTGATTTAATAATTGATAAATTTGATATTGGTTACACAGTGGAAGGTGATTTTAAAAATAGAATTATAATCCCCTCATACGATTGTAATAATAATTTAAACTATTTTATTGCAAGGTCTTGGGTTAAGACAAAAATGAAGTATAAAAATCCCACAATTCCTAAAGATACGATAATTTTTAATGAAAGTAGAATTGATTTTAATAAAGATATCTATCTTTTAGAGGGGGCATTTGATTCTATTTTTGTTGATAATAGCATACCATTATTGGGTAAACATATTAGCCCTTTATTATTTGAAAAACTTTATAATGATGCTAAAAAGAATATTATTATAGCGTTAGATGGCGATGCATTTAATAATGCACAAAATTTATTTCATGAATTAAATGGTGGTATTTTATTTGGTAGAATCAAAATATTAAAACTACCAAAAGATAAAGATGTTGCCGATTTAAAGGGGCAAATAGATGAATTTGAAATTTTTATAAAATAATGATTGATTTAATTAAAATAAGAGAAGAAATAATAGATATTTTAAAAAATAAATATGAAAGCCAAAAACTTTCTTTTTTAGAGGAAGACCATATTTATTTTATGAATGATATTGATGGTAATTTAAGAAATGATTGGCCTTCAGTGTCAAGAGTTCTTAAATATTTTTATGATGGATTTGATGCCGAGGCAATTGCTCATAAGAAAAGTAAGGGTGATTTAGTTGTTAAACAAGCTTTATTAGATGAATGGAGTAAAGCGGGTGAATTGGCGGTTAATATGGGTTCTAGGGTTCACTATCTTTTAGAAAAAGAATCACTTAATATTTTTAATATTGAAAAAGAAGTTAGACAACCAATATTTGATTGTAATTTTGAACAAATATTAAGAAGTGATGCCATGATTCAGGGAGGAATTAAATTTCTTAATTTAATGAAAGAACGAGGCGCTGTTTTATTAGATACTGAGGTCGTTTTAGGCTCCGCTGAATTAGGATACGTTGGTCAAGCAGACAAAATTTGGCTAATTGAAAATAAAAACAAAGACGGGTTCGGCATAATCGTATCGGATTATAAAAGCAATAAACCAAAGAATTTTATACCGAATAGTTTCACTAAAAAAATGAAATTCCCATTCATCTTTTTAGATGACACCGCACTAGGTCATTATTCGGTTCAGTTACCATTATACGGTAAACTTTTCCTAAAAATGTTAGAAGGCACAAAATACGAAAATTTAAAACTCTACGGCTGTATAATAGTACTACTCAAGGACGATTCAGACTTTGAAGAATTTAGAGTCGGTAAGGGTGCTATGGACACTGTTCTAACTATGGAAGTAAAAAAATATTTGAAATAGTTTTTTTGTTAGAAATTTTTCTATATCTTTGTAGTCAAAAAAAAAATAAATTATGTCAAAAGTATCTGAGCTTCAAACAAAATATGCTAAACAAGTTAGTGCAACTATTTTCCAAAGTTTCTTACTTGCCGATAAAACAGAAACCAAGAAATATTTGGAATTTATGTGTAAACTTTGGTCAAATAGAAATAAGAATAAGTTATCTAGGTCGGCTAAAGTAATTGAACTCGTTAATGATTTTGATAGTTGTTTAAACTATCTCACAAATAAAGATATTTATTCTCCTGAATATACCAATCTTAAAATTCTTCAAGATAGGATTGATGATGCGATGAGTCGCAAATTGGAAAAGGAATTTGACCCCAAAAAACACGGAACAAAAATTTATGAAACCGAAGATATATTAATTGTTAGACCACTAACTCAAGAAGGTTCAGATAAATGGGGTGCAAATACTAAGTGGTGTACTACCGGAAAAAATAGTAGATTTAAAGAATATTTTAGGCGAGGTGTTTTACTTTATTTAATTGATAAGAAATCATTAAAATTTGCTAATTGCAATAAAATTGCTTTTTATATTAGTTGGAACAACCATTCTGTCTTTAGTGATTACATTGAGGTGTATAATCAACTTGACGTAAGAATTTATGATAAAGTTATGTTAAATTCAGGATGGACTAGACAGGAAATTATTACAATTTTTAATATTGTTAGGACGTATATGTTCAATCTTGAATTTGTTTTTAAGGCAAAAGAAAACGTATCGAATACAATTAATACATTAAATAATATTGATATTGATAAATTAGTTGAATCTATTCATCTTATTAGTGAATCAAATGTTGAAGATAAAGATTATATTTTGGAAATTAAAAATAACATTGATTTCATTACAAATAAATTAAAAGAAATTATTTAATACATGATAAATAAAATTGTTCATTTTAGTGACCTACACATTAGGTTATTTAAAGATCACGATTTGTATCGTGAAATTATGTCCGATGCTTTTAAACAGTGGAGGGATATAAAACCTAATAGAATTGTTTTTACTGGTGATTTGGTTCATAGCAAGAATCAAATGACACCAGAACTTGTGGAAATGATTCGTTGGGTTTTGACCGAATGCTCAAGTATTTGCAAAACAATTTTGATTCCGGGAAACCACGATTTTCTTGAAAATAATATGTCAAGACTTGATGCTATTAGTCCTGTTCTTGACGCACTAAATGACTCAAATATTGTTTATTACAAAACAAGAGGTGTTTATGAAGATGAAAACATTGATTGGGTTGTATATTCATTGTATGAACATAATATCCCTCCGGTAATTGAAAAAAATGATAGACTAAAAATTGGATTATTTCATGGACCAATTGTTGGATTAAAGACCGATGTTGGTTATGAGTTTGATTCGGGTTTTGATAAGAATGGATTTGATGGGTGCGACCTTGTTTTATGTGGGGATATACACAAGAGACAAATTTTTGATATCCCAAATGGAAGAAAAGCATATATGATTGGCTCATGCGCTATGCAGAATTTTGGTGAGAAAATATCCAATCATGGTTATGGCGTTTATGGTGTAAAAGAAGATAAATATACTACTCACGATTTGACAAATAAGAGACCTTTTCTTAAATTTAAAATATCGTCAATCGATGATATTGAAACTGGTAATGAAATTTTAGTAAATGAATGACGATTCCAAAAAACATAAAAGATGAAATTAATCAATATTGTAAATTAAATAATATTGAAAATATTGATTCTTTTGTTGTTAAAATAATTAAAAGTGGTTTTGATATTGAAAAATATGGTCTTTTGAATGACGTTGAACCAAAAATTATTGAAAAAGAAATAGAAAAAATAGTTTATCGTGATGTTATAAAAGAAGTGCCTGTAATAGAATATGTTGAGATTGAAAAACCGATTGAGATAATAAAAGAAGTTCCTATTGAAGTTATAAAAGAAGTAACAAAAGAAATTCCTGTTGAAAATCAAGTTATAAAAGAGGTGATTGTTGAAAAAGAAATTATTATTGAAAATAAAGAAAAACAAAAAGCTTTGGAAGCAACAATACAAAAACTTAGAAACGAATTAAATGAAAAAAACAAAAAAATTGGTGAATTAGAAAATACGTTAAACGAAATTAATACAGTTTATAGTAAACCGGCAATTTTTTTGAATGGTTCAAATTTAAACAATCCAATAAAAAAATAAATTATGTCTAAAATTGAAGAACTAAAAAAACAAAATCTTAATCTTAATATTAATATTGTTGAAGTTATTAAACTTTTATTGGAGAAACCAAAATATGTTGAATTGATGGTTAATTTATGTAAGAAAGATACGAGATTTGATTTAGACCGAGTTTTTATTAAAGATAATTTAAGAAGTAATTATTATATTTCTGAAGTAAAAATTAAAGATAAATCATCGATTGAGCTTATGATGATTAATTATTTTTTAGATACATTTATTAATAAAACAAACTATGATTTATTTTATGATTTTATATCATATAATGAAAGAAAATTAATTGAAAATAACGATTTAAGCAAATATTCATCTTTTGATGATGTTAGAAATGCGGTCGCTATTGCGGAATTAAAATCAAATACAAAAGAGTTTGAAAAAGAAATTATTAAATTATATGAAACAAACGAATGGTTGGTTTTAAAACCATTAAGTTGGGATTCCTCAAAAAAATACGGTAATAATACGAAATGGTGTACGGCAGCTAAAAATGAACATTACCAGTTCTACAACTATTCACGACGAGGTATTCTAATTTATTGTCTAAATAAGTTAACCGGTAAAAAAGTTGCTTTCTTTAAAGAAAATTCTGATAATGAAATTTCTTTTTGGAATGCTGAAGATAGAAGAATTGATTCAATTGAATCGGGTTTATCTATGGAAGTTATTGATATTATCAAAAATGAAATTTATAATTGTAAAAACTCTAACTTTTCATTATTTAGTGAAAATGAAATTAAAAATTATGAATTTTTATCGAAAAATGAAATCCAAGAAACAGCGGAAACTCCGCATCCTGTAGCTATGGAGTACGATGAAAATCATTTTAGAAACAATACAGCGAATGTACCAGAAAATCAACTTAGAATTGTGTACCCAACCGAATAATAAAAATATAAAACAACATGATAACAAAATTAATTTTATGGAGTATATTAAGTTACGGCTTAATGAATATAATGGTTTACGGCTCAATCTTTTCCGGATTAAGAAATAACTTAGAATTATGGGGTAATAGTAAATTACCGCTTAATGAAATTGCTAATTTTATAAGTGGAATGTTTTCGTGTCCGATGTGCTTTTCAACATGGGGTGGATTTTTTCTAGGATTATTCGTATATTCGCCGACAAATGAATTATTTGAAATGTCAAAATATATTTCATGGTTTTTTGATGGAATTTATTCATCTGGAATTGTTTGGTCAATAAACGCCATTATCGAATGGTTTGAAGAAACTAAAAATAAATAAAATGGGACAAAAAAAGAAAGAACATAGAAAAAAAGTTAAAGCACGTAATGAACGTATTAAACAAGAACGTAATCGTGTTGAGAAAATATACAGTGAAATGTATAAAAAAGTAATGATGGAGAGAATTAAGGAGATTAGCGGTAAAACGTCAGACAATACACAAAACGAAGAGCAAAACACTATTTAAAAAATGAATATCTCAATAGATAGCTTAGATAATCCTTATGTGCAGATTGTTTGGGAGGATTCACCAGAAAACTTCACACAGGAAAGAATTAAGCGTGTTAAAACATACTTCTCAAAGAAGTATAATACCTCTAATGTTAATATTGTTTTAAAAACAATCCTTCAGAAAGAAGAGGAGGATACAACAGTTGACACATCTTTTAACATTTTAGATAAAAATTATCAACTTGATGTTGTTAAAAATTATTTAACACAAAAAGGTCTTGAGAATTCTTATGAGGATGTTGTTGGAATAAACAACATTGTTGAAAATAATTTGGTATTAAGTAATCCAGATATCTCACCGTTTAAAAAATGGTATATCAAAAAAATTGAATTTTCAAATTTCTTATCGTATGGTGAGGACCAAGTTTTGGATTATGAAACATTAAGAGGTGTTAGTGTTATTGAGTCGGATCCGCGAAATTTTGGGGGTAAATCTATATTATCTATCGACCTACCATTATATCTTTTTTTTAACACAACATCTAGAACTTCAAAAGCTGAAGATATCTTTAATAAATTCTCAGATAAGAATAAGGTCACAGTAAAAGGGGTTATTAATATTGATGGTGAAGATTATGTGATTGTTAGAACCGCAGAAAGAAAATTAAATAAAACAGGTGAGTGGAATGTAAAAACCGAACTTGACTTTTTTAAAGTTCTTCCAGATGGTGAACTTCAAAATTTCACGGGGGAACAAAGAAGAGAGACTGAGAAATTTATCAAAACCTCCATTGGTGAGCAAGAAGATTTCTTAATGACCATTCTAACAACATCTTCCAATCTAGAAGAACTCTTAGAAGCAAAACCCACCGCTAGAGGTCAAGTTTTAAGTAGATTCCTTGG
>Ga0099848_1000887_pt1 | contig 13949 bp, 12 predicted proteins | sample CB_VirMetaG_3_FD_78179 | JGI IMG/M metagenome (GOLD analysis project Ga0099848, IMG submission 78179) | Freshwater to marine saline gradient viral communities from Chesapeake Bay - CB_1508_1S Viral MetaG | ecosystem: Environmental > Aquatic > Marine > Coastal | place: USA: Chesapeake Bay... | reverse complement strand
TACATTGCACTGAGTTCCATGGTCATGAAAGATATGGGAAGCGCAAAGACGACAGTGAACACGACGATGCCCGCGATCGATAAAAGCGGCCCCCCCGACAGAATCATGAGCTCCGTGCCTTCAGGGCCGCCTGCCTGCGATTGGGATTTGTCAGAGAATGCCACACCAGAGTCGGGGCGCCGTTCCGGAAAGTCACTTACCACGGAAAAGTAGATGATGCCAATGAGTGATAATTTTGCCAGCCCTGCCTTGTACATTCCTCCTCCAATTGTGTCCCTTGCAGTCGAGTTTGACAAGCGTGTATGAGTTATATATGTTTCACATTAACGTCGGCATTTTGAGAGGCCATGGACCCGATTGGGGCAGTAATTTACCAACCCGAGTTGGTGCTTCAAATCACGTGCGTATGCCTCCTGTTGATATGGCTCGGTGTATCCAAGGCATGGGTTATCTTTGAACTCATCTTGTTGCTGTTGTTCCTCGGGCTCTGTGTACACGCCCTTGCGAACTCGGGATAAAAAACAAGGTGTGTCGAAGAAATGCGCGTCGCTCTACGTGCGTTGTAGAATAAAACGAACCATGAAGCACGTGAAATTATATGGAGACTTTACGCTCGGCGACCTCCTCAAAATGGCCGCTCGCATACACAAAAAGGTGGGGTCTGGGCGCAAAGAGCCCCATTACCAAAAGTGCCTCGCGACGGACCTCCGGTTGAACTCTGTGCCATGCGCATGCGAGGACCCTGTCCCTGTGTTCTACCACGGCGTGTGCGTGTGGCTCGGCCGCGCAGACATCGTGGTGGGCAAGTGTTGTATCGAACTAAAGGCGCTGAGCAAAGTCCCCTCCGAGGCCTCGGAGCAACTTTCTGACTATATCAGGGAAAAGAACAAGGTCAGCTTTTTGCAGGACGGAACGAGGCCTTACTGGGGGGTCTGCATCAACTTCAACAAAAGGAGTGGCAAGACGGAGCACTTTGTGCTTCGCGACACGCTGGACGGGCGATGGTCCATCGAAAATGAGCACTCGGAAGACGCCATGCGCAGGCCTGACGTATCCCCCTACTTCCAAGCTAGCCCCCAAGAGGACGTGGTCGAGAAACGCGCGCGTGAACGGTTCACGGGCCAGAACAGGCCATACTTTCAAGCCGAGGAAAGCATGAAACACAGGAGCCTCCTTAGGGATCTGACACGCTTTTCGGAATTTCACTTAAGAAAGACACGCGACCCGACCCAGACCGTGCTGATGGACGACGTGGTGGAGCACTTTGAGAACATGTTCGGGAGGAAGGTCGCCGGGACCGAGTTGGCATTCTGGGTTCGCAAATTTTTTCAGAAACACTACCGCGTGAGCTATGACCGTGCAACTCCACGTCGCAGACAAGTCGTGTATGGAGGGGTTGAACGCGGCCTCGAACTTATTTGAATCACTGCCCCATGGCCTCGCTGAAGAATTCGCCGACCTTGGCCTTCTTACCCTTATGAAAACGCGTCTCCACCCCCGATGGTCCAGCACTAGCCCTCTTCTGGCCCCAGACCTTGTGAAGGGTGTCGTTCAGCTGCTTGATAACCCTGTTCTTGGCAGGGATCTCCATCTCCAACCGCGCCTCGCGCACCTGCAGCGCCTGCTCACGCACCCTCAGAGCACTGGACTCGGCCATCAGCTGCAAATGCCAGTCGGCCAGCATCTTGACGTGATTCCAAGAGGATTGTCCTGCCTCCATCTGCATGTCCAGAAGGTGCTGTGTGCCCCCTGCAACGTTCTGCAGATACCACTCGACGGGCTTCATTTTGAGGGGCGGCGATGAGCCTCCCTGGGTACGGTCGACGAGGTGTTGCCTTGGCGGGGCCAGCAACTCGTGGATGCCCATGGAGAAGGTTGGGGGGCTTTGCACCTCTCTGAGGGGCTTCAGAAGGGGGGACGGGGTCGTGGCAGCAAGTTGCGGCTTGACGTGAAGCGGAGAGGGAAAGGAATTTGCTGGGGGAAAGAAAGAAGCAATGTTGGGGAGGGGTTGTCCCGACTTGATCCCTGCCTTGCCCTGAAGAGACCCAATCCCTGCAAGCTGGCACCCCCCTTGCGCCCCGCCGCCTGTTGCAAAGCCCAGTAGAGGGGAGGAACTCAGCGCGGACGCATACGTTGGGCGCGACGCCATGTTATCTCTGGGTACCAAATCCCCGTCGGGGTTGATGTCGAGCTCGACGTGCCTCGCCATTTCTTGGCAATTCGTTGCTCAAAAAATAAGTTTTACTTTTGAAATTTGACTTTTCACAAAATGACTTTTGAAAAACAAAAATTGTCCAACCCTTTTTTTATTATTGGTTTGCCGAGGATTGGAGATGTTTGTCGATGGACAAAGTCACGTGGCTTATCGCGTGGTTAAATGCGACGTGAAACTTGTCGATCATGGCGTTGTCTTCGGAAAAGGCCTTACACAGGCTGTTGATGTCCTTTTCGTCGTCCTGCGTCTCCAGCCACCCTGAAAGCACACCAGGGTGAGGCTCGAGTGGGGCCGGAAGGTGGGTGCGGAACTCACATCGGGTGTAGTTCCTGACGATGTACTCCATTTTGTTGGCCACCCACAGGCATATGAGAAAGTGAGAGTAATGGTTATTCACGATCATCCTGTCGGTGTCGTTTTTCCTCTTCTGGATCACCATGTTGTTGTTGCTTTTGATCTTTGAGATGACGCATTCACCACAGATGGAATCTTTGGGGAGCGGGGGGAGCGGCATGGCAGTGACGAGCTCACAAACGTGCCGTATGGGCAGGCACGGGGTCGACTCAAGCTCCTTCACCTTTTCTTGCACGAAACGCACACGTGCCCCTACTTCCGCTACGCACCTCTGCGCATTGGTCGCCCAATTGTCATTGATCTCCCTGCAGTACATCATGTGCCGCCTGAACCTCCCTTCACTGATGATGTCGTAGCTTTTGCAACAAAAAAATGTCTTGAAATCCTCAGCGCTCACGGGCCTATTCCGCTGTTCAAAGGCAGAAACTTCATTCTGCGCAGCTTGGGGTTTCTTTTCAACCCTTTTGCGCTTCACGTTCCTCACCATGTTGGCCAGGTTCCTCCCCACCGGCATAAGGTTGAGGTGATAATAAAACTTTTTTTTACTTATCCCCTGGTAATTCATTAGATTGGTCGTTTTTATTTACAGATATATTTAAGTGTGGGACTATTGCCCCTCGATGCAGCTTCATGAACGCTTCAAGCTGGAGATCAATACTGTCTCAGACCCTGAAAACACGTGCCACTGTAGTGGAGGAAGAAGATTCTACGCAGGAATTGGAGGAAGCTTTGAAACAAGCCGCGATCATGTCCAAGGCAGCAGACACTGGATTGAGGTCCACACGCGAATCCAAGGTTACACCAGAATGCAAGGCGGAACCAGAGGTGCCTATTCAATCGACTCTACCTGTTGAATCCAAGGTGGAACCAGAGGTGCCTATTCAATCGACTCCGCCCGTTGAATCCAAGGCGGAACCAGAGGTGCCTATGCAATCGACTCCGCCCGCTCAACCCAAGGCGGAACTACAGGTGCCCGTCCAATCGACTCCGCCCGCTCAACCCAAGGCGGAACTACAGGTGCCCGTCCAATCGACTCCGCCCATTGAATCCAAGGCGGAACCACAGGTGCCCGTCCAATCCACTCCGCACGTTGAATCCAAAGCGGAACCAGAGGTGCCCGTCCAATCGACACCGCCCGTCGAATCCAAGGCAAAAACTGAGCCCCTTGTTGAATCCAAGGCCGAACCTGTGCCCCTTGTTGAATCCAAGGCAAAAACTGAGCCCCTTGTTGAATCCAAGGCCGAACCTGTGCCCCTTGTTGAATCCAAGGCCAAAACTGAGGCCCCTGTTGAATCCAAGGCAAAAACTGAGCCCCTTGTTGAATCCAAGGCCGAACCTGTGCCCCTTGTTGAATCCAAGGCAAAAACTGAGCCCCTTGTTGAATCCAAGGCAAAAACTGAGGCCCCTGTTGAATCCAAGGCCGAACCTGAGGCCCCTGTTGAATCCAAGGCCAAAACTGAGGCCCCTGTTGAATCCAAGGCTGAACCTGAGGCCCCTGTCGAATCGACTACGCCTGTGGAATTCAAAGCCCAACCTGAGGTCCCTATGGAGACAATGCATTCGCATCCGAAGCCAGTGCAAGTCATGGACACGGTGGCGGAAAACGACACGAAAGATTTGGAAGAAGCGATCAAAAATATCCAGGAAGAATTGGGGAAATTGGTGACCAATGACCAAGATGACTGTGAAAAACCCCCCAATGTGCCTCCCCTTGGCACTGTGTTCAAGTTTTCAGGGCGACCGAACGCCATGCAAAAGACTTGGGACTGTCTCCACACGCCAGTGCCCGACAACATTCTACTGGAGATGATGGATACCGTCAGCGTATTGGATCCAGACAGAGTACAGGTCTTTAATGACTGCTGTGACTACCTGAGTCAAAGAATGGGGACGAGCCCCACCCTGCTCGATCTGTTGGTGTGGACCTACACACTGAACAAGACTTTGCTCATCAACGTCCCTGAATACGAGGACGGGGGGACTGTGATACACATCGATTACGACTGCCTGTCCTCCAAAAATCCTGGCCCACGCTAGGATGCCACGTACTCGCTCGTCACGCACCGCATCCATGCCCAGTACCCCCACATTTGATCCGGTAAAAATGACTTCACGAGCGACCTGAGAAGCTTGAAGAAACCCCGTAACTTTTCAGGAGAAGCTTGGCTCGACTGGCACATGAGGGTGATCTCGTCTTTTGGCAAAGCGCTCACTGGGACACATAGACAGTCGGCCAATAGAGCCTTGTTGGACGTATCGCACGTGAATTCCTTCAGGACCATGTCCACGTTGAGGAGAAGGGCAAAAAGCACCCTGAGCTTGTCACTGGGCCATGCCTCCGCGTTCTCCTTCAAGTGAATGCGCATCTTCTCCAGCCTTTTGTTTCCTGTGATTTGGTAAAGCCTCCTACAGGAACCGTCCAGGAACAGTAGCAGTGCCTGTTGATTCGAATTAAAGAAGATATGGAATAAAAATTCGTGCCGCGAATATCTCCGATCGATTTCGTTCATCTTTTTCATACTGCATTCTCGATTCCGTGTGATTACGTCTTCCTTATTTCCCACCGTTTTTTTCTATGCACCGCACCACGAAGCGTTGTTATTTTTAAAAATAATAATTATTCATTTTGTAATGATTACAACTTTGTGTTTTTTCAAAAATGTAATCGTGACAATAAATCAATTTTTTAAAAACGTTGATTAGCCGTCGCAACGTTTTACGACCCCGAAATTCAATCTACGCGTCCCTCAATTTCGAGAAAGAGACATTTTTATAATGAATTTTTTAGTTTTCGATTTCAATTTGCACATTTTTGACTCGAGCGGTACATTTTTGACTCAAGCGGTACATTTTTGACTAAAATTTTACATTTTTGTAATCAATTAAATATTATTGATTTTAATCGTACATTTTTGAGCCCAGCTGTATTTTCATCTACGACCGCGGGTTTTCACGGGAATTTTTCGGAAACAAAAGGATCGTCCTCGTGATATCTTCGGGCACATGAGGAAGAAGCATGGCCGGCGCAGGGGGCACCAAGCTGCAAGCACTCACCCCTGCAGGGCTCTGAAAAACTTTACGGACACCTTGGAAGCCAACGGGTGCTCGGAATTATCCCGTCGTGTTTGTGAACTGAGGCTCAGCGACGAAGAAGCTTCAGCCCTCCTCTCGCACTTGCATTGGCGCACGAGCAGGGCCGGGTGCGGGGACCGCATGCTGGTGGTGGCCAACGAGACCGCAACGGTGTTGAACGTCATCGAAAATCACCGGGTCAACTCCAAGGCTTTGGGTGCGTCCTATGAGAAAGTCTCCAAATCTTTGGAGAGGATCCGGAAGGCGGGAAATGCCGTGCCCGCCCCCCCTGCGCCCCTGACGTCCAGCTGGGCGGACGTCCTAGCAGGGAGGAAGAGACCCTCGACGCCCATGGACTTCCGGGAGCCCATATTTGCGCCGGTGCCTTGCATCCCCATGGCACAGTTTTCTTTTGAGTCATGTGGCGATTTCCTGCCCGACGTGGAAGATTTTTCTTTTTCTTGTGAGTGATGCGTATCTTCCCCTGTGAGTAATGTGTAGATGTGATGTATGTAGATGTGATGTGCAGATGTTTATGTGAGTACAATGCAGTATAAAAAAGACATGCGCGGGGATTGGCCGCGCGCACCTGCATGTCGGTCTCTTACGGGGAAATTTACCGCCGATACGCCCAAGTGTGCTTGGAGCAACAGGGAACCCCAGAGGTTGATCCAGCAGAACAAAACTTCAGCGCTCTGCAGGCTTTCCTGCATGCAAAGGGGAAACGACCCAGCGTGCAGGTGGAAGCGGTCAGGTCCAACGGCGTGTCCCGCATGAGGGACTGTGTAAAGGCATTGGAGGTCCTCGACACATGCGGATTCAAGAGATCTTATCATCAGAGGAAGTTCCACATGGCGTTCTTGGCGGCTTGTGCAAGGGCGTTTTTCAAGACAGACGAACCCGGGGCATTTGCGAGAAACTATCAGAAGCTTCTCGACATTTACGGGTGGAGCTCCATCACACAGGTGCGTGGCGAATCTCTACCGGGTCGCAAACTGCACGTGCGCGCTGACCCAAACCCCTCGACCGTAGGAAATTCTGATCAGTACGCCTCGAAGGTTTGGAAAAACTTACTCCGTGTCCCTCTTCTGCGCCGCACTCCTCTACAGCTGTGCCGCTGTCGAGATCAGCGTGTACAGGTAAGTCTGTTTCTCTTTCACGGCCGTGCCGCTGTCGAGATCAGCGTGTACAAGTCAATATCTGACCTTTTCAACTCCCCAGCACCTGTAAGAGGATCAGTCAGAAGCTTCTCCGTAACATTACCAAAATGCTGGGGCTACTCCAAGAAAGATCCAACACTCACCACTTGGTTCGTTTCCCGACCAACACGCTTGGAAACACACCATCCCCACTGACACACGACCGTGCTCACAGACTATTCTCAAGATGAACAGCGAAGAAGTCCACGTGCAGGGCCCGGAAGGCTCGAGTGACGTGAGGTATTTTTGACTTTCTTTATTGTATAATTTTGCATATCATGTTCAAGTGACAGACCTTTTCGCCTTGACAGGATCGCAAATTCCTACCCCAGCAAAGTAAGTTTTCAAATCCCTCCATCCCTAAACCCCTAAATGCCCTAAAAATCGAACCCAGTGTTCAAGAATGTGTCTTGAGGAGGCAAGGTCCTTTGCTTCTCCTGAAAGGGATCCGCTTCAGCACGCGATAGACTCAAGGTGAGTGGCGTTGTAAAAACACTTTTTTCCACACTTAAGATGTCCCTTTTGGGTACACTTTGGGGGGTGACCCCGTCGTCCCCAGAACCGATCGGAAACTCTGCATCTTGAAGACATAAAGCGTATTTCATGGTATGCGATACTCCTTTTACAAAGTATTTCACTTCAAAGATCTTAAAGTCAGCAGGACGTCCCTCTACTGCACTTGTGTCCTCGGTATTGGATCTTTTGTCAACCAGAATCAAATCGTACCCATTTATCACTCTTCCCAAATCTGGATGAGGGATAAAACTAGGTCTATACTTGTACACGTAACGTTTCTGCTCTACGGTAATCTCTGTAAAGTTATCCACCCCGACATTTTTTTGTAGCCGATGGAATTCCCGCACCCAGGCATCCAGTGCACGGGGGAAATTCCAAGTTGCTGTGTGAATCCTGCTGTACGTCAATACTTTGAAATTGGTCGCCATATCTTCATTCTGCCCAGCCCTTGTTTCATGACTGCCTGAATGTAAAATTTCGACATATGACACCACCTTCGGTACGAACATGACCTGTTTGAGACTTACAAGTTCATGCATCAATTTGCAGTTCCCCCAAAGTCTCACGTCAGAATCATCTTGCCACGATTCTTCTATTTCTTGGGGTTTAACTCCTTTGCCTTTTGCATGCTTTGGGCTCATCCTTGGATTAGGCAATTTTGTCAACTTTTTTTCATGGAAAAGGAAATTGAATTTGTCGTAAATCGATTCGTCAAGCTGCGATTGCACACCCTCGACTTCCTTGAGCTTCCCACTCTGAAATGACCAAACCATCGTTTCCGTTGTAAAATCACCAATATGCGTAAATGGATTGGTAGGTTTTCTCCGATACCACACGTCAACGACCATATCCAGAGATTTTCCCGCTTTTTCCTCAATTTCATGTGGGTCGGTCTCTCTCCTTTTTCTGTACATGTATTGCAAACTCTTTAATACTTTGTTGCCATTGGTGTGATACCGCTCGCACACGGTGATGTACATGAACCATGGCTCCAAGTCCTTGTGCGTGTGGACAGATCTGCATGGAGAAACAAAGAACGTAGGTACGTTCTGGATATCAAAGAGAAGGTCTCCACGCTCACTGTCCATGAAGGCTTGAAAGTGAGTTATAGACATCCCCGACCAATTTATTTCTTCATTATCATGAAGTTGTAAATTTGCATTACTCAAAATTTCTTTTAACTTCACGTACATCATCTCTTGAACAATTTTCCTCCGAAATCTGATTCGTTTTTGACTATCGGTGCTCCCTTCTGTCTTACCAGCTTTCCATTTTTCCAAAAAAGCGTTGCATTTTTCTGTAAATAATTGAATACCCCATTCACCTCGGTAAGAAAAGGTGACATGGCAATTATTCATTTTTTTCTGACGATAGTCAGGAACAAACATAATTTTCACCTGTTGGTGGGGTGTTAATTTCTGTTCCGTTGATTTATTCGTCGAATTGCTTTTATTCTCATCTCCCATCACACCCCTCTTGTAAATGGCAGGGCAAAATTTACTTTATATACAGATCCCTCCCCTCTCACACTGCTCTCCTCTCGAAAAAGTGCTTGTAAGGCATGATGCTGGACAAGGCCCCCGCTTCGGTGCGACATACTTTTCCAACCCCCAATGCTTCTACCCAGGCGTGTGCATTCACGTCCACGTCCCTTTGGTATTCTTTGCAGGTAAAGGGGTTTTCTTCCAGGTGGGAAGCCAGAGAGGTGTATTCTCGTTCTTTTCTGAAATCATACAATGAATACTTGTTTGTAGTGCGCTTATCGTTTTGGGCTTTCGCAGTGAAATAATGCATGTTGATTTCAGACATTATCCCTAGAACAGTGTTGAGCGGTGTCTTTAACTCCAAAGACAGTGTGATCCTTTCCTTCATGGGAGGGTACATTTTTATAATCCCCATATTTTCAATCATCTTTTCGACGTCCTTTCTGATATGTGGAAACTCCTCTATTTGCTGTGATGAATTCTCGGGGCCATCGTTGGCGTGTTGGTCTTGCGATGAATTCTCAAGGTCTCTTTCTTTCTCGTCTAACCACCTAGAGATTAGAACACCCTTCATGCAAAAAACGTCATATATTTCACCTCTTGTGTATTCGTTCATTGCATCAAACACTTCCTTCTTGGGCCTGTTAAAGAGATCCAGATACAAAAATCTTGTATTGTCGTTTTTGTTTCGCACGGCGGTATTATATGCGTCTGGCGATGTGAACAACAAATTTTGGATACCGCTGATTTTTGTTTGGAATGCGTCCATCTGGTGTGCTTGCTGTTTCAATATAGTCTCAGGAAAAAGATTGTAAATAACGAGGGAGCTGGTGCACAGCTTTTCTGGATCCTGTACAGGCCAACACGCCTTTCTCTCCATACGTAAAAGGTTATCATATTTCATTAAACTTTGCAGGAAGAGCACGTTCCCTTTGCATTCCATGGTCGAGCTCAAGGTCTCCCATCCGTTATCAATAGGTCTCAAAATTTCATGTATGTCTTGATCTTCGATGCTGTTATACATGTTGGGAAGTCCATATCGCAGTATTGTTTGTTTTTGAGCATTTCTGTTCCAAACCTCTTGAAACGTTTCCGTTTCGGTAATTACGTATATCCCAGGATCATTGTATTTCATCCGCATGTAAAAGTGCCCAAGAATGTTTGGAGCGTTGCTGTTTTTGATATCGTATTGCTGATAATATGCGTCATGGAAAAAGTCGTCTTGATTTTTTTTGTGCACGAATACTAGATTTTCAATTTTTTGTGGAAAAGCTGTCCACTCAAGGTATTCGCGCATTCGATCCTCTGACATCGTAAATTTTGTTTTTCCTTTTTCAATTTTTACTCCTTTGGCTTGAGGTCGGGCCACAAAATAATCATGGATTAGGTGTCGATGCGTCTTGGTTGTGGTAGGATGGTTAGGATCGGGCTCTTTCCAGATGAGCCAAATCTGGACTTCTTTCGATTTGTCATCATCCGCGGGTAGTGGAGATATTATTAGTTTATTTTCCTCACTATTTATTTCACGGGTCAGATATTGGTTCGGTGCCACCACAGGCCTGCCGTGCGAGTGTGGTACCGGTGGTGGGTCTTGTTCAGACTTCTTGTTTCTTTTATCGCCCCACATGACTGGTAAATCTCGAGAGCCCTTTGACATCCGGCAAGGTTGGTCATCGGGTGGGCACGGGTTTAAATATGTTTTATTTCTAACAACGCAGCAAGTCCCTCCATCACAGGTCAAAAATGTATCATCGGCGTGCCCCAAATCGCACTGTAGACTGGGCCGTACGAGGGGATTTGGAATGATTTTCCCGTATTCGCTTTTTTCAAACTTTCTTCAATGATATGTTCAATGGCATTCTTGAATCCTGCTTCCCATGATTTCAAACTCGCATCCAATTTCTTTATCTTTTGCCCCCACTGAACATTTGGATCTTTGGGATCTTCTGCAGTGTATTCATCATAATTTTTGAATTTCGTTATATCATTGTCCACTTTCGCCAAATAATTTTTGAATTGTTTTTTGATATCTGTATTCGTTCGCTGTTTTGCTGTATCATTCAACATTTTGAAGTTATTCATCTTTTCTGTGTTGACCCATGCTTCTACGTCGTCATGATAAACTCGCTTGAGATTTTCCAATTCGTCATCTATATTTTGCTGATGATATTCTTTAATTGCGTGCAATTTGGCTCTTAAATCTCCTTCGTAAAGATAGAGAACAGTCGTGATCTTTCCTCTTAGTGATTCTTTCTCTTCCTCACTCCATTGCAATTTTTTCAATATTTTCTCTTTCATTTCTTTTGTCGTCTTGTCCAATCTTTCTTTACTTTCCGCACTCCATCCATCACGTGAAAGCGAAAAAACTGAGAGAACCTTTTCAATTATATCTTTATATGATGTCCATTCTTTTTGGGCGTCATTTGACATTTTTTGATCTTTCATTGCCCCCTTTTCTTCATTAAATTCCTTTAGTCTGTCTATTATGAATATTTTCCTCCAATTGTTTGCCTGTTGATTAACATCATCGTAAAAAAGAACTTGTTGGTCTTGAGTGTCTTTAGTTTTTTGTACATTTACACCATCTTTTTCGTCACGCTCCCCACTCGACTCGGAATCTTTTTCGCGCGTATGCTTTGCTCCACCTTGTGTTCCGCGCCCATCCTCATGGCTTTCTTTATACATTTTATCTCTATTGTTGTAGTTAAATAAAGCCTTCGTTTTATGTTCTATGCCTTTGAATACCGAAAAATAATACTTTATAGTTCCCATATTGAATGGTGTTTCGTTTAAAAACTTGACTTCGGCTTCATAACGATCATTTGCGAACAATCTTCCACTTATGTAAACCATCTCTTTCATCAAAAATATCATCTTGTAACCGAACCATACATAAACTTTTTCTTCTTCAACCAACCTCAAATAATCACTAAACAATTCCATATATTTTTTCAAAACCATTTTTAACAGTTTTTCGTGATTTTCCTCGTTAATTTCTGTCATGTCTTCAGTAAAAATGTTCGATCGAATAACGGTCCTAAACTGTATTTCACCAGCTTCCTTAAAGTACGTGTCGAAATGTTTTTTACTCAAATACCGACACATCCAACGGAACGCATCTGCCCACCCTATTGCACACCAGTCAAGGAGTGTACGTTTCATAAGTATAACCCAGCCATCAAATTCTTTTTGCATGTCCCGAGGTAGCGCCTCCCACTTTTTAGGATAATTAAACATCTTATTCAATTGTTTTAAGTAATTTACCATGTCGTCAAATATTTGCCTGTCTTCATGTACCTTCTCATTCGATTCGAAATCAAAACCAGCCTTTTGCAAGAAATTTTTCCTGAAGTACTCATTTGTCAATATTTCTTGTAAATTTCGACTCTTATAGAATCCTCTGATTCTGACCAAAAGTAAATCAATATCTTTTTCATATTGACTTGACTGCTGATATTGATTATTTGCAACTTTATCTCTATAGGATCCCCCCTCTGGTTTTGTTTTCTTTTGCTCTTCTTTTGGTTTCTTTTCTTCAGGAATATGCTGAATGACAACCGTTGGCTCTTTGTCTGACCAATATATCCACATCTCACCGGAATCTGATACTGCAAACATAACAAAATCTTTACCCGAATAATCCCAATTGATTGGAGTATTACCTTTTAAAATTGTAGGAGTATAATTAATTTCGTTCACAGTCCCGGTTTTTGCGGCTCGAGAATACTTGACTCCCTTTTTGATTTCATGATTATAAGGCCATTTCTTGTAATTCACGTAAAACAATTTTTCGTCTTTATAATAGACTCCCAACTCCCCTGGGACGACGTCCACCTTTATGTCCTTTACGGGCATTGTCAGGAGCATCACCTTTTCGTTCTTGTTCATCCCATTTACTTTCACATAACTCGCCGATTCGAGCTGTTTCACACGTGCGTATGTGGTCGACGCCGCGTAAGACAAGGCCGTCAAGACCCTCATGCGCACCCGCGTGTGCCGAGTGCTTTTTACCCACATATATACTACTCCATGCGCGCCCGATAAGTGCTATTTGTCCCAAGGGCCATAGTACCTAATCCCGATGTCGCGCTTGTTGAATGCGATGAGCTTGTCGTCAATCCACTGCACGCTTTCCCACGGAGTGCATGGCGGGGGGTGGGTGAGCTGCATGGTTGTCTCGGATGTACGAGTGTCCAGGACGCGGATAGGCCCCGAAGTGCAAGCGACTGCGACGACACGGCAATTTCTTTTGTCGACTGCAATGGAATTGACGGGGCCCCATCCTGGTCCGGAGATGACCTTGTCTTCCAAAGTTTCCGCGTCCCACAGCCTCACGGTGCCATCCGCGCCGCCTGTGACGATGCCGCCGGGGACGTGATCCACGGCGCGCACGGCCCCCATGTGCCCACTCACAGCGCACCCCGGGTCGCGGATGTTCAAGGCGCCGTGTTCGCATGTGCAGGCCGCGTTGTTTGCGTTGTGCGCGGGGAACATGGCGAGGTTTGTCGGGGCTCCGTGTTCGTTGGCGGCCCACAGGGATGGTGTGCCCCCCTCGTCCCCTGCCGCGAACACAGGGTCGTCTGGGGCCCATTTCACCGCGTAAATGGGCCCGCTGCCCAACGGGGCGGTGGAACACATCCAATGCGTGTCGCAGCACCCCGTTGCCAGGCAGCCGTCGGTGTCGCCCAGGACGACCCGCGGCCCCTGTGCGTCCACGCAGGTGATGGGGCGACGGTGAAAGAGCACGAGGGAGAGGCAAGCCCTGGATATGCCGTCCTTCAAGGGCAGCCTCAGCACGCGGCAGTCGCGGGTCGCAATGACGAAATCTTTGCCGGTGCACAAGCCCCCGACCCTCCCGTTGAAATCCATGTAATCACAGGAAATTTTCTCCTCGCCCTCTGCCCAATCTGTCCACACGACGCGCACCTGGTGTGTAGGGCCATTCCACATCTTGTGCGCCACCACGTTCTGCACGCATGGATTTGCAGTCGTCGCCATTCCTTTTTTTTGACAAGCCTTGCGTCCTTGCTAATCATAAATAGATCCATTTTTGGAATTATAAAAAATATTTTTTTTGACAAGCCTTGCGTCCTTGCTAATTATAAATAG
>Ga0099848_1000881_pt1 | contig 14038 bp, 16 predicted proteins | sample CB_VirMetaG_3_FD_78179 | JGI IMG/M metagenome (GOLD analysis project Ga0099848, IMG submission 78179) | Freshwater to marine saline gradient viral communities from Chesapeake Bay - CB_1508_1S Viral MetaG | ecosystem: Environmental > Aquatic > Marine > Coastal | place: USA: Chesapeake Bay... | reverse complement strand
CACTAGTGTAGCGAAGGCTTTATATCAAGTTTTTGTTGAAAAGAAAGAAGATGATATTTCTAGAGAAGATGCTTTAGAATATTTTAGGGAAGAGCAAATCCTTAATGCAAAAGGTGAAAGAAAATATAAGGTAGAAGTTGTTGGTAAAGACGGTCGTTCATATGTTAGATATGCAACCCGCGAAAAAATTAATGACTTGAGACTTAATCCAAATATCAAGTCAGTTGAAATGACTGATAAAGGAGAACCTTATGAGGGTGAAAAGTCTAAAGGTGAATATACTGCTAAAGCAAAGGCAGGTAAAGACTGGGATGGTGATGGAAAAGTTGAAAGTGGTTCTAAAGAGCACGCTGGTGTAGTTCATAATGCAATTCAAAGAAAGAGGGGTGGAATTCCTGATGGTCAGGATACTCGCAAAGAATCCGTTGAATTTATTGGTGAAGTAAAGGACGAAGAGGAAACAAAGAAAAAGAAAGGTGGAAAAATTGATGTAATGAAGGGAAAAAAGAATAAGTGTGATGTTCTCCCTTCTCTGGGGAAAACTGATACAGTAATGTCATCATATGTTCCTGCGGGAGCATTTGTTGCTGAATCGGAAATGAGTGCTGGTCAGCGTATGTTCCATCAAATTCTTCACGAAAAGGCAGTAAGTCAGAATCAGCAAAAACTTGCTGGAATGGCACTCGCATATCTCAGAGGCGAAAACCCAGACGCCAGTGAAGAGGTAAAGCAGATGGCAAAAATGGGTGAAAAGAAACTTCGTGATTTTGCAAAAACTAAGCACGAAGGTCTTCCTGAAAAAGTAGAAGAGGCTAAGGAAGAGGGTGGATGTGATGATGATAGAAGAGATGAATATGCTAAAAAGAATGTAATTAAGAATAGAATTCGTGCTGCACTTGGAGTTAAGAATCCCATTATCTTAGCAGTTTCAAAGGAAGAAACCTCTATTGATGGTGAGCAAATTGATGAATTTCTTGATGCATTAAATCCTTTTAAAAATGTGTCTGATACTATGAAAAAAGATAGAAAGGATGTTACTACTGGCAGTGGGTCTGCAAAACCAGGAACAATAAAGGGAAATCTACTGAATAGAAGAAAACAAGAAGCAGAATTGATGAAACAGTCTTATGAATTAGATGGTGAAATGGTTTCTGAAGAAGAATCTGATAGTGGAAGAGATGAAGACAGAGAGCGTGGTTATTGGGGTGGCAGAAGATATTCTGGTGGAAGATATGCTAGAAGAGATAGAGATTATGATAACGACCCAAGATATGGTTCTACTGCTTCTCAGAGAGAAAGGGATGAGAAGAGGGAGGAAGCAATAAAGAAAGCTGCTTATGAAGCAACATTAAAGCGTGAGCGTGCTCGTCGTAAGAAATGATATTGATAAATAATTACATACTACCTTACTAGGAGGTAAATCATGGAACTTGCAGCAATTTGGGCATGGATTATGGCCAATGAAGCAGCACTAGCAACAATTCTTCTCATTCTTTCTGAATTGCTTGGTGCCGTTCCTAAGTTTAAGTCAAATGGTCTTCTCTCATTCATTCTTGTTCAACTTCAAGAGCAAGCTAAAAAGAGAGGTGCTGTAGACCCAACACCAGAAGATTGATATCATATAAAATCTTCAATCATAAAGAGACCTTAATTAAGGTCTCTTTTTTATTTTTATAAATAATTTCTAGGAAATCGTTTAAAGGGTAAAGAACATGGCTCTTTGGGGCAATAAGGATTTAGTTTATTCAGACGGAACAATTTCTGTCAATCTTACCACCAAGACTGTAGAAGGTGCTACTGGTGTAACTACCTTTACCTCAGCAGTTTCAACTGGTGATGTTATTACTGTTGGTGCTGGTGCAACATACGGATATGCTGTAGTAGTTGGTGTTACTTCAACTACCCTTTCTATCGCATCTACTGATGGATTTGTTTCAGGTTTAACTACAGTACCTTCAGATACATCATATTTCATTTCAGAAGAACCTCTATATACTGTTGTTGATTCAACTTATAGAGCACCAGAAACTAAAACTACTGGATTCTCCACAAACCCCGTATTTACAACCGTTGTTGGTGTATCTACATTAGAAGTGGGAATTGCTGCTACCACAACAGTTGGTGGAAAGGCTGGTGCTTACGGTGTCACTCATGCAGGTTGGGTTGGTGTTACAACCTACATTGATATGCACGGCAATCTTAGAGTGAAATCAGAAACTCTTGTTGCTGGAAGTTCAATCGTTGGTGATGCAGACGACGATAGCAGATTCCCAGAAAGCTGATAATAGATGAGATTTGATGAATTGAACAAAAACAACTATTTGTTGTTTGCAATAAAATTCTATAATAATCCTCAAGCACTCACAAGAGAGGACTTTGAGGATGATTTGAAACGCATCAAATATATCAAAAGATTATTAAAAAGATATAAAAATACTGGTGTAATTAAAGTTCATTTAGTATTAAATCATTTGATAGTTCTTTTTAATGTTTTTGATGAAGCCGCAGTTCCATTACTTTTTTATAATATGGAAGAGGAATTGTGGCCTTCATTAAAAAGTTTTTTGATGTTTTTGGGAAGAATTCCAGAGTATCCAAAGTCTGGTGTAGATGATATACAAGAAGATGAATATTGCTTATCTCTTTTGGAGAAAATTTAATGGAAGACAAAGTAGATAGAATTCTTAACATCATTCGTCATCTTAAAGAAGAAGGAATAATTGCTAATTCTCTTGGTGGTGGCCAGATTGCTGGAACTCCTGAAGCAGGCGATGCTTTAGGAGAGTATCCATCACAGAAAGGAAAAAAGAAAAAGAAAAAATATATGAGTGGTGGTAGAGGTTCAAGAAAATTGTGGTTGCAATATTTGAAAAACAATAAATAATACTAAGAGTTTAATGTAAAGGTGACTGTTAGAAAGTAGGAGAAAAATGGCACCTTTCCAAATTAGACGTTCTGACTTGGCAAAACTTGATGTTTTAGAAACCAAGTTTAATATGTATGAAGACCTTAGTCGTCAAATGATAGACAAGTTGGAACAAGCAGTGGAAAAAATATCAGATTCAAATAATAAAATTGCGTCTATTCTCACAAAGCACGATGAAAGAATAGAGCAGAATATTAAAAATGATGAATATCTTACAAAACAAATTGATGAGTTAAAGCACGAAAATAAAGAAGACCATAATAGAGTAATTAAAAGAATTGAGAAACTTGAACAGAAGATGGATGATTTTGTTAAGTTTCGTTGGATGGCAGTAGGAATTGCAATAGTCCTAACACTTTTTCTCTCACAAGCATCTAATGTTGTCAGTATCTTGACACCCGACCCCACCTCTGTTAAGATAGAGGAGACCAAGTGACCCTTCTTTTTGATGGATTTTATTGACGACAAATACATTAGTCTGTTATCACCAAGACTTCAAAAATTTAAGAAAGTAAAAGTAGGTCTGTATAACTTCCGTTGTCCTATTTGTGGAGATTCGCAGAAGAACAAGAATCGCACAAGGGGATACATTTATTCTGTAAAGAACAATACTAATTTCAAGTGCCATAACTGTGGTGCTAGTTTGTCGTTCAATAATTTTCTCAAACAGATTGATTCGACTCTCCATCAACAATATTCGATGGAAAAGTTTAAGGAAGGATTTACTGGAAAGAACTTTGTTGTTACTGAACCAGAGTTTAAGTTTGAAAAACCAACATTTTCAAAAAAAGTAAAACTGAATCTGCCCAAAGCGTCGGAGGATGTAACCGCAAAAAAGTATCTTGAGTCTAGGAAACTAGACCCAGAAAAATTTTATTTTGCTAACAAATTCAAGGAGTGGGTAAATACTTTAAAACCCACTTTTGATAATACCAAATACGACGAACCACGCATTGTAATACCTCTTTATGGGTTTGATAGCAACTTAATTGGAATTCAGGGAAGAGCACTCATCTCAAACTCTGTTAAATATATCACCATCATGTTAGATGAGGAGGCACCAAAAATATATGGACTTGAATCAATCAATACTAAATTACCAATCTATGTGGTCGAAGGACCCTTTGACAGCACTTTCATCAACAATTGTGTGGCTTTGTGTGGTAGTGACGGTGACGTTCGTTGTCTTGAGGGAAGCGATATTATATTCATTTACGATAATGAACCCCGTAATAAAGAAATTGTCCGCAGAATTGGGGGCACTATTGATAGAGGTTACAAAGTCGTCATCTGGCCCACAAACATAATTGAAAAGGACATTAATGATATGGTCCTCTCTGGACATAATATCAAAGATGTGATAGAATCAAACACCCACTCTGGACTACTAGCAAAAGTTAAATTTAACACTTGGAAGAAAATATGAGCAACGGAACAAAGGTTATTAAGAGAAATGGTAGCGTTGAATCTCTGGACCTAAATAAACTCCACATAATGGTGGAAGAGGCGTGTAAGGACCTTGCTGGTGTCTCTGCCTCTCAAGTGGAGATGAAATCTGGAATTCAATTTTATAATGGTATTACAACCGCAGAGATTCAAGAAATTCTAATTCGCTCTGCTTCTGACTTGATTGATTTGGATCATCCAAATTACCAATTTGTGGCAGCAAGACTACTTCTATTTTCTCTGCGAAAGCAACTTTTTGGTAAAGCATATGATCACCCAAATCTTCATGAGCATGTGAAGTCAAATGTTGATAGAGGTCTATATGACCCAGAAATTCTTAATTTTTACAGTAAAGAAGAATTTGAAAAACTAGATTCTTATATTGACCATAATCGTGATTATCTCTTTACATATGCTGGTCTTCGGCAGGTGGTTGATAAGTATCTAGTCCAAGACCGTAGTGATGGAAGATTGTATGAAACTCCCCAGTTTATGTACATTCTTGTTGCTGCAACAACATTTTCTAAGTATCCAAAAGAAGTAAGATTAGATTACGTTAAGAGGTATTATGACGCAATCTCAAAACACAAAATCAACATTCCAACACCAATCATGGCAGGAGTGCGAACACCACTTAGACAATATGCTAGTTGTGTTCTTATTGATGTTGATGACACCCTCGATAGTATCTTTAGTTCTGATATGGCTATCGGTAGATACGTTGCACAAAGGGCGGGAATCGGTATCAACGCAGGTCGAATCCGTGGCATCAACAGTAAAATCCGAGGTGGAGAAGTACAGCACACAGGTGTTATCCCTTTCCTCAAAAAGTTTGAAGCAACTGTCCGATGCTGCACTCAAAATGGCATCCGTGGTGGATCAGCAACTGTCCACTTTCCAATCTGGCACCAAGAAATAGAAGATATTCTAGTTTTAAAAAATAATAAAGGAACCGAAGATAATCGTGTTCGTAAACTAGACTACTCTATTCAAATCAGTAAACTCTTCTATGAACGATTCATCCAAGACGGAGACATTACACTGTTCTCCCCACACGATGTTCCTGGTCTTTATGATGCTTTTGGCACTGATCGATTTGACTCTCTATATGTGGATTATGAACGAAATCCATCTATTCCAAGAAAAACTATCCGTGCTCAAGAACTCATTCTGGACCTTCTAAAGGAACGTGCTGAGACTGGTCGTATCTACATCATGAATATTGACCACTGCAACTCTCATAGTTCTTTCCTTGATAAAGTTGAGATGAGTAATCTCTGCCAAGAAATTACTTTGCCAACTCTTCCACTAAATCATATTGATGATCAATCTGGAGAAATTGCACTTTGTATTCTTTCTGCAGTAAATCTTGGAAAAATCAAAGCACTGGATGACCTTGAGTCTCTATGCGACCTTTCAGTTCGTGCCCTTGATGAACTGATTGATTTTCAAGGATATCCAATTAAGGCGGCAGAAATTGCTACAAAAGCACGTAGGTCTCTTGGAATTGGATACATTGGACTAGCACACTATCTTGCCAAACACGGTGTCAAATATGAAGATAAAGAAGCATGGGTTCTAGTTCACGAACTCACTGAAGCATTCCAGTATTATCTCATTAAGTCAACTGTAAATCTTGCTAAAGAAAAGGGTGCTTGTGAATATAGTCATCGTACAAAATATGCACAAGGAATTCTACCTATCGACACCTATAAGAAAGATGTTGACGAAATCGTACCAAATACTCTAAAATATGACTGGGATAGCCTTAGGGAAGATGTTAAGCGGTATGGGGTACGAAACAGTACATTGTCCGCACAAATGCCATCGGAGAGCAGTTCCGTTGTGTCAAATGCAACCAATGGAATCGAACCACCTAGAGACTACTTGTCCATTAAAAAGTCGAAGAAGGGGCCTCTTAAGCAGATTGTTCCGCAGTATCAAACACTCAAGAACAATTATACGCTTCTTTGGGATATGCCTAGCAATCGTGGTTACATCAATATTGTTGCTGTTATGCAGAAATTCTTCGATCAAGCGATTTCTGGAAACTGGTCATATAATCCAGAAAATTATCCCAATAATGAAGTTCCTGTTAGCGTAATGGCACAAGATTTTCTAACTACATACAAATATGGTTGGAAAACGGCATACTATCAAAATACTTACGATATTAAGACTGATGTTATTGAAGAAAAAGATGAACTTCAAACTCTACTAAATGCTATTATGGAGTCTGAAGAAGACGATTGTGAGAGCTGTAAAATTTGACATTTAATGGTAGAATAATCCATATATTTTAGTTTTATATGGATTATTCTCGCCAATATGATTTAATTATTAATAATGCTAAAAATAGATCTTTGGATGGGTATTATGAAAGACATCACATTATGCCTAAATGTATAGGTGGATCTAATGATATTCATAATTTAGTAAAATTGACTGCCAGAGAACATTTAATCTGCCATAGACTATTAGTAAAAATATATCCCGATAATGTTAGTATCCATAGAGCATATAATGCTATGGGTACTAGGTGTGGATTTTCTTCTAAGTTATTTGAAACAAGTAGAAAATTTATTTCGGAATGCCAAAAAGGTACGAAACATTCTCAAGAAACTAAACAAAAAATGTCAAAAACACGAAAGGGTGTTTATAAAAGTGAAGAGACAAAAAGAAAAATGTCTAAACCAAAAACAGAAGAAACTAGGAAAAAAATGTCTTTGGCGCAAAAAGGCAATAAAAAAGGTTCCAAAAATAAAGGAACTTTCTTTTGGATAAATAACGGAGTTATTGGTAAAAGAATTTCTTCTTCTGATGAAATTCCAAATGGTTGGAATCGAGGACACGGAAACTTACACATTAAAAACTTATGAGCAAATTTAATTTTAAAACAATTATGAATGAAGATACTCGCATTCAAGGAATGACTGTTTTTAATACCAAAGAGGTAAATACTAAAAAGTCTCCGATGTTTTTTGGTCAACCACTTGGAGTTCAAAGATATGATACATACAAATATCCAGTATTTGATAAATTAACTCAACAGCAATTAAGTTATTTTTGGAGACCTGAAGAAATTTCTCTTCAAAAAGATCGTGGCGATTATCAAACACTTCGTCCAGAGCAGAAGCATATTTTCACTTCAAATCTAAAATATCAAATTATGCTTGATTCTGTTCAGGGTCGCGGTCCAAGTATAGCGTTTCTGCCTTATTGCTCTCTTCCTGAACTTGAGGCTTGCATGGAAGTTTGGGGATTTATGGAAATGATTCATAGTCGTTCATACACCTATATCATTAAAAATGTCTATTCGGACCCAAGTGAGGTATTTGATACAATTATCCACGATGAGCGTATTTTAGAGCGTGCTAAGAGTGTTACTGAGTCATATGATGACTTTATTCAAACTGCGCAGCAATATAGTTCTTCTAATGCTTGGATGCATAATCTTGAAGGAGTTTCTTATGCAAAAGAGACTATCAATAATGTGAAAAGAAAACTTTATAGAGCAATCGCAACAGTCAACATTCTAGAAGGAATTAGATTCTATGTTAGTTTCGCTTGCAGTTTTGCGTTTGGTGAACTTAAATTTATGGAAGGATCCGCTAAAATTATCTCACTTATCGCAAGAGATGAGAACCAACATCTTGCTATCACACAAAATATTTTAAACAAATGGCGTAATGGAGATGACCCAGAAATGAAGCAAATTGCTAAGGAGGAGGAAGAGTGGGTTTATAAAATGTTTGATAATGCTGTAAATGAAGAGAAAAGGTGGGCTGATTATTTGTTCAAAGATGGAAGTATGATTGGTTTGAATGATAAACTACTACAGCAATATGTTGAATGGATTGCAAATCGTCGTTTAAAGGCAATTGGTCTTAAACCAGTTTATGATATTTCTGCTAATAATAATCCTTTACCTTGGACTCAGTATTGGTTAAATTCCAAAGGACTTCAGAATGCCCCACAAGAAGTGGAAATTGAGCAATATTTGATAGGAGGAATTAAACAAGATGTTACCAAAGATACTTTCGCAGGATTCCAATTATGATGAATGGTGTGAACAAGAAATTCTAAATGCTTATAAAGAAGCAGCAAAGCAAGATGAATTTCTTTTTGGTGATTATGATTATCGAAAAGAATGGATAGATAATTCTACAAATGATGTTCTTTGAGGGTCCTTCGGGACCTTTTTTTTTATAAATAAAAATATAAAAAAAACTGATAAAAAAATGTCTAGTCTTACATCAAAAGAAGTTAGGGATTTAATGGAAGCATATCAACAAGTATATGCTCCCCAAGAAATCTCAGAAGAACAAGTATGGGAAGAAGTAGAAGATTGGGTTAATGGTCTTCTTGATGAAGGTTATGACTTAAGTGACTATACCTGGGAAGAAATGTATGAGGCTTATATTGAAGAACAGGGTGGTAGAAATCGATCAACAACAACAGGGGCAGTAACAATGTATGCCCAACCAAGAGCTAATACTGGACAATCATATCAATCTCCATATGCTAGACCAAGACAAGACAAACTCAACAGTTTAAATACTGGGGGAAGAAGGCCTCAAATGCCAGGTCTTCCTTCAAATTATAGAGGACAAGAACTTCAAGCGGCAAGAAAAGCAGCATATTCTCAAATTGGAACTGGACGTTCAAATGCTGGAACTGGGGCTCCCCCAGCACCATCCAGCACCAGAGCAACCACAACAACCTCAACAGGCACCACAGCAGCACCAGCAGGCACCACAGCAGCACCAGCGGCAGGAAGTACAAAACCTGCAGGAACGCCAGCAAGAGCATTTTCTCCTGCTAATGCTTCCACAGCAGATAAAATAAAAGGTGGAATGGAAGTTTACAATAAGCAAAAGCAATCTGGAGATGTGAAAGGTGCTGCCCAAACTGGTATGGATGTTAATAAATTGAAATATGGTGATAATTTTGCTAAACCAAAAACTCCAAACCCACTGATGAAAGGTATGCCTGGGCAAAATAAGGCAGAACTTGATCAAATTAGAGGAAATGCTGCTCTTTCCAGCATTTCACAATCACCTTCTGCTAATAGAATTCTAAGTGGAACTGCAAGGTCTCAAACTGCCAATGAAATTGGTAAAGCAAGTTTAGATAGGTCTGCTGCATCAATTAGTGCAAAACCAGCACCAACTCCAGCAGCAAAACCAGAACCAACCACTCCACCCAAAAAACCAGAAACTCAATTATTCCACACTGATTTATTTGACCTAGTTAAGGGATATCTTCTTGACGAAGGTTATGCTGATACCGAAGAGGCAGCACTTGCAATTATGTCAAGTATGAGTGAAGAGTGGAGAGAAAGTATTGTTCAAAATTATCTTGATGAACAAGTACCTATTGGTTCTAAAAATTATGGAGATACAACGTCTGATAAATGGAATAAAGGATATAGTAGCTATATGAAATCTCATAAGGCAGGTAGAGAAATGACTCCACCTGCTATTCCAAAAGGTTATAAGTATAGTGAAAAAGCAGGAACTGTTGTTCGCAATTCTCCTAGTCAAACTGTGGCTAAGCCATCAAGATGATAATTTGACTTTATTGGTATGGGGGGTCCTTCGGGACCCTCTTTTTTTATAAATAACTAAAAAGTAAGAAAGAAATGAAAACTTTTAGCGAGTTTATGGTTATTGCTGAAGATAAGATGACTGAAAGATTATCTAAAATGAGTAATGATGAATTTGAACAATTTTTAAAGGGAAGAACACCTGGAGAGGCTAAATCATTTAGAGCAAGAAGAACCAAAGTTCCTGGAAGCACATTTGCAAATAACCAAAAACCACAATCACCATCAAGTAAAGGACCAATTACAAAACCATCTTCAACACCACCTAAAGGAGCACCAACAGGAAAATCAACCGCAATTGTCCCCAGACAATCAACAGAACTCTCAACTAAAGTTAAACCACCAGTTCAACAAATTAAAACTAATATGAATGTTCCTGGTGGTAGGAAAATTCCTGGATTAAAAAGTGGTGGTATAATTTCTGGATTAGCTGGGGCGGCAGATGAAAAGTTTAAAGGTTCTGGTAACTTAAGGGCAGGTCTTAGAGGTCTTGTAACTGGTACTGGTGCGGTTCTAGGCGGAATTGCTGGAGGTACAGCAGGAACAGCGGTTGGTGGACCTGTAGGTACTGCTATTGGTAGTTATGGTGGTCAAGCTTTAGGTGCTAATATTGCATCTAAGGCATTCGATGTTGCCGCTGGAGCAAATGCTAAAGAAAGAGCAGCGATGAGACAGCAAAAGCGCCAAAGTCAAGCAGGTGGAGCACTAAAAGGTATTGGTGGAAAAACTACTTTTGATACTAAAAAAGGTACTATGACAACTGGTTCTGGAAAACAGCAGAAAACAGTTCAATTAGCAAAAACTTCAGTAGTTACAGACCCTAAGACTGGAAAGAAAGAAGTAGGGTATCTTGCATATAATAATGGAAGAGCGGTCTATAAGAGACCAGATACTTCCAATAAAACTCTTAAGCAAACTTCCTCAAATCCACTTGAAAGACTTGGTAGAACTTTATTTGCTGGTGCTTATAAGGAACACGATGCTAAACAAAAAGCAGCAAAATTAAAACAGGCTGCTCAAAGTGACATTAAGCGTCAGCAAGCACTTGGAGTAAAAGGTTCTAAAAATCTTGTTGGCCCTAAGATTGTGGGTCCAAAAATTGTAGGTCCTAAAAAACCAGCACCAACTACACCAACAAAGAAACCACCCAATCTACCAAATATAAAGTAAATCTATTTAATAAATAATTTTATATAAACTAATAAGAATAATGGTTAACAAAACTATTGTTGAGGATATTAGATACTTATATTCCTCAATTTACTCTCAAGAAGAATCCCAATACTTATCAGAAGATTATGAAGGTGAAACCACATTAACTGAAGAGCAAGTGTGGGAAGAAGTTGAAGTGTGGGTTAATCAATTGCTTGATGAAGGTTATGATTTAAGTGATTATTCTTGGGAAGAAATGTATGAAGCATATGTAACTGAATTTTGGGGTGCATTGGGTTCTGCTGCGTTAAAAGGTTTAAAATTTGCGGGGACCGCAGCAAAAGCAGCAGCAAAATCACCAGCCGCTGCTAGAGTTGCTTCTGCCGCTGGAAGAGGTGTAAATGCCGCTGCAAGAGGTGTTGGGAGAGGTGCGCAACCAGTTTTATCTCGTGCAGCAACTGAAGCAGGAAAATATGGAACAATGGGTGCATTAGGATTAACAGCAGATGAACTTCTAACCAGAGGTGCTGGAAGAGAACTTATTGCTAAAGGTCTAGAGCAGTCTAGAAAACTTGGTCCAGCACTTAGAGGAGAAACTGATAGCACTACTGCAAAACCATCTTCTGAAGAAGATAAATCTAAAGAAAGTGAATCTTCAGACTCAGAGAAATCGGAGAAATCAGGAAAAGCAACAGGCAAAATAGTAGCAGCTGCCGGTGGTAAAGGGGGAACAGTTACGTCAGGAACAAAATATGCAGCAACTCTTGGTGGAAGAAAAGGTCACGTAATTTACGACGATGAAGGTAAAAAGACATTTACTACCGATTCTTATGAATATGATGCTTATAACGTTGTATTAGATTATCTATTTGAGAATGGTCACGTAGATACATTAGAGGAAGCACATTATGTAATGCTTGAAATGGAACCAGAAGTTATTCAAGATATTGTTGCTGAATATACTTCATATTGATTGAATTAAATAAGTTATTGGAGGGAGAAATCCCTCCTTTTTTTATTATAAAAATAAATAATAGATAATATAGGATGTACTTATGAGCTATGAAAATCCGTGGAAATACGGTAGCAGAGATTTTGACAGCGATGATATTGGGGAGTACTTTGGGTTTGTTTATCTTATTAGCAACAAGGTCAATCAAAGAAAATATGTTGGGAGAAAATATTTCTGGTCATATAGAACTCCTCCAGGGAAAAAGAGAAAGGTAAAGCAAGAATCGGACTGGAAAAAATATTATGGTTCTTGTCCAGAATTAAAGGAGGACATAAAAAAATATGGAAAAGAGAACTTTTCTAGAGAAATTCTATCTCTTCATAAAACAAAGCGTAAATGCAATTATGAAGAGACTCGTCAACTCTTCTCCTATAATGTCCTCACAGAATCTCTTGACAATGGAGACCCCGCATACTACAATAGTAACATCCTCGGACGCTATATGCGAAAAGACTACTTTTATGGAAACTCTTGAATCAACCCTCAAACTCTCTCACGATTGGGCACAAAAACGAATCACATATCTGAGCGATATTGAAAATAATCGTGATGCTATTGCTCTTCTTCGTGAATTTGAAGAATGGTTTGACCCAGAGATTACTGAGCACGATATTATCAGTGTCAATTATATGGTTGATGAGGACTGCTAATGTCCCAGTCCTTGACAATTACTAAATAATCACTTATTATGTAAAATCCCTGTTATGAGCAGGGTAATCGTTATGAGTCTTTGACGTGACATTTAGAGCCGTGGGCACTGCCCCTGAGAAGGGGAAATTCTCCTTTGCCTATACGGATGTAGAGTTCTATTAAAATTAATGCTAAAAAACCTTACAACTGTAGCCGTATCTCTTCTAGGTGCGGTTGCAACATCAGCGGCAACACTGCCAACACCGAGTTATGCTACTTCAATTGATAAATCACAAATTTCAATTTTAACCGAAGAAGTAAAAACTCAGGAGACAGCGACCAAAGAGGTTGCTCCCGAATCTCCAGAAAAACCTAAGGAGAAAAGACTAGTTTGTAAAGGATGTAATCCAAATGAATCCAGAACTTTGGAGTTTCTTCAAAGTCGAGGAATCACTGATAAAAACGCACTCGCAACCATTATGGGGAACATTCGTCAAGAATCCTCATTCGTTCCCAATATATGTGAAGGTGGTGCTAGAGTTTCCTACCGTAGTTGTAGGAGTGGTGGATATGGAATAGCACAATGGACTTCCATAAATCGTTATAAAGGTTTAGGAAACTTTGCTGCCCGTATTGGTGGAGACCCTTCTACCATTGATACACAACTTCGTTATATGATTACCGAACCACAATGGAGAGGTATTGAGGATAGATTAAAAGTTCCGGGAAAACCGATTGAATATTATATGCGTTTAGCGTATTCTTGGTTGGGATGGGGGCACAAAGGAGCAAGAACTGATTTTGCCTATAACTACAAAAACAAAATGGTCCTTACTGAAGTTTGATTATATGGGGTCCTTTAGGACCCCTTTTTTTATAAATATCTAAAAAGTCTATAAGAATATGTCTTCCTACGAATATCATAAATTCCTTAAGTTTTTATATTTTGAAGGATATGCCAATTCATATGAGGAGGCAGAATATCTTCTTGAAGAAATTAATGATGATGAATTTCAATACCTTATTGATGAGTATGAATATTTGATTGAAAGACCTGTTGGTAGGGAAGAAATGATTGCTGCAAATATTGCTAGAGCAAGAAGAGAACCAAGTGGAACTAAACCTCCAGCAACTACCTCAAGTGCTCCTAGCAGTTCCTCAAGTACCTCAAGTGCTCCTAGCAGTTCTACAGGGTCTTCAAGTACCTCAAGTGCTCCTAGCAGTTCTACAGGGTCTTCAAGTACCTCAAGTGCTCCTAGCAGTT
>Ga0099848_1000880_pt1 | contig 14042 bp, 20 predicted proteins | sample CB_VirMetaG_3_FD_78179 | JGI IMG/M metagenome (GOLD analysis project Ga0099848, IMG submission 78179) | Freshwater to marine saline gradient viral communities from Chesapeake Bay - CB_1508_1S Viral MetaG | ecosystem: Environmental > Aquatic > Marine > Coastal | place: USA: Chesapeake Bay... | reverse complement strand
TCTATCTTCTCCAGCTCGTTGAGCAACTCTAAAATGGCGGCAGGTATCTCTGGGGTTAATAGCCTACTTTCCATCATTCACTCACTCTCCTGATTCATTGGTGCTGACGGAAGAGGTTGCCATTCACAAACTTCGCCTTCGTTAATAGCGATCAAAGAAAAGTCATCCCAGTTATCTATACACTCATACCACCCCTTCTTTAGATAGTAAGCATCGTTCTCTTCATGGTATTCATCATTGCACTCATCATCATAGGATGATTCGACTGAGTAACGCTCAATCCACTGTGCGATAACAACTCTGGACTTACCTACGGCATTCTTGTAGTGAGCTAGTACCTTTCTACCAGTTTCAGGTAGTTGCTCGTCTACATTGATCCAGCCAACAGGCTCTCTACTGTACTTGGCCTTAATAATGTCTTTCCCTCTCTCCATGCCAGCCATATAAGCAACCGTTAGATCATCAGGCTCTCTGCTCTGTTCCTTCAATGATTGAAGGAGGGTGATAGCTTTGTAAATTCCTTCAACAGTTTTCTCTTGCACAGTAGTAGTTGCGGGGCTTATGCAGCAATCCGCATCCAATAAAGCATCAATTGCTTGTTGTATCGGATCAGTCATAGCACACTCCACACAAATACCCTTCCTCAGCTCTTCTGAGGGTGTACCGCATTCAATGCAGGTTCCTTCAATGCTCATTGTCTTTCTCCTTAGTCACAGGGATGAGAGGGGATACTTCATAACCTCCTTTTGGATCAGTTTTTAGAAACCCTCTTCGATATGAATCTGCTAAACTTCTGTCATTGAAAGGCTGATCGGTATGCCTACCAGTCACTCTATAACCAGCCACCTCTACACTATTCTCAAGTGAGGCTTTAGCTAGCTGGAGAACTCTTGCATGATGTTGTGCATCTTTATAGCTTACCGGGCGGAATCTTTTAATTAGCTCAACAATCTCCTGCATCTGTTCTTCGGTTACTACGCAGTATCTAGTCATCGGGAGCAACCTCCAGCAAGGTATATTCAGTGACACTTTCCCACGATATGGGTTCAGCAGACGATGTTCTCCTTGTGCCGCCCTTAAAGAGGCAATGAACTAAGTCATTAAGATGCCCGTCATACTCACCACCAAACCAAGGCTGTCTGATGCCTACTTCTCTGATTAATGTAATATATTGATAGGAAGCACCGTTTGAAGCTTTAAACGGACTAGTGAATTGATTATCAAATGCAGACAATTTACCAATATTGCTTTGATTGCTTCCTAGCTTACAGAGATACCCGCCCTCAATGATGCGTCGAATCTGCTCCTCTGTATACCCGGAGTAAAACTTAGGTTCTTCTGACTCCGGTAGTTCTGCGTGTGTGTGAATAACTACAGTATCTCCTGCTTTCATCTGCTTAAGCATCAGCTCAGTAACTTCTACTTCAATCTTTAAGGTGCTCACAGTACCACCTCCCCACTTTTGAGCTTCTTAATCAACTCTTCGGCACAGTCTTTACTCATGTAGACTGCTCCTGCTGCTTGCATCGTGCCGGTATAACTAATAGCCCAATCGGTGAAGTTGCATTCGTGGGTATAATACACAAACCACTTCTTCTGTCCCATATCCTCCCAATCCGCCTTCCAGTTACCTCCGAACTCTTCAACATAAGCCAATAGCCTGTTGTGGGTACGCATAACATCGCTGGCCTTCTCTGCTGCTTCTAGGGTCTTGCGTTCTGAGCCAAACTTACGAGCCTCTGAGGAAGAGGGAACTCTACGAATATCCCCTGTACTATCTACGTAAAAGTCTCCGCCAGCATGCTCCCATTGCTTAAGCTTAGGAGGTTCAATAGTGATTGGTTTACCCGACTGCAACTGAGCCATCCGCTCTTCTGTTAAATGTATTACATTATTCATGTCTAACCTCCATCTATATCCACTCGATAGGCGGTTGGCTGTCCACATTTGCAGTATTTGCTTTTGCCGTTCAAGTGACGGCCCTTCATAGCTTTGGTCTGGCCTATTCTTGGGTATTTGTGCTTGTTCACTTAGTTACCTCTTTCAATACAGGTGTGCAGATACTCACTACACGGCCCCCAGAAGGGTCTCTGATGACTTTATTGTATGTAAGAAGGGATAGGTCATTATCCCTTACACAAGTGTCCATGCTGATATATGGCACCTCTCTAGGAAGTGTCTCGATCACCACTAAATCCCAGCTATCGCTAGGAAAGGTAAATACTGTAAGGGCATACCCTACAGCTACGGTAATTGTATTCATTTTCCAGCCCTCTCTTCATATTCCTGCAAACACTCCAGTGCTAATTCATACTTCCGGAGCTGCTTGTACCAGAAGTCAATTGGTCGTTTGTTATACATATCCTTACAATGCCGCAGGCTGGTTGTAAGGCTTCTCTTGAATCCACTTAGGTTTGCTCTGTTCATCAGAAATTCTCATGTAAAATTAAGTTGCAAGGGTTTACTTAAGCTCCCGATACGCGGCTTCCAATATCTCCACGTCGGAGATGAAGAGATACTCCGCCGCGTCCTCGATGTAGCTCTTGAGATCGAACTCGTCCATGAAGTGTGGCGGCGTGGTCTCGTTGTTATGGCGCATGTCCAGCAGCGTTCGCTGGATGAGCATATCTACGAGTGCGGGCCTCATCTGAACTCCCCACGCTCGTCAAACATATACGCCATCTCGGTTTCTATGATCGCCTGAATTTCGTTTAACGTGATCTCCAGCGCAATTGACTGGCTGACAGAGTGCATCCCGCAGTGTATACCCCTGTCGCCTGCGACTATGTTGTAGATCTTTCGTATGATCTCTGCGGGTTGGTTTGGTGTTGGTGCTGTCATTGGTGTTGGTCTCCTTGTGTTGATGTAGAGATTGTATGTCAGTGTTATCAGCGTGTCAACACTTTATTTTAATGAATCGACCAATAATTTCTGCACCGTACCCTTGTCGACCAGGGCAGTCAGTACCCGTTCATCCACAGTCCCCGGCGCGACCAATCGGTAAACAATCACCGGCTTGGTCTGCCCGGTACGATGTAGCCTTGCATTGGTCTGGATGTAGTGCTCCAGGTTCCATGTCGGCGTTGTCCATACTATATGTCGCCCACCGTGTTGAAGGTTAAGACCGTGGCCTGCAGACGCAGGATGCACAGCGAGCATTTTCAGCTCTCCACGGTTCCACTGATCCATAGCGTCGGCGCTATCCCGTATCTCCACCAGCTCGGGGAACTCCTCCCGTAGCATCTTCAGCTCATGCCGGAACTGGTACGCCACCAGCAGGGACTCACCCCCGATGGTATCCTGTATGTCGCGCAGTGCTTCCGCCTTGGCGGTGTGGAGCTTAACGTGTTGGCCGTCCTCGTCGTAGACAGTCCCAGAGGTACACTGGAGTAGCTTGTTCACCAGTGAGGCAGCGTTAACCGCCGTTATGTGTTGCTCCGCGCTGATCTCAGTAGTGAGGTCTTTCTTGAGGCGCTGGTAAACCTTCATTGCGGAGGCCGGGAGTGGTACGGCGATATCGTCAACCATCATATCGGGGAGATCAAGATAGTCCTCTGCTGTCATGGACAGACACACGTCCCTGCATCGAGACTCGATCTCTCTCTGTGCGTTTGGCTTCGGTTCGTACTTCCACCCCATGTAATCCGATGTGAACCAGCGGTTACGAAAGGCTGTGACGGTCTTGCCAAGTCTCTCCCCATGATCGATCAGATAGAGCTGGCTCCAGAGATCCGTCAGACCTTGAGGCGATGGCGTTCCGGTGAGCTCGATCAATCGCTCCCAGTGCTTGCTCACCTTGCGCAATGCCTTGAACAGCTTGGTTGCCCGGTTCTTAACCTTGGTGGATTCATCAATAATCACAGTAGGCCACTGCCACCACTGCATCTCGTCGACCAGCCACGGTAGTAGCTCGAAGTTTATGATGTATACGTCGGCCTCTTGCTCCAGTGCCTTCCTGCGCCTGGCTGGTGTGTCAGCAAGCATGGCGTAGGTCATCTCTGGTGCCCACCTCCTGAGCTCGTCTGGCCATGTGTATTGAGCAACACGCTTCGGGGCCATGACAAGAGCGGGCTTGGGGAGCTGCTTTAGCGCCTCGATGGTTATAAAACTTTTACCTAGTCCACAGGATAGGAACAGCGCACAGCGTGGGGTATCTAATATGTGTTTAACGGCTTTCCGTTGGTATGGGTAGAGTCTGCTATCCATCAGCCCTTACCCCTTCAGATACCAAGGGGCAACCTCACCCTCTGCGTTGAGTGGCAGGTTTTCATCCGCCCATTCTGGTAGTCGGCACATGACCTCTTCCAGAAGCGGCAGTTGGTCGGGGTCGCCGTAGCATACAATCTCGTCGTGGATCGTGAAGCGGACATCAAGCCCCTCCTTCTCGCACTCCATCAAAGCATTTGCCAGTAGGTCACGCGCTACCGCTTGGACGATGTTCTCCACAAGGATTCCATGCCATATCTTACGACCGTTGGACTCAAAGCCATTATCCGTTGGCCGGGCGTTGGGGTAGTAGAGAATTCGACCCGATGGTAGTTTACACATGAGCCACGATCTGTTACGCTTATACTCAACTCTGGGTAGTTTTGGGTTGACCACACTACCACGTTTGGCGGCTCTCATGCAGTCATACCAGTATTTACGGATGTTGGGGTTCGCCGCCCTCCAGTCGGTAACGACCTTCTGGGCTATGCTCCCCTCGATACCGAAGGCTTGTACCGCCCCGGCACCTCCACCAAAGCCGCAGTTATGTACAAGTCGGCCCGATACAGTAAATCTATGCCGGGGCCCGGCGTTCAGGATGTCATAGACTCTAACTTTCTCTCGGGGGTTATGACCCCCGGCCACCCGTAGCGTTTCCCCACCTGATCCTGATTGTATGAGACGTTTTCCGCTTTCGGCGGCGTGGTCGAACCTACATTCCCCCTCACTGGTGAAAACGATATGGTCTCTTGTTGCCCTGAGTCCTTCATACTCTATTACCTCCTGATAGCCTTTGAAGATGAGCCCGTCATGCCCAACAAACTCAACTCCGTCCCAAAGTAACATATCACAAGTGACACTTTCTATAGGTACTATGCCTTTATTTGTCAGCACCCCCTCACCTTCTGCGATGCACCCTAATGTCGCCCCCTTCCCGTTCTGACGCTGGGCCTTGGTAACGTCGGCCTTATTTACCCCGTACATCTTCGCAGCGGTGGCTTCGTAGATCTTGCCATCGCCCCGGAACTCCTCAAGTACCCACTCCTCGCCTGCCAGCCACGCGAGAACACGGGCCTCGATTGCCGAGTAGTCTGAGATCAGGATAGACTGACCTTTGGGGGGTATAAGCGCAGATCGTAGGGCAGAGCCGAGAACGCCCTGAACGTCATCGCCGTAGAGTGTTTCCAGCCAGTCAAGATCTCCGGTCTTGATAGTATCGCGCAGGGTACTGGTTGCCTTCACCGTTCCACGGGCGAGGTTCTGGGGCTGGATCCTGCGCCCCGCCCATCGCCCGGTGTTCCCTGCACCGTAATACTGCAGGATGCCCCTTGCCGCGCCATCGCTGCAGGTGGAGACCTTCATGGCGTGATACTTCTTGGAGCTGGTCTGAGAGAGCTGCTGACGCAAGGTGAGCACCTCTGCAACCTCGGGGGTGTAGTCAGACGGGTTGAGTGACTGGATCGTAGCCTTGCGCATATCCTCAATCTCCACGCCGTTGTTGTTGAGCCACCCCTGCAGTTGAGCGGTTGAGTTTGGGTTGTCCAGTCCCGTGAGCTCCCGCAACTGGCTCATGCAACGCTCCCGGTGTGCGGTGTCAATTGCGATGGCCCCGTCGATAAGTGCGCCATCGAGGTAGATGGCCCGGTCGTTTATCCGCTGATCCTGATACCACACCTCCGGCTGGGCCATCTTCTTGAGCTTGCGCGACAGCTCACGCTCCACCTCCACGTCCTGCTTGCAGTAGTCGATAAAGTCCAGCCAGTCTTTATCCTCCGGGTCGGGCTCCGTGAAGGGCGGGATGGAGAACTTGCGTATCAACGCCTGACCCCTCCGGTCTTTCTGGTGCTCCAGCCCTAGCGCCTGAGCTGCGTCGGCGAGAGAAGCTGGCAGGTTCATCATTCTGGCTCTGGTGGCAGTGCAGTCCCAAGCCTCTGGCTCGGTGTGGAGCTTGACGTTCCTGGCTCCAGCGAGCACCACACGCTCAAACTGACTGTTGTGGGCGCAAGCCTTATGATCCAGTGGTAGAACCTTACTTAGTGGCTCATCATCCAGTATCGTCCAGCACTCCACCTCTCCGTCATCGACTGCCCAGCAACAGATCAACACCTCTGCATCTTCGGCGTAGGCGTGGGCTCCGGCTTTTGTCAGATCGATGTAGGACCTGGATTCGATGTCAACGTGAATAGGCATGGTAAGCAGCTCTCATTGCGCAGTCAGAGTCATACATATACTCAAGTTTTACCGCCCCTTTACGCACTAAAGAGGTCTCCTCGTTTTCGGCCCCAATCGCCCAATCATAGAATCGAACTATATAGTGGGCTTCGGTCTCCCCCTCTATGCACCCCTGATAGTTTATCTTCCCTTCGTCGTTAATGAGATGGAAGAATTTACCTTTGATATTCTCTTCAAATTTATTCGCCATAATTTTTACCCTTAGTTAAACCCCCTCCGAAGAGGGGGTGAATAAAACACTACCACTCGTCGCCGTCGTCATCATCCTCTGCAGACTCGAAGTCGTCGAGGTTCGCGGTAGTGACAGCACCGAAGGCATCCCCATCGGCCCAGAACTGCACTGCAAGGAGCTTGGCGTTGATGAACTTGCCGTAGGCGTTGTCTTGCGCCCAGAGGTCGATCTGTGCGTTGACGTAGCAGCCAGCGTAAGGGATGCCATCAGCCTCGGTGAGATCCTGCTTGCCACGCCCAATAACCCGGACCGCAGTCTTGTTTGAGGCCTTGATGGTTACCATGTCGGCGTACCCGTCACGTACCTCCCCCTCATCGTCCACGTTATCATTGCCGTGCTTCAGCAGGCGGCGCATTGAGTTGTCATCCTGCTTCTTCAGGACAGCCTTGGCCTTGTCAGCGAACTGCTCCTCTGCAACAGAGAGGATCGCGGCCTTGAGCGCCTTGTGCTGCTCCGAGCCATCCTCCATCAGAAAGGTGGCAGAGTATTTGGGCTCAGACCCTTGATAGCCAGAGGGCTTGAACAGTGAGGGGTATGATAGGCGGACATTTTTCAGCATTACTTTCATTGGTATTACTCCATAGGAAAATCATCGACATTTGCCGCGTTAACTTCGGGGCGAGGGTCGGATTGGTTTACGAGTTGGGTTTTACCCCGTGGTTTGAATGTGGCTTCATCCATAACGGACTTGGCCGCTCTCTTTCCCCCTAGCAATTTCTCAATGGCGCTTAGGGTCTGGAAACTTTTACGGTAGATCTGGTCGTCGGTGAGACCCTCTCTGCTTAAAATTTCAGCAGCATCGTTGATGAACCTGCGAGTGGCCCTGCCCTCCACCAGCTTGTGGCCGGGGATAGTCTGACCACCCTCTGCGAGCTTCAGGGCGTATGCCTGCAGGTCACTGATGTACGCCTTGGCACGCTCTGCCATCGGCAGGAGCCGGGCCAGCTCGGTGAGCGTCAGCCTCTCTGGTAGCTGCTCGGGGAGTGCCATCATGGACGCTGCACGCTCACGGCAGACGGCCTTGGCCCTGCACCACTGGCAAGCCTTCTCTGAGGGGGTGGCAGGAGCGTCATCCGAGAGCGCAATCGCTGCACGCTCCTTGATGTGCTCCCCAAACTCCAGCAGCTCCTCCGCCGTAGTCTCCCACTCGCTGATATAGTCGAGGCGTGGCTGGACGATGGCGAGTACCATCTTCTCAATTCCCAGCTCGAACTGGTAACGCTGCAGGGCTCCGAGGGCGTAGAGCTGGAGCTGTGAGTTCTCCTCGGCGCTCACCCGGATGCCCTTGCCCCACTTCAAGTCCACCACGTAGGCGGTGTCACCATGGACGATCAGCACGTCTACGGTACCGAAGCCCCCCGGTACCCATTCGTCAAAGACCACTCTCTGCTCTATCATCAGGCCGCCAGTCAGCTCCCTTACGTAGTCGAGGTACACCTGCAGCTCCTTGTGAGTGTCGGGGGCGTTCTCGCCTGAGAGCAGGCACTTCTCGGCTATGGCGTGGGCCTCTGTGCCCTCGGCAGCGTAGTCTGAGGACTCTTCTTTGATCCCTGCGGAGATCCGCAGGCTGGCCCCGCAGTTGCTCCACGTGGAAGATCCGGAGGCGGATAGCTTGGCGTGTTGGGTTGGCATTACTCTTCCCCTGTGTGACAAAAAATACCGCACTCGAAATCCATATCCTTTAATGGTCTGCCAGTAGCGTCAGGTGACAGCTCATCAAGAAAGATTCGCTCACCCTTCACCCTTACAAGTCTGGCACCAATACGGCGTGACTGCTCTGCCCTTTGCTGAAATTGTTCTGGGTGCTGTTTTCTGACTAGATTCCAATAGGTAGGAGAGGTCGCCTTTACGCAACCAATACAATTAGCGTTTGGATAGCCTAACTTGTAAATTCTGGGGAGATCAATGCCAGCATCAGAGATAATCTGGAAACAATCACCCTTTGTTAGCTCAAAGTCACCGAGAATGTGAAGTGTGTTGCCCCTCTCCTTGTCGCGGAAGTTCTCGAATCTTCCACGCTCGTCAGAAGTAAACCCTAGAACATGGAAATCAATATCATGATCCATCTCATATTGTTGACGCGCCATCTTCTTTAACTCAAGAGTGCAGGGCGCTCCAGCGGTGCCGGACATAAACTTGCGCTTCTCCCACACATCAACAGCGGAACAGGACGGATACTTGCTGTTAATCGCAACCTCAATCTCTACGCCCAGCCACTTCTGCACATCAAGTAGAAAACGCTGGTTGTCACCATCCTCCTCAACCACCGGATTATTGATAATGCGTATTTGGTGAGTATCGCCGTATTTCTCTAAGGTCTTTTTAGCCGCTACCGCACTAGCAGCGCCACAACTAAACCAGACAGCTATACTTTTCATAACGCCTCCACCTTCTCGTAGACATCTTTGACTTGGGCATCGGTAAGGTTTGCCACCTTGCGCCCTTCGAGGATCGACATTATGCCCTTGCGCTTGCCCTCCTGCGCCTTCTGGTTGAGGAGCTCCACCAGTGCGTCACGAGAGGCTGGGGGCGCAGCGGGGGTGGGAGTGGGGGTACTCTCTTTAATGGGCTCCTCGGGGGCTTCCAGTGGGAGTTCGGCTTGCTCCTGCGTGCCCTCGGACAGCTTGGCGTAGAGGTCGGATATCGCCCGAAAGTGATCTGAAAGGGCCATGTAATTGTCGGTTTGGTTTTGCATTTTGGTCTCCTTGCGTTTATCTTGTTGACAACGTGTATTCTACACAATAAAATGTGTAAGTCAACTATTATTTTGTTTTACTCAACCAACTGGAGACACTCATGAATGTGATGGACATAGATGAACTTATAGAGGCACTGCAAGATCGTAAACTGAGCCTGGTCGCGGAGGCCACAGGAATCCACCCCAACACGCTGTCGGATATAAAGAATGGGCGGTCTGATAACCCCACGCTGAAAACGCTGAAGGCGTTGAGTGACTACTTTAATGTAAGTAGGGTAAGCGCGCTTCTCTCTGGGCCTGAGTATGAGTTGAAGGATCAGGTAGACGAAGCCGCATACAAGGCACTAACCGAGGCTTTTATCCCGATGCTGGGGCTAACCAAGTGGATTAACGGCAGGAGATCCGCCTACGGGCTGAAGCACATTGCGGAGGATTACTTCCGCCGCCGCAACGAGGAGATGGGTATAGACGAATACATTTACATACGAGAGGAGATATTTGACCGTTGTATGGTAGAGGCTGGGTTCGCTCGTAAGCAGTTGCGTGGGGAGACCGGTAGCCCGTCCTACTCGGTGCTGGAGGGTTCAGTTTCGGCTATCGAAGCGTATATAGAGACTGGCAAGTTTGACTACAGCGGGTGCAAGGATGGTGAGGCATGAGCCGGTTTGACAAGAGGTTACTCCATGCGCGCCACGCGAAGATCGTCAAGAGGGACGGGGGAGAGTGGGAAGTCCGGCGGGGGGTGGTTACAAAAGACGAGGTAGAGCGCCACTTTACCAACGGCACCAAGGTCGGGGTTCCATTCATCCGGCAGGGGGAGTCCGTAACACTGGCGGCAATGCTGGATCTGGATAACCACGGGGGAGAGGTGGAGTGGGAGGATATGGTGGATCTCGCGGTGACCCTGATAAACGCACTGGCAGAGCAGGGGCTGTACGCCATGCCCTACCGCAGTGGTGGGGGCAACGGGGTGAACCTGTGGATGGTATGGGACACGGTGCAGGACGCGTACTCTGTGCGCCACCTGCTGCGGGAGGTGCTCGCTACCCACGGGTACAAGCCGGGGGATGGTGGGGTGTCAAAGCAGGAGATTGAGATATTCCCGAAGCAAGACCGTGTTACCGCAGATGGCATAGGCAACTGCGCAGCGGTTCCGTACCGGCCACTTGATGCCTTCACGCTTGAGGATACCGACGTGTTCCTCCCGTGGGACTCAAGCGAGCCAGTGCCGGTGGTGGAGAGGCCGGAGGCCAGTGCAGGTGGAGCGGTGGAGCTGTCGGAGGAGCAGATCGACGAGCTGTTGGGGTATATCAACCCTGACCAGCCATATAATGAGTGGAAAGACGTACTGATGGCTGTACACGCCGCTGGAGGGACGTTTGAGCAGGTAGAGGCTTGGAGCAAGCAAGGTGCCAGTTACACCGAGCAGGGGCTTACCAGACGGAAGTGGGAGGGCTTCAGCAGTGGCGGGGGGATCACCGGACGTACCCTTATGAAGATGGCCCGAGAGGGCGGCTGGGAGGGTGACGTGGTTGAATGTGATCTGGATCAATTCCCAGAGATCGAGGGTGGGGAGGAGGCAGACGCGAAGGCATCTATGGAGGCCAAGGATAATAGCGTTCCAGTCGTTGTGCGAGAGGTGAACGAGAAGTTTGCAGTTGTGTCACTGCAAGGGAAGATCCGCATAATGCACGAAAAACTGAATTTTGACGGCATCCCCACGCAGGAGTTCATGACCGCCAGTGATTTCCATCTGTTGCTCCACAAGGAGCCGAAGGTGATCGTTGGGGAGAAACCCATGCCTCTGTCCAACTATTGGCTCGGGAGCCCTGAGCGGCGGGGGTATGAGGGGATAACCTTCCTTCCACGCGGGGTAAAGACCGCCGGGGAGGAGGCTCAGGGGTACTTCAACACTTGGGCGGGTTTTGGGGTGAGGGCCAGCAGCGCCGGAGAGGGGGGCTGTGAGCTGTATATGAACCACGTCAAGGAGGTTATCTGCGGAGGGAATGAGGAGCACTACCAGTTTGTGGTGTCGTGGATGGCAGAGCTTATCCAGAGGCCCGAGCATAAGCCCGGGTGTGCCATCGTCATGAAAGGGGGTAAGGGTAGCGGGAAGGGAACCTTCGTGAAACCACTGGCGGCGATGTTGGGCCGACACTATATGTATGTGAGCTCCATGCAGGCGTTGCTGGGGAACTTCAACAGCCACCTCGGGGAAGCGGTGCTGGTGTTTGCGGATGAGGCGCTGTGGGGCGGGGATAAAAAAGCTGATGGGGCATTAAAATCACTTATAACCGAACCAAAGATGGTGCTGGAGAAGAAGGGTATCGATCGGGTGCTGGTGAACTCTTACCACCACGTGGTCATGGCCACAAACGAAGACTGGGTTGTACCCGCTACGGCGGGGGAGCGTCGGTATATGGTGCTGCAGTGTGCGGATATGTCCGGCAAGGATAAGGCGTACTTTGACGCGATCCACGCGGAGCTCGCCAGTGGTGGTATGGAGGCGCTGATGGGGGTGCTTGAGGAGTGGCAGAAACCGGGTTGGGTGGACTTCTATCGACCACCTGTAACAGACGCACTGCTGGAGCAGCAGGAGCACTCCAAGAGTGTTTTTGAGACCTGGTGGGATGAGGTGGAGGACTCAAATGCGGTTCGGGATGGCGATGATAAACACTTTCTATACCCCACCAGCGAGTGGATCGACACGGCGATTCTTACCGATTCCGTCATCAGTCATGGGCGGAGAAGGGGGGTTTCTGTAGCTGGTGTCACCCGATCCACGGTGGGTAGATTCCTGAGTACCAAAGGGGTGAGGAGGAAACGCGCCGTCTCAGAGGGGGTAAAGAGCACCCTTATCAGGATCTCGAAGGACGCGTGAAAAAGGCGCGTGTCTTGGTGTCTTGGTTAACGTATTGTTTTAGAAGGGAAATGACAATTGGACGCAGACACACGTAGGTTCTCAGTTCTTAGTATATAAATATTATTTTTCTATGTTTTATATTTTTTCTATATATGTACTATTTACTACTGTTTTCTTTATTTATTCTTGTCTTCTTGGAAAAATAAAGATAAAGAAGATAGAAAACAGAGGGTTAGACCGGACAGACAAGCATTTTACCTAGAAAATTATGCCTGTCCTGCTTGTCCAAGCGGATTTCACCGCCTCTGAGCATGGTTAATCAGGTCTCTCGCGTGGTACACTGTAGCGATGATGGAGAAAGAGATTGAACGGTATCTGCGACAGCGTGTAGAGAAGGCTGGGGGTCTGTGCCTCAAGTTCACCTCGTCGTCTGCTGGTGTACCCGACCGTGTGGTTATCCTCGGCGGGGAGACATTTTTCGTCGAGCTGAAGGCTCCCGGCAAAAAGCCCCGACCACTGCAGGCCAGAGTGATCGAGGGCATGGTTCTGAAGGGCGCTCGCGTGGAGGTGATAGATAGTAAAAAAGGTGTTGACATTCTGTTATCCAGCTTGTAGACTACTCGGCATGTCAGTAAAAGATCCAGAAAACTACAAGCTCAGGGGTGTTCGCATGACGAACGAACTCTGGGAAGAGATTTGCTCCCTCGCCCTCGTCAACGGGAGATCCGCGTCCAAGGAGGTCGTTGCTGCAGTGCAGTACCACCTGAAGCGCGCGAAGGCGAGGGGCAAGATCTAGTTTCTGCTCGCCCTGGTCGTGGCGAAAAACCGACCAATGCTCTCCTGTCTGTTGCCCCTCTTCGGAGGGGTTTTTTACGCCCGAGGCTATCCCACGGTGGGTGTGGAAGCTATCCCACGGTGGGTGTATACTGCAGGCACCATGATAAAGATGACTGTCAATACCAACATCGACAGGTACGTGAAGCGATACGGGCCTTCAACAGAGAAGCAGTTCCAGACAGCGATACTACGAACCCTGAACGATGTAGCGTTTACCGCAAAGAAAGACCTTGAGCGGTACGCCGATTCTGTCTTTGCCTCGCCAACCCCATTGACTAGAAACCCGGCGCTGGTGAAAAAGGCGGAGCTCACCCCCACGGGCGCAGTGGCGCGGGTCAAGCTGAAAGACAAGATGGATATGGCTACGAAGGGTTCCGGCCCTGCCGAGTACCTGCGGGCGCAGATAACGGGCGGAAAACGCCGAGATAAGCGTTCTGAGGCACTTTTGCAGATAAAGGGATACCTACCTACTGGGTATCAGGCGGCCCCAACAGACGCCTATCAGAACCGATATGGGAACATATCTCTCGGGCTCATCCAGAAGATCCTCTCTGATCTGCAGTCCTACGTCTACTCGGGTAGTGTTGAGCAGAACAGACCCCACAGGTACAGGAAACCCAAGCTGGCGGGACGCGCCAAGTACAAAACGACGAAGGGTAACAAGACAGTAGGCAAATATTTTGTTATACCCGTATTCAGCCGCGATGGAGGCAGGAACCGAGCTCCCGGCATCTATGAGCGCAAGGGTGGCAGGCCGATTATGGTTATGAGCTTCTTCCCCGCGGGCACCTACTCCAAAAACTACGACTTCCATCGATCCGTGGCGAGCTCGGTGTTCAAAAATTTCCGGCGGCGATTCGGCTACCACTTCGGGGCTGTGCAGGGCAAGTAGAGGCTATCCCACGGTGGGTCGAGGCTATCCCACGGTGGGTCGAGGCTATCCCACGGTGGGTCGAGGCTATCCCACGGTGGGT
>Ga0099848_1000878_pt1 | contig 14066 bp, 22 predicted proteins | sample CB_VirMetaG_3_FD_78179 | JGI IMG/M metagenome (GOLD analysis project Ga0099848, IMG submission 78179) | Freshwater to marine saline gradient viral communities from Chesapeake Bay - CB_1508_1S Viral MetaG | ecosystem: Environmental > Aquatic > Marine > Coastal | place: USA: Chesapeake Bay... | reverse complement strand
AGTACACTGAATTTGTGTTTGATACGCCAATTTACATGCAGCCAGGTGAACATTCTTTTGTTCTACTCTCAAACTCAAACAAATATGAAGTTTATACGGCAGAAATTGGTAAATTAGACTTAGTTACAAGTCGTCAAATTTCAGAACAACCATACTTTGGTTCATTGTTCTTATCACAGAACGGTTCAACATGGACAGCAGACCAAAGCTCCGATCTGATGTTTAGAATATATCGAAGCCAATTCTCAACTGCACCATCGACATTGCAATTTAATGTTGTTCCACCATCATCAAATGTTGCAATAGATGTGATGAATGTGACCGTTGGCGACTTGGTTCTTCCGAGTACATCAATCTCATATAGATTCAACTCTTTAATTAGTGGAACTGGAGTACCTACTGGCTACAAAACATTTGTTCCAGGTGAAAACTATGATATGAATGATGGTATTGGAAGAAGAGATTTGACAACAAGCAACAACTCATTTGTTGTTCAAGCTACAATGTTGACCGATGACCCAACAATTTCACCAGTTATCGATACGACAAGATTTGGTTTCCTTGCTATCGAAAATATCATTAATCAGATGCCACTTGCCAATTCTGGTTTTGAAATTTTAAGTGGTGGTTCTGGTTACGCTAATTCTGAAGATGTTATAGTGACTATATCTGGTGGCACATCTTCGGCAAATATTGCAACTGCTCGAGCAAATGTGACAGCTGATGGTATAATTGATGCAATTTATTTGACAAATCATGGTGGCCAAGACTATACTGAATCGCCAACAATTATACTAACACCTGGCTCAGGAGGTGGTTCTGGCGCTTCTGTAACCTATAATGGTGAAGATAAGAAGTCTGGTGGCAACTCTTCTGCCAGATATATGCACCGTGTCGTTACTCTTGCTGATGGTTTTGAATCAGGTGACCTGAGAGTTTACCTGACTGCATACAAACCTACTGGTGCAAACATTTATGTTTACTACAAGTTACTTTCCGAATCTGATCCAGACAATTTTGATGATAAAAATTATCAATTAATGACACAGATTGGAAATGAAACTTTTGTATCATCAAATCAATTTGACTATAGAGAATTGACTTTTGCTCCTGGTGTTGGTGGTGAAGCAAACAACTCCATTTCTTATGTTTCTGGCGATACAACATACAATACATTTAAGAAATTTGTTGTGAAGATTGTTCTTTCTGGAAGTAACTCGGTAGATGTTCCTAAAGTTCGTGATTTCCGTGCTATAGCTTTACCAGCAGGAGATTAATATGTCATACATGAAAGTAAAAGAAAATCATAATTTAGTTCGTGACAGTCATTCCAAAGCTGTGCTAAATACTGATGTTCAAGCTCTTAAAGAATATTATGCTAAAAGAGAAATTGTGAGAAAAGAGAAACAAGAAAAGAGTGAAACAAGAGAAAGACTTGCTAAGTTAGAAGATGATATGCAGGAAATTAAAAATTTGTTGATTGATATAGCTAACCTTAGAAAACAGTAATGGCACTTCAACAAATTGCTTTAACTAATACATTTTCGCAATGGGTTGCTTCAACTCAGAGAGTCGTATCTTTTGGAAATGCTTTACTAGTAGATTTTACTTTACCTGTAGATTATTCAAATACGAATTTATTTGTAGCAAATGATATTCAGGTTAATGGTGACGTAAATATTACAGGTACTCTTGTATTAGATGATTCTAATTATGATGACTTGTATGTAGCAGGAAATCTATCTGTTGGTGAAACTCTTACGGCAGCTAGTTTAAATACTGGCAACTTAATTATTAGCAGTAACTTAGGAATAACAAGTACAAATATTTCTGTAGGTATTCTTGAAGTACAAAATTCGATAACGATTGATGGAAATTATACACCAACAGCTACATCATTAAACGTAACAAATCAAGGCACAAGTGCTTTTCTTTTTGATGATTATGTAGGGGGTAACCCCGAAATTCGTATAAGAGGTGGTGAAACCCTCATTTTTACATTAAATGTACCAGGCCATCCTTTCTTAATTCGTGTTTCTGATGGTGGCGATTTATATAATGTTGGCCTAACTCATGTGAGTACTGGAGGTGTAGTTTCTACAGGCTCGGCCGCTCAAGGTCAAGTTACTGGTACCCTTTATTGGACTGTACCTGTAGAATTGGCAGGCAATACATATGTATATCAATGTCAAAATCATGCTATCATGGTTGGCGACATTGGCATAGATGCGGCTTATGGAAATTCTACTTTCAATCAGACCATAACAGATTATGGTAATTTTGAAACTGCAAATATAACGAACTTGATAGGACCAAAAGAAGAAATTTTCGCAACAGTTAACAATAGTACTGCTGCGGTAACAGTAGCTTCTAATATTGCTGCTTTTACAGCATTTACTCTTGCATTAGGATAAAAAGTGTCAATTACTCAAATAAACACATCGAATACTTTTGGACAATGGTTAAACACAACCATTAGCGTCATTGACACCCTCAATGCGTTTACTGATGGTGGAAATGCAAACACCTTCTATGTAAACACAAACCTTTCAATTGCTAACAACATGAATATTGGTGGTAACTTAACCGTTACTGGCAACATCACGTTAGATAGCATTGGTTTTAATGATTTGACTGTAAGCGGAAACGCAACTGTAATTGGAAATGTTGATGTATCACAGAACACCACACTCACAAATCTGACGGTTACAGATAATGTGGTGTTTCCTGCTCTAACCACATTAACATTAGATACTGCAAATATCACTTCTAATGCTGTCGTTTCTGGAACACTATATGTCACTGGAAACGCAACATTTACGACAAATACAATAACAGATTATGGTAATTTTGAGACAGCAAACATAACAAACCTTGTTGGAGCAGCCAATACTGAGATTTATACATACATTGAAAATACGGCTAATTCTGCAAATGCAGAGTTACTTGCAGCAGAATACTTAGCAATTGCTGTTGCTTTAGGATAAATAGATAAATAACAAAAGACAGAGGTTCATTTTAAAATGGCAAATACCTTCAAAAATTCTACACTTCAAGCGGTAGGTACAACCAATCAAAATGTGTATGCTACACCAGCATTGACACAGACTACAATTATTGGAATGACCATTGCAAATATCATAAACAATTCGATTACTGCGAATGTTTATGTCAACGCAGCTGGTTCTAATGTACATATGCTTAGAAATGCAACAATTCCACCAGGTGGTGCTTTAGTGCCAATTGGTGGTGACCAGAAATTAGTGCTTGAAGCCGGAGATTATCTACATGTAAATACTTCCGTTTCAAGTTCTGCTGATGTTATCGTATCTCTTTTGGAGATTACCTAATGTCTTACATTGGAAATTATCCAGAAATACAACAGTATACCTTAGCTGTTGATAAATTCAATGGTGATAGTGCATGTACTGAGTTTACACTATCAAGACCAATTACTGACCCAATTGCGGTAGAAGTTTTAGTCAACAACGTTCAACAAACACCGGATGAAGCATACACACTTTCTGCTGGTGTCATAACTTTTACAGAAGCACCATCAACAGGTTCAAATAATATTGTTATTATTCATCGTTCAACCACAGTATTCACAAAAGTACAGGTTGGAACAAATGATGTTCAAGATGGTGCTATTACCTTCTCTAAACTTGGAAACGATGTTACAAGTAATCTCTTAGCCAATACTGGAGTAACCTCTGGTACATATGGTGGAGAATCAGCCGTATCTGTTATTACCGTTGGTGATGACGGACGAATCACTTCTGCATCCAATGTAGCAATAAGTATACCAACCCAATACGAAACGGCTAATGCAATGCCGACCATGTTAATGTTATCAGGAATGTAAAAATGCCAACCACATACAAAATTTTAGGACAATCAGCGCCAACTCCTAACACACTAACGGACGTTTATACGGTTCCAGGTGCAACCCAAGCAGTCGTTTCGACTATTACAATTTGTAATCAAAACGATGTAAATGTTTCCTATTCAATTGCTGTATCACCAAACGGTGCATCCGATTCAAATACACACTATGTTGTTCGTGGTGGTGCTGTTCCTGCAGCAGATTCTATTGCTTTGACCTTGGGCATAACTCTAGATGCAGCTGATGTTATTCGTGCTAATTCTAGTAACAGTAATGTTTCTTTTAATATTTTTGGTTCTGAAATCACTTAACTATGTCTATTAAAAATTTTCAACAACAAGTATTGAGTAGTAATAAAGTACGACCAGATCGTTTTGAATTTCCTGCTGGACTCAACACCAGATTTGGTACACTGGTTACCGTAGACTACATGATTGTCGCTGGTGGAGGTGGTGGCGGAGCCACAATTGGCGGTGGAGGCGGCGGTGGAGGAGTCGTATTGGGCTCAGGTTATGATGTTCAAATAACTGGTGGTGAAAGTGGAGTGGGTAATTATAGAATAACGATTGGTGCTGGGGGAAATGGAGGTTTAACACCTTCACTTAGGGGCTCTAACGGTTCAAATTCTGTATTTCATACTCTAACTCAAGCACAAGGCGGCGGTGCCGGAGGTTCTCCTTCGGCAGGTAATACAGAAGGTGCTGCAGGTGGTTCAGGCGGTGGTGGCGGCGGAGGTACTGGTGCACCATCTGACCCAGCTTGGGCAATTTCTGGAAGAGGTGGAGATGGATTTGCTCCACAAGGAAGTAATGGTGGAGGTGGAAATAATTACGCTCCACCACCCAACTATGGCGGATTTGGCGGCGGCGGTGGCGGCGGTTTTTCTGGGGTTGGTGATATTGGAGCTAGTAGAGGAACAGGTGCCGGAGGCGGAGGAACATTAACATCACTCTATACTTCTCCAATATGGTATGCTAATGGTGGTTCAGGTGGTGTTAGTAGTAACCCAACAGCTAAACCTCCAGCCGCACCGAGTAACACAGGCAAAGGAGGTCAAGGTACCAATTCTGGAAACCCTGGCCCAGCAGAAGGCGGTAATGCAGGTTCTGGTGCTATTATTATAAGATATCCTTTATCCGTGCAATCTGCCACAGGCGGTACAGTAATTCAAGAAGGTGGTGCAACAATCCATTTATTTACTGGTGATGGTTGGTTTAATGTTGATCCATTGCAGGCTGCAGTATATTCCGTCAACTAATAAATAAAAACTAAAAGAAGAGAAATAAATTGTCTTACATCGGAAACCCAATAAATTCAACACAGTTTACGACCGATAACTTTACAGGTGACGGTGTATCGACTTCTTTTACGTTGTCAAGAGTTCCTGCATCTGTTACAGCTATAGGCGTATTTGTTGATGGCGTCAAAAAAATAGCTACAGGTGCTAACTACGAATACACACTTGATGGAGCAACAATTACCTTTACTGGTCCTCCATCAAACTCAGCTGACATTGAAGTGGTGCATTATGGTATAGTACTCACTTACAATTCACCAGCTGATGGCACTGTTACTGCTAACACACTCGCAACAGAACTAAGAGATGTAATTGCTACACAGAATGTTGCAAACGGTTCAGGCCAAACATTTAATTTAGGCGCTTCACCAATTTCTGCTAACGCAGTGATTGTTACCGCTAATGGTGTTGTTCAGTATGATTACACAGTATCAGGTTCAACTCTTATTTTAGGTTTTACACCTGCCGCAGGAACAATTGTCAGAGCAGCAGGTTTTGGTAGTGTTCTCTCGTCTGGTACTCCACCAGATGACTCAGTTTCCACCGCAAAATTACAAAATGATGCTGTTACTGCTGATAAACTTGCAGACACAACTGTAAGTGCAGGCAACTATGGTGGAGCATCAAGTATTTCAACAATTACCGTGGATGCTCAAGGTCGTATTACATATGCAGCCAATGTAGCAATCGAAACTGGATTCAACCCTTTCTTATTAGCAGGAATGTAAAATGCCACAATCATTTAAAAGACTAGGTGCAATTAACCCAACCGCAAACACACAAACAAATGTGTATGTTGTGCCGGCTGCAACAGAAGCGGTCATGTCTACAATTACAGTGTGTAATCAATCAGCAGATAATGCATCTTTCAGTATTACTCAAATGGACGCTTCAGAATATGCGAGTCCTGCACCAACAGCTACATACTTAGTTCGTGGTGCAGTTGTTCCTGCAGCAGATACTTTAGTTCTTACAATCGGTATTACTGCAAACGCTGGTTCAATTGTAGCAGCAAATACAAACTCACCAAACATATCTTTTGGCCTATTCGGTTCAGAACTTAGCTAAGGTCATATTATGGCAGGTCGAGTCACATTCTTTAAGGTGAGACCTGATGGTTTTGAATACCCTACTGGTGTTTCAACCCAACTTGTTTCTTTATCTGTAGACTATGTTGTTGTAGCAGGAGGTGGCGGTGGAGGTTCAACCGCCGACAACGTAGGTTCTGGTGGAGGTGGCGCCGGCGGCTTTCTACAAGGTTCAGGATTTCCAATTGTTTTTAATAATCAAATAACAATCGGTGCTGGTGGCACTGGTGCTCCAAGTACTGCAGCATTATCAACAAATGGGTCAAACTCATTAGTCAAGACTTTAAGTAATGTTTCAAATAATATACAGACGTTTGGTGGCGGAAGAGGCGGCTCTAGTGGTGGTCCTTTCACACGAACCTATGCTGGTATGCCAGGAGGTTCAGGCGGAGGCGCATACGCTATAACACCTATTGGTGCTTTGGGAACACCAGGCCAAGGAAATAATGGTGGAAATAGAGGAAATTATGGAGGAGGAGGCGGTGGTGGTGCCGGTGGAGCAGGTTCTGATGGTGTCGTAAACACTGGCGGCGCTGGTGGTGTTGGTACTGCAAATCCTATTTCTGGTACACCAGTCACTTATGCCCAAGGTGGCGGCGGTGGCGGACAAAGTCCTGTCCAAGGAACAGGAGGTGGAGCAACTCCGGGGACAGCAAATGCAGTTGCTAATAGAGGTGGTGGTGGAGGTGGTGCGGGGTCACCAAGTTATCCAGTATTCATAGCTGGCGGTTCAGGTGGTTCAGGTGTTGTAATTTTTTCTTATGATGGTCCACAAAAAGCAACTGGTGGTACTGTAACAACACCAGGAGCTAATACAATACATACCTTTACTGGTGATGGTTGGTTTAATGTTAACGCAGAATTTCTCTATTCAATAAATTAAAATGTCAGTATTTACAGTAAGACCACAAAACAAAAGATATCCAGTTGGTTTGACGCTTAATGCTGGTTCTTTAGAAGTTAGTTATCTTGTTGTTGCCGGAGGCGGCGGCGGAGGAACTTCTGGTGATAATACAGGTGCCGCAGGCGGTGGTGCTGGCGGACTTTTACAGGGATATGGATTTTCTGTTTTAGCTGAAAATCAAATAACAGTTGGTGCTGGAGGAACAGGCGCACCTGCTCCAGGTTCAGTTTCTACCAATGGTTCAAATTCTATCTTTTCAACGATTGTAGGAATAGGTGGAGGCCGAGGAGCTTCAGCTGGTAAATTAGTTCCAACTTCTCCTGCTGGTACAGGTGCTTATGAGGGTGCATCTGGTGGATCAGGAGGTGGAGCATTTTATAATCCTGTGACGCCAGTTGGTTATGCCGGAGTACCAGGACAAGGAAATGATGGCGGCGATAAAGTTCCAGGTTATGGTGGTGGCGGAGGCGGTGGTGCAGGTTCGGCTGGTTTACCGAATGTAGTGAATGTTGGTGGAGCTGGAGGCGATGGTCTTGCACATCCTATTTCTGGTAATCCAGTTGTATATGCTCAAGGTGGAGAAGGCGGCAGTCAAAGTCCCGTTCAAGGTACAGGAGGCGGTGCTCCAGTAACAGGAGATAGTAATGGTTTAAATGGAACAGGTGGAGGCGGCGGAGGTGCCAGTAGGCCTTCGCTCGGTTTTACTGTAGGAGGCAGTGGAGGTTCTGGAATTGTTATCATATCATACCCTGGTGTTCAGAAAGCTATAGGGGGTGCAATCTCACAAGCTAGTGGAAACACAATACATACCTTTACTGGTGATGGTTGGTTTAATATTAATACGAATTATTCGGTAAATTAAAATGTCTAGATTTGATATACAATTAGAAAATTTAAGGCCAGAAGGATATGAATATCCTGTTGGACTCTCTACTAAAATTATCGATGGTTCAGAACTAGGAACAATATCATATCTTGTTGTTGCTGGCGGCGGCGCAGGAGGTCATTGTGCTCCAGGCTCAGCTGGTGCAGGCGGTGGTGGTGCAGGCGGTATGTTATATGGCACAGATACACTCTCTTCACCTTCATATGAAATAACAGTTGGTGCTGGTGGAGCAGCTGGTAGTCCAGGAGTTTTATCGACAAACGGCTCAAATTCAATGTTCTCTACATTTGAAGCTGTTAAAGGAGGTCACGGTGGTGGTTGGTATGCAGCATTAAGTTATTATAGAGCTTCGTCAGGAGGTTCAGGTGGAGGCGGTGTTGGATGGTACTATCCAGAAAAAGGAGTTGGGGTGCCAGGACAAGGTAATGATGGTGCTGATGGCTCTTATGGAGGTCAATATGCAGGAGGTGGTGGTGGCGGCGCAGGTGGTGCAGGTACGACAGGACCCTCAGTTACAGGCGGTCTTGGCGGAGATGGTAGCTCATCTTCAATTACTGGGACCCCAACGTTTTATGCCGGAGGTGGCGGAGGTGGCGGAGGAAATGGAGGAGGTCCTACGCAAACCGGAGGACCAGGAGGTTCAGGTATTGGAGGTAACGGAGGTACAAATCCTGCTACAGCTGCAACTAATGGAGCAGCTAGCACAGGAAGTGGCGGCGGAGGAAACGCATCAAGTCCACTCGCAGCAGGTGATGGTGGCGGAGGTATTGTCATCATTTCTTATTCTGGTTCACAACAAGCTATTGGTGGAACAATAACAACTTCTGGCGGCTCTACAATACATACTTTTACCGGCGATGGATTTTTTAATACTATAGGTTATTCAGTAAACTAATATGTCAATTTTTAGAGTAAGACCAAAAGGCTACAAATATCCGTCAGGATTATCTGCTTTATCTATTGGTGGAATAGATTATTTGGTTGTTGCTGGAGGCGGCGGTGGCGGAAATTTAGGTGGAGGTGGAGGTGCTGGTGGTTATAGAATAGGTTCTGGTTTTTCCGTGAGTTCAGAAACTTCGTATCAAGTAACTGTTGGTGCTGGTGGATCTGGTGCAAGTGTTCCAGGACCAGCTGCAAATGGAGTAAATTCAGAATTCTCCACAATCACTTCAACAGGAGGCGGCCGAGGAGGTAGTCACCTTTCAGGTCCTCTTGGCACAGCTGGTGATTCTGGAGGCTCTGGTGGTGGAGGTTGTTCTAGTGGTTCTCCAAGAAATGGGGGTGCTGGTAATTTAGGAGGTTACACACCATCTGAAGGAAATGATGGAGGAGACAATTCTGTTGCAGGACCTGCTTACGGAGCAGGCGGCGGCGGCGGAGCTTCTCAAGTAGGTGGAAACGGATCTTCATCTGCCGGCGGAGATGGAGGAGATGGTAGCTCATCTTCAATTTCAGGTTCTCCCGTTACATATGCCGGAGGAGGCGGTGGAGGTTCTCAGGTTGCTCCAGCAGGAAGCGGAGGCGCTGGCGGCGGAGCAGATGGATCATCTACTGCACCTACAGCTCCTCCAAATGCTCCAGCAAATTTAGGAGGAGGCGGAGGCGGTGGAGGTTATAGTGCTCCAAATTATGGTTCAGGTAGCAATGGCGGTTCTGGTATAGTGATTTTATCCTATTCTGGTTCACAACAAGCTTCTGGGGGCACAGTATCATCTTCTGGTGGCTCTACAATACATACCTTCACTGGTGATGGTTGGTTTAATGTTAACTCATCTTCTTATGTTATAAACTAACTAAATAGCACATTACTTTTGATTATTCGGAGGAAAAATATCAAATGGCACACTTTGCTAAACTAGACGAAAACAATGTAGTTACTCACGTTTCAGTTGTCGATAACTGGAATGTTGTTGATGGCCAAGGCAACGAAGTTGAACAGATTGGCATTAACTATCTAAAACAAATCCATGGTGAAAACACCACTTGGGTTCAAACATCATACAATGGAAATATGCGTAAGAATTATGCAGGTATTGGTTATACCTTTGATTCGGAGCGTGATGCTTTCATTCCACCAAAACCTTTTGATTCTTGGTTACTAGATGAAGATACTTGTCAGTGGAATGCTCCAGTACCAATGCCAGAAGATTCTGGTACTGGCGACCCACCAAAGTTCTACACATGGAACGAAGAAACCCTGTCTTGGGATGAAGTGGTATTTGAATAATCATTTGTTTTAGGAGAAATATAAAATGAACGTGGATGAAGTAATGAAGAATTTTACAGGCAATGGTACTATGGCTTACGGAGTAGATACTGCGATTAAAGCTTTAAGACCAGGTTGCAAGTATGAAGTATCTGTTGGTGGTGGAGAATACACCTATACGAAATGGTGGCATCCTGATAAGTTACCACCACCAACTAAAAAAGAAATTGATGCTGAACTTGAATATCAGAAAAAATTAGCAGTATATTATCAGTATGCATATAGTCGTTGTGCTGAATATCCAGATGGATTTGAACAATTGGATATGTTGTGGCATGACATGAAGAATGGAGTTATTCCAGGTAAAGAAGGTTCTTGGTTTAAGTCTATTGAAGCAGTCAAAGAAAAATTTCCAAAACCAGAGGGTTCACCTCCAGTTAAAGAGTAACAGATGGCACTTAATAAAATTACTGTAGATTCGATAGCCGCAAACGCTGTCACAAACATTGGAATTGCAAACGGTACAATTGTATCTGTAGATTTGGCCGACAATTCAGTAACAACGGATAAGATAGACACAAACGCTGTGACTGGAGATAAGTTAGGTCTTACATCAGTTAATGCTAATAACATTGTTGATGGCACAATTACGCAAGCAAAATTAGACCCAGCAATTGATTTGGGTGTCAATCCACTACTATTCGCAGGACAATAAATGGCAAATTCATACAAAATATTGGGGCAAATTGCTCCATCTCCTAACACAGAGACAAATGTTTATGTGACAGGCGCTTCTGTTTCTTCGATAGTAAACACAATTTACATAACAAATCAAGATACTGTTGGTGCTAATGTTGACTTAATCATAAGACCAATCAATGAATCTTTAGGTGATAAACATTTTCTTCTAAAAAACCAAAGATTAGAAGCTGCAGATACCATTGTTATAAATCCAAACTTAACTTTAAATTCAAATGCAATTTTAGCTGTTAATGTTACGGTTTTAACTGGAGAAACTAATGTTGCTAACACATCTATAAATGCGTTTGGTGTAGAGATTAGCTAATGGCAAATTCTTATAAGATATTAGGACAAATAAGTCCTACTGCCAATGCAATAACAAATGTCTATGTTACTGGTGCTTCAGCATCAGCAATTGTGAGTTCTATAACGATCACAAATTTAACAGATGCAAACTCTTCTTATAGTTTGATTGTTAGACCAATCAATGAAACTCTTTCAGAAAAACACTATATCATTCGAGGTGGAGTTATTCCAACAAGAGAACAGATAACAATTACAAGTGCGGCAACAATGAATTCGAATGTTATCTTAGCAGCTAATACAAATAATTCTAACATATCTTTTCAAGCGTATGGTGCGGAGATAACATAATGTCGATTAAGTTTTTGAACAGAGACAAAACCCTCACTCAAAGTCAAATAGGACAATTAAGAACGACAAGACCATTTGGCTATAAGTATCCTGTTGGTTTGACCGTTACAGGCACCAATAATGTTGGTGTCGAATACCTAATCGTAGCAGGCGGTGGCGGCGGAGGAGGAAATAGTGATGCTAGATATGGTGCAGGTGGCGGTGGTGCCGGTGGTTATCGCATAGCTTCAGGCTTTGAAATTGCAAGCTCACAAACATTTACAGTAGTTGTTGGTGCTGGTGGCCAAAGTGCGCCAGGAGGTTCGGCTTCTAACGGTGGTAAAGGCAGTAACACTGGCTTCTACACTGCAACAACTTCAGTTTGGTCAACGGGCGGTGGTTATGGTGGAGGAGCTTCTCAGGTTGGTGGATCCGGCGGTTCAGGAGGCGGAGGTGGCAACAATGGAGTAGCTGGTGGTTCAGGAAACCAAGGATCTTATACTCCAGCTGAAGGAACTAATGGAGGAAATTCTCCAGGCCTCTATAACGCAGGAAGTGGAGGAGGAGCGGGCGGTGCTGGTGGAGCTGGCCAAGCTAATTTTGGGCTTGGTGTTGTTAATTCTATTTCAGGATCTCCTGTAACATATTCTCAAGGTGGTAAAGCATGGCCTCCATTCACAGAAGCAGGACCTTCAAATAGTGGTTTTGGTGGAGATGGTAGTAGAGATTGGCCACACCCATCGTTTACACCTCCGGCTATTGGAGGCGACAATTATTTTGCTCAGCGTGGTGGTTCTGGTATTGTAATTATAAAATATCCTGGTGCTCAACAGGCAACTGGTGGCAATGTTATAACTGCAACAGCAGATTCTACGGTTCATGTTTTTACCGGCAGTGGATTTTTTAACACAAGTGCTACATTTGGTGCCATAGGATCAGTTAACTAAATAAATTATGTAATAACACATTATTTTTATTATGAAAGGTTTTATAGAATGCAAAATGAATATGAACTGGCAGGTTTATTTCCAACACCAGTACTTTCTGGTAACATAGGTAGAGAATGGACTGAAGCAGAAAATTTTCTCTTCAACTACCACAAAGATTTTACCCATAATAACCTGGGTAATACAACAAGCAATGATCGTTATGTCCTCAAAGCCAAAGAAGCTAAAAGTATTTTAGAGTACCTTAGCACAAGCATTCAATACTATGTGGACAACATCATCTGTCCTCAAAATCCAGTAGAGTTCTATATCACACAATCTTGGTTGAATTACACTAAACCAGGCCAGTATCATCACACGCACGAACATCCAAATAGTTTAATATCCGGTGTTCTTTATATTGATGCCGATAAGTCTAACGATAAAATCATGTTCTATCGTGCAAATCGATACCAACAAATAAAAATATCAACTGAAAATTTTAACCACTTCAATTCGGAGAGTTGGTGGTTTGAAGTTGGTACAGGCGACTTAAAGTTGTTTCCATCTCACCTCACACATAGCGTTGAACAGAAAGCCGGCGATAACCTTCGCACAAGTTTATCCTTTAATGTGTTTGTCAAGGGGTATCTTGGTAGAGAAGAAGAGTTGACAGCCCTCCATTTATAATTACCCAACTCCCGTTTTAACTAAATAGACGATAAAACGGGAGTAATTGTGGCAGCCTATTCAGAACTCAACATTGAACAATACGCAACATTTTCTACTACTGTTAATGTAGAAAATTCAAATGGTGATGCGATTAACCTTTATGGTTATTCTGCGGCATCTCAAATACGAAAATCGTATTATTCAGCATCTTCAAATAATTTCACAGCAACCGTAACTGGCATTGCTAATGGTGAAATTACTTTGACAATGACAGCTGCTAACACGGCCACAATATCTCCAGGAAGATACCTCTATGACCTTGTTATAACTTCTCCCGAAGGAACAAAAACAAGAGTCGTAGAAGGTATAGTCAATGTTCTAGCAGGTGTAACGCAATAATGGCAGTAATCGCAAGAATCAATACGACAGGACAAATTGGTCGTGCTACTGTTACCTCACCAACTAGAACATCTATAGTATCACAGAATTTTGCTCCAAAACCAAATGTAAGCTTAGGTGAAGTGAACGATGTGGACACAGAGGGTGTCGAAAACGGTTATACTTTGTTATATAATGCAGCAACAAGTAGATTTGAAGCTCAACCTATTTCCAATACAGCAATAGATTTAACACAGATAACTGGAGGCACCTTTTAAATGGCCAACACCGTAATTCAATTAAAATACTCTACAGTAACGTCATCACCAACATCCTTAAATGTAGGTGAACCAGCTTACTCTTATACAAGTAATGTTTTCTACATTGGCTCGCCTGATAGTGCAGGTGCAATTGCGATTGGTGGCCAATACTATGTCAATCAACAAGGT
>Ga0099848_1000877_pt1 | contig 14067 bp, 15 predicted proteins | sample CB_VirMetaG_3_FD_78179 | JGI IMG/M metagenome (GOLD analysis project Ga0099848, IMG submission 78179) | Freshwater to marine saline gradient viral communities from Chesapeake Bay - CB_1508_1S Viral MetaG | ecosystem: Environmental > Aquatic > Marine > Coastal | place: USA: Chesapeake Bay... | reverse complement strand
TCACGCCTTATCTGGAATGACTCTCCATGAAGGAGGAGTTACTGCATGGAAAACTGTTGGACCTGTTCTTCTTACTAGACTAGTACATGAATTAAAATATACAAAGCTAGCAGTATATCCTAGTTTTTATTTTATACCTAAGCATTATACTAAAGCATGTACTTATGATGGACCATTTAAACCTTATGCAGATCAATGGTGGGGTAGTACACCAAATAATCAGGAATTTAATTATGAAAATTGATTTAACAGAAGTAAATAAAATATGGATAAATCTAGCAGAAGATACTTCAAAAAAAGAATCTATGTTAGAACAATTTAATTCATATGAAATGAATAATCATATCAGATTCGATGGAATTAAAAACGAAAACTCTGTTCTTGGTTGTGGTCTTTCTATGTATGGGGCTTTGCATTATGCCAAACAAAATCTACCTTGTCTAATTCTAGAAGACGATGCTAGAATAATGGATGAGTTTTTTCATAATGAAATAGAAGTGCCAAATGAAACAGACGCAATCTATTTGGGAGTATCACATTGGGGTATGACCGAAGGAAAAGAAGCAAGTACCTTAAATGGAATTGGAAGAGAAGTAATTAATGAAAATCTTTTTAGGATTCATTCTATGTGTTCTTTGCACGCAGTTTTATATATTACTGAAAAATATGTTAATGCTGCAATGGAAGCTGTAAAGCAAAGAAACGATTTGAACACAAATCCAGATTATGTCGGTAATGCAGGACACGTTGACATCGGAACTGCATTAATTCAAAAAGATTTCTTTGTTGTTGCTCCGACAAATCCGTATTTTTATCAAGATTGTCCGAGAAATAAAAGATTTACTAGTATTCCATTGAACTACAGTATTGGCATTAAACAATGAAAAAACTGTATTGTTATTTACAGGGTGGACTAGGAAATCAAATGTTTCAATATGCAAAAGGTCTTTCTGTTTTGCGTAATAATAATTTTGATACTCTTTGTTTAGATACAAGCTTATATGAAACTCAAGAAAGAAAAACAATTAAAGATGGAGTTACTGGAAGAGGATATGATCTAGATGTTTTTAATATAAGATATGATACACTTGAAACATGGAAACCTGATTATCCTATCCTGAGAGGATATTTTCAAAATGTAAAAGAATTTGAAAATGTTCAAAATGAAATAAGAGATGAGTTTACTTTTAGAGATGAGATACTTTCAGAAGAAATAAAAAAATTAGGTGATAAACTTAGTAAAATTAATTCTGTTTCCATTCATGTAAGAAGGGGAGATTATGTACAAAACTCCAATGCAAATGCCTGGCATGGAGTGATGGAAAAGGATTACTTTGACCAAGCAATTTCAATAATAGATTCTAAAGTTAAAGACCCCATCTATTATATTTTTTCAGAAGATATAGAATGGTGTAAAGAAAATATAAAACCAAAAACCGCCATTTACTTGGGTGATGATTTTGCTGGGCATAAGGATACTGGGCACTTATATTTGATGACAAAGTGTAATTATCATATAATGTCTAATAGCAGTTATTCTTGGTGGGGATCATTTCTCGGTGAATCTAAATTGACAATTGGACCAAAAAGATGGCTTGCAAACGGAACAGGATCTGATATAATGTTAGAAGATTGGATAAAGATATAATGTTGATTAACATCACCCCTTTATATAAACAACTAAATGGTGTCCTCCACATTGGAGGACATCATGGTCAAGAATGCCAAGAGTATTTAAATGCAGGAATAAAAAATATTTGTGTGTTCGAACCAGTTCCTTCTCACTATGAAATCATAAAAGAAAATTTTTCTAATACTGATATTAGAATATTTGAAATTGCCCTCGGATCACAAAGAGGAACATTTCAAATGAACATATCTGATTTCGAAGGAAATGATGCAGAAAAATATAAAGGAATGTCTAGTTCTTTGCTAAAACCTAAAAAGCACCTCGAACAATATAAGCACATAACCTTTAATGAAACAATTGATGTTGAAGTTTATACTCTTGATGAATTCTCTGTGGAAAATAATATAAATCCAGACGACTATGACTTTATGAATATTGATGTTCAGGGATATGAGTTGGAAGTTTTGAGGGGCGCGACTAAATTTATTCCTCACATGAAAGCTATTTACACAGAAGTAAATCGGGCTGATGTTTACGAAAACTGTCCTATGGTAGAGGAAATAGATGAATTCCTTTCCGGGTATGGTTTCAGAAGAGAATACACCAATTGGGCAGGAGATACTTGGGGAGATGCTCTTTATGTTAGATAGAATAGGATTATTCTATGACTCATCTTCTAGGGGTCCTGGTAAAGTTAGAGACAATTTACTACGAGGATTGCATAAATTAGGAATTGAAGTTTCTCATAATAAACCAGAGAAATATACTGGATGGTTGCACGGATTTCCTCCAATTGATATTCCAAGTGATTGGCTACTAGGTCCAAATTTATTTGTTGTGCCCAGTGATATCCACCCTTCTTTTTGGAACAAAAAAAGAAATATAGTCACACCAGCAAAGTGGACAACTGATTTGTATTCAAGTTATATTTCAGAGCCTCATAGATTATTTACTTGGGCAGTTGGAATAGATACAGAAAAATTTATTCCATCTGGTAATAAAACAAATGATTGTTTAATTTATATTAAAGGTGATCCATATCAATTAAAGGATAAATTAAAAGAAAAATTAAACAAGTTAAACTTAAGTTATGAAGAAGTAGAATATGGTAGTTATTCAGAAGAAGAATTCATAGAAAAAACGCAAGCATCTAATTTTTGTGTAACTTTAACCAGAACGGAAAGCCAAGGTATTGCCTATCAAGAAATACTTTCCATGGATGTTCCTTGTTTAGTTGTTGATAAGCCTACTTGGAATGATCGCCCAGATTTTAGTTTTCCTGCAACATCTGCTCCATATTTTGATGGTAGATGTGGAATTAAATCTTCCAATTTAGATTCATTGGATAATTTCATTGACTCTATTGGTTCTTACGAACCAAGGAAATATATACTAGAGAATTTATCTTTAGAAAAAACAGCACAAGAATATATCTTATTATTAGAAAATTGTAAAAAATGAAAATTGATTCGAGTTATACAGAGCAGGTTGGAAAAATATTATTTGATAAAGTTATTCAATATAAACCAGAGTTTATATGTGACATTGGAGTGCTTAACGGGTTTTCTACTTATTATTTGACTAAAGCAGCAAAAATAGTTAATGCTAAAGTTTTTGCTGTTGATTTATTTGAGGATTATGAATTTAATAAAATAACTATTTTAGATTTTAAACAAAATATGAAGAATTTAAATGTTTTAAATAATATTGAAGTTATTAAATCAGATTATGAAATATTTTTAAATGAAACAGAAATTATTTTTGATTTTATTCATTTCGATGTTTCAAATGATGGCGAAAAAATTATTAATTTGATAAATTCTATTCCAAATAAACCTAAAATTTTATTTGAAGGCGGGAGTATTGATAGAGATAATCAAGACTGGATGATAAAATATAATAAACAAAAAATAATAGAAACTTTAAATGAAAACAAAATTTCTTTTGATGTGTTATTTGAAACTAAATATAAAAAAAATGGTAGGGAATTTTATCCGTGCATCTCAGAAATTTGTTGGTAATGTTAACTTCTATTAATTCAAAAGATTCTTCAGAATTAAGAAATAAAATGTTTTCCTGTGGATTTGAGTCTTTAAAATTAGAAAATCACCATATAGATAAAATAATTTGGATTGATAATACATTGAATAGTATAGAACAGGTTCATAATTCTATATTGGAATCTTTACCGCCTAACACAGAGATAATTCTTAATAAAGAATTAAATCAATATGGATGTAAAAATAAAGGAGCCGGAATAATAGAATGTATTCGTCATTTAGGACATCAAATTCTAAATTATGATTTTTATATTCACCATGAACCAAGAACTATCGTAAAAGATCAAAAACAATTTAATAAATTTTTTACTAACAATTTAACAACTTTTGCAACAACAAATTTAAAAACCCAGTTTTGGACTGGAACATTTAAAGCTAATTCGAAAGATTTATTTAAATATGTCAATCAAATTAATTTAAATGAAATGTGTAAAAAATTTATATCAATTGAAGATGATTTAAAAAAATATTATGATATGATGAAAATAAATTATTTAAAATTAGAAAAAGCCGGTGTAATTTGGCACGATTATAAAAAGGGTATTTATTTTGACGCGTAAAATTATTTTTATTGTAGGAATGCATAGAGCGGGATCTTCTTTGTTGTCATCTTTTATAAGTAGTCTTGGTTATAGTCTTGGAGTTAGTGAAAATAAAAGCAAAGATATTGCGAATCCACTGGGTTATTTTGAAAATGATAAACTAACAGATTTACACGATAGAATGTTAGAATATAATGGATTTGGATGGGATACTGCTGTAGGAACCAATTTAGATTACACGCAATCTCATATGGATGAATATTTGGATATAATTTCTAATGATTTTATTGGAGACAAAATAGTAATTAAAGATCCTCGGTTATCTTTTTTCAATGAGTTTATAAAAACTTTATCTAAAAATATCAACGCCAAGGAATTAATACTTTTTTGTACTAGAGATAGAGAAGAAGTTATTTCATCTTTAATGAAAGCTCAACATAGGGCAAAATCTATTTGCGAAAATATTTATGACAACACACATAAATGTCTAACCCCAAATATGCTTAAGATTTCATATAATGATCACATGATAAATCAGAAAGAAACACAAATGAAAATATGCGAATATATTAATGAAAAATATATAGAATCAAATTTAGTTGATCCATCATTATACAGGAACAAAAAATAATGGAAAGATACTATTACATACATAGCATTTGTTTTTGGGAAGGTGCTCCTAGAACTAACAATCTAATAGAACACGCTAAAAAAATAAAAACTATTGATTTGAGCGAAAAATCGGAAGATAAAAATTTATTAATAATTTGTTATTCTGTAGATAGTAATATTGATTTTGTTGATTTGAGTAGGTTTGATGAATTAATGAAAGAAGCTTCTCCTACACTAGATATTTTAATAGTTCCTAGAAAAAATACAGGAGGAACATTAGGAGCGATGTGGGATATCTGGAAAAATATTTTAGAAGATAAGATAAGTTCTAAATATTTCGGTCAATGGGAAGATGATTATATTTTTAATGACCAAAACTTCCTAGAAGAAGTTCAAAAATTTTTTGATCAAGGTAATGTTTTTGTTGGTAGCATTTGGCAAGAAGATTTATTTGATATGAATGAAGTTATAAAAAATGGTTATAAATCCTTTTTTCCCACAGATAAATTAATAGGAATAATGAATTCTTTTGTTGATCCTAAGTGGTCAATAGAAGATGAAAGATTACCAGAATATAGATGGTGTGAAGATCCATATATAATGCCGTTTGAAAATTTAAAAATAATAGAAAATACAATTGGAAGATTTACTTTAGCTCCAAGTGAAGAATCATACTCCCATTTCAGACACGGTATTTTTTTCGGAGAAGTTGGATTTCCTAGCAGACTGCATTTATCTGGACTTAATTTTACTGGGGTTAGACAAGAGGATTTATTTTACTGGTTAAACCAGACAACAGGAGATAGAAACCCATGAAAAATATTTTAGTCATAGATATAAATGAATTCATGCCATTTATTACTGAATTATTTGATGTTGATTATTATTCTAATTTAAATATAAATACAGAAAAAACATACGATTGGGTTTTTATTTCGTTTCCAATAGAAGATACTTTTCTTTACAGTAAGTTTGGTTTTACATCAATTCAAAATGAAACAAAATGGAAAATTGAATTGAATGGTATTTATAATGTATTACAAAACATTAAATTTAATAAATTGGCTATATTTGATCCCGGTGATTGTCCACACTATGATATGAATTGGTTTGATAAAAATGGGTATCAATATGATAAAATATTTAAAGTGGAATACAGAAAACTTGCCGAACATGAATATGATGAACGAGTATGTTCATTTCCATATATGTTATTTGGTAAACCTTGTGCAACACAATTTTTATTACAGAATTATAAATTTACTCATGAGCCTATTTTAAACCAATGTTATTGGGGTTTTGGTGCTATGGGAATAGAGGAAGAGGCTGATTTGGAATATCTTAAGCACAATAGACCAACAATTTTTAATCAAATAAAAGAAGATTTGGTTATTGAATCTAATAGAATGTCTTTTAGTGATTTTACTTTAAAGTTAAGCAAGCATAAGTTTTTCTGTATTTTAAATGGATGTGGAAAAGTACATAGAAGATTATGGGAAGGTTTAGCATTTAATTGTATTCCACTAATACAAAAAAATGATATAATTTATCCTGATAATATGTACAAACCAAATGATTACTTATACTTTAATACAGCAGATGAATTTAGAGAAAAATTAAACAGACTAAAAACAGATAAATACTTATATGAAACTTTACTCGAAGAACAAAAAGAAACTATAATTACAAAACAGTCTCTTAGAGAATATATTAATAAAAATTTGTGATTGGAAATATAATGTTAGGTGAATTTAGAAAAGTTGAACGTGATGATCTTAAAAAACTATTTGAATTAAAAAAAGAAACTCAGAATAGTGTTAATGGTATTTTTATAAAAACATTCGAAGAACAACTTCAATGGTATGAAAATACATTAAAATCAAATGAAACTTATCCTTTAATTTACGAAATAGATGGAAAGTCTGTAGGATTTTTTTTAGTAAGAGATATTGATTGGATATGTCGTCATAATATATTTTCTTATTATCTTTTTTCTGAATCAAGAGGAAAGGGATTTGGTAAATCTCTTTTATCAGACGGTCTTGAGTTTTGTTTTAATGTTTTAAATATGGAAAAAGTTTATGGTGAGGTATTGAAAGATAATATAATTTCTGCTAAAATAATGAAGTCATGTGGATTTTCATTAGTTGGAATACGAAAAAATCATGTATTCAAGAATGGAAATTTTATTGATGTACTTCATTATGAAATATTAAAAAATGAATGGAGAAAAATATGAAGACCGTTTTAGTTACAGGTGGTTGTGGGTTTATTGGACATCATGTAGTAGAACATTTATTAAATGAAACTGATTGGAATGTAATTATTTTAGATAAGCTTTCATATGCAAGTATGGGGCTAGAACGAATAAGGTCTATACCAGCAATTGATAATCCGAGACTAAAGATTTTTTGTACAGATGTCACATTATCGGTAACAGAAGGATTAAAAAAAGAATTGGGTGATGTTAATGTGATAATACATATGGCAGCAGAATCACATGTAGACAATAGTATTTCTAATCCAAGAGAGTTTTTTCATAATAATATTAACGGCACTGTGGAAATGCTTGAGTATGCAAAAACCCTTAAAAATTTGGAAATGTTTTTCTATTTTAGTACAGATGAAGTTTATGGTTCTGCTCCTGATAATGTTGCATATGCAGAATGGGATAGACATAAACCTACTAATCCATATTCAGCAAGTAAATCATCAGCAGAACAAATTTGCATAGCGTATGAAAATACTTATAAAATACCTTTGATGTCTATTAATGTTATGAATGCATTTGGCGAACGGCAACATGTAGAAAAGTTTATTCCTAAAACAATTAAGAACATATTAAATGAATCTCTTGTTCATATTCATTCTTATCCTAATAAGAAACGAGCAGGTAGTAGATTTTATATTCATGCAAGAAACATAGCAGCAGCTGTTTTATTTTTACTTGAGCGAGGTGAAATAGGTGAAAAATATAATGTTGTTGGTGAAAGAGAAGTTGATAATTTAGAGATGGCAAAAATAATTTCTGAAATAATAGGTAAGCCATTAAATTATGAAATGGTAGATTTTCATTCTGACAGACCAGGGCATGATTTGCGTTACTCGTTGAGTGGAGATAAGATGCATAGCTTGGGTTGGAAATTGCCAATTGGGTTTGAAGAATCTTTAATAAAAACTGTAAAATGGACTGTGAATAATCCAGAATGGTTGGAAGAAATATGATACCTCTTTTTAAAGTATATACTCCAGATAAAATTGGAGAAAAAATTCAAGAAGTTTTCGATAGCGGATTTATTACTGAGGGGGAATATTCTGATAAATTTGAAACTGAAATTCAGAACTTTCTAAACTCTAATACCGTAGTATTGGTTAATAGTGGCACTTCTTCTTTATCTTTAGCATATCATTTATGTGATATTGGTCCTGGGGATGAAGTAATAACTTCTCCTATGACTTGTATGGCAACTAATGCGCCTATTGTTACTCGTGGGGCGAAAATTGTTTGGGCTGATATTGATCCAACAACTGGAAATATATGCCCAAAGGATGTGGCAAATAAAATAACTAATAAAACTAAAGCAATTGTTGGAGTTCATTGGGCAGGTCAACCATTTGATGTTGACTCATTAATGAATTTTGAAAGAAGTGTACAAGCTGAAAACTATCCAGTTTTTTATAGTAATCACATACCAGTCATAGAAGATTCAGCACATGCATTAGGTTCAAAATATAAAGGTAAACCTGCTGGAACCTTGGGTGATTACGGATGTTTTTCTTTTCAGGCTATTAAACATTTAACTACAGTTGATGGTGGTGCTCTTTGGTGTAAAGATTTAGATAAATTTAATAGAGCAAAAAAATTGAAATGGTTTGGACTTGATAGGACATACAAAGGTTCAAAATGGGAACAAGATATCGTTGAGTGTGGCTATAAATTTCATATGAATAATGTCAATGCTGCTATAGGGTTGTTGCAAATGCAACATATTAATGAAATTATTTTTAAACACAAAAACAATAGTCTTTATTACGATCAAAATATTTCAAATACAAAAATTAAACTTCTTCGTAGACCAGAAGACACCGAATCCTCTTCATGGATATATTCATTACTGGTTGATGATATAGATTCATTTAAAAATTACATGGAAACTAATGGAGTAATGTGCGATAGAGTTCATGTACGAAATGATAAATATTCTGTTTTTTCACAATTCAATAATATGAATCTACCCGGAGTGAATGAATTTACGGAGCATATGATAAATATTCCTGTTGGTTGGTGGCTAAATAAAGAAGATATAGAAAAAATTGTTGATTTAATAAATTCATATAATTGAAAGTGGATAAATTATGAAACCGAAAATTACCCTTTGTATGATTGTAAAAAATGAAACCCATATCATAGAGCAATGTTTGAAGTCTATGGCTCCTTATATTGATCGCTATGATATTACTGATACAGGCTCTACCGATGGAACTCAAGAACTCATCAAAAAAACTATGGATGAACTTGGGATTCCTGGTGAAGTTCATCAATCTGATTGGAAGGGATTCGGTGATCATGCCGGGAAAATGGGATCAAGAACAGAAGCATTTAGAAATGCCGAAAAAAGTGATGCAGAATATGCATGGGTAATTGATGCTGATGATTATGTGGAGGGTAATTTCAGATTTCCTCCAACTATGGATGCAGATGCCTATTCATTAAAAATAGGAAGAGGTGATTTTACTTGGTGGAGGAATCAAATATTTAAGCTTTCATCCAAGTGGAGATATCATGGGATTCTTCACGAATATGCAGCACCAGAAAAAGATAGAGAACAATGTATTTTTAGTAAGATTGATGGTCCTTATAGAATTTTTGCTAGAACTGAAGGTGCTAGAAACGTAGGTATTACACCAACAGAAAAATATGAAAGAGATGCAAAGGTTTTAGAAAAGGCTTTAGAGGAAGAGCCAAATAACGATAGATATATGTTCTATCTGGCTCAAAGTTATTTTGATTCCCAACAATGGGAGAAGTCCCTAGAAGCATATACCAGACGAGCCAATGCAGGCGGATGGAAAGAAGAAGTCTATTATGCTAGGCTTAGATGTGCTATCGTCAAGGGATTATTAAATAAGTCAAAGGACGAAGTAGCAAGTGCGTTTTTGGATGCCTATAATGAAAAGCCAGACAGAGCAGAACCACTTTGGTATTTGTCTAGGATGTATAGGAGTACTAATCAGCCAGCAATCGCATTCCTTTATGCTAGGATGGCAGCGGAAATTCCATATCCTGTGAATGATATTTTATTCATTCAAGATGATGTTTACAAATGGGGAATTTTGGATGAAATTGGAGCAACTGCTTTTTATGCAGGAAAACCTCAAGTGGGTTATCAAGCATGTAAGAAACTCATAGAAGATAATCTGTATCCTCAAGAGCATAAAGCAAGAATAGTGGAAAATTTGAATTCCTATACTAAGGTATTGGGTGACATGGCAACTAAAAACGCAGTTGCAGTCATACAAGAAAAGGAAAGCAAAAAAAGCACACCAAAAAAAAGCACTAAGATTCCAGAAAGACAGGGGTTCAAAAAAAGAAAAAAATAAAAGCCTAAATATTAAGATTAATCATTAAGGATTATTTTTTTCTATGCCAGATTCAATTAGTTTCCCTAATCCAGGTGATCCGGGGTATCCAGGAATCACATGTCAAACCTATGCATTTGGGTGGGTTTCTGGTTGTACAAATGAAAATGATGAGTATAGAGGTGTAACCAATGAATGGTTTTTCGATGAAAGTTTGAATGCTTGGGTTTCTGTTACAGAAAATATAGAAGAACCAATCGGATCAACTGGTGATTTCGTCTTTACTTTAGGTGAAGGTGGTCTTAGCAGTTCTTCTGATTTAAATTATTCAAATAATAGATTAAGTATAAAGGGGGACGTAGCAAATGAAGTTTATGATTATGGTACTCAAATAATTAGTTCCCCAGTTACATTTGATTTTTCTTTTAATACTTCAAATGTGTATCGTATAATTTTTGATGAAAGTGCTACTCATAGTTTTGATGCTAATATTTTAATTAAAAATCCACCAACTTCTGGATATTATTCAGAAATGAAGATGATTATCGAAAATCCAAGTAAACCAACCGATTTATTATTTCATGGATTGGATGAAAATGATTCAATTTCTGTGATAAACGCAGATGGTCCTACACAGGATTCTTATGGACTTGGAGTTCATGTTTGGTGTGTTTGGACTATAGATGGAGGACAAAATTACTATATCTATAGGCAGAATGGTTACGGTAGATACTGGGATTAATACATGTCAAAATTTATTATAAAGAAAACCATAAACGATAAATTAAAAAAGAATATGATATTGGAAGAAACAAATTCCATTCATATGGAAGCTATCCCATTAAAGAAATATTCTGGAGGGTTTTCTTTATTTTCAAATGGCAAAAATTTTAAGAGTGAAGATGGGTTTGTAGTAAAATTATTGGGCAAGGGAGATGATTTTAAAGAACACTTAGAAGAATACTATGAGCCTAAAACTATTACAAAATATCGTTGGTTATCAAAACCAATTTTAAATTTAACTCCTGGTTTTCTTTACGAGAAAAGTGAGTTAAAGAATGCTGATGATGTAATTCAATTAGACGGCGGTCTAAATGAAATATATTTAAAGTGTGATGATAAAGTTTATTTAATTCGTGGAAGCAAAAAATCTTTCTCTGAAAATTTAAGAATTATAGAAGAAGTAAAGGAAGATGTAAAATTAGAAGAAATTACAGAAGTCCCAGCTCCAACAACTACTACAATTACAAAGATAATAAAAGAACAAGTTAATATCGGTGTAACTGGTCCAATTGGTCCAAGAGGATTCCCTGGAGATCAAGGATTAAAGGGAGATCCGGGAGAAGTTGGTCCTATTGGACCAACAGGAAATTCTGGAATTGGTATTAAATTAGTTGATCAATTAGATCAAAATACAATGCTAATTCATTTTACTGACGGTAGTATCTATAGTGTAACTTTACCACAAGGACCATCTGGTTTTGATGGTGTTCAGGGAATACAGGGAGAACCTGGAGAAAAGGGTGAAAAGGGTGATCCCGGAGAAAAGGGTGAAAAAGGAGATAAAGGTTCTCCCGGAAAACCAGGACCACGCGGAGAAAAGGGAGATAAGGGAGAGCAAGGACCAAGAGGAGAAAAGGGGGAACCAGGAGAAACTGGAAAAGATGGAAAAGACGGTTTACCCGGAGAAAGAGGTCCAAGAGGTCAAGATGGAAAAGAGGGTCCTGCTGGACCAGCTGGACCTATTGGTCCCAGGGGTCCAAAGGGTCCTATTGGACAAAAGGGAGATCCCGGTGAAACAAATATAGTTGATGTAAAGTATCCTCTTAAATTTAATGAAACAAATAAAATAATATCTTTGGATAAAAAATTCTTCGAGGAATTATTATCTAAAGGTGGTAATGTAAATCAGCAATTGATGCAAAAATTTGTCAGTGCTGCTTCGTCTGGAGGCGGTGCTGTTGGTATTCAAGATGGGGATTCCGGTGAAATATTAATACGTTCAGTTAGTGATTTAATATTTGAAGGAAATGGCGTAACACTAGAGAGAGAAGGAAAGAATGTAAGAATTACCATAACAGGAGGAGCAGTTGGATCTCCTGCTTCTTCTACCGCAATCGGTGTTCCTTATGACCTGACACAACTCTCTGGTGCAACACCAGTTGAGATTCAAACCTATGTCGATGGAGCGTTCTTCTACAACCCAGACATTGGAAGAATTGGTTTAGATCGTGATGCGAATGATGGTTCTAGCCTTCGATACGATTTTTCATCTGTAGAAGGAAATGCATTTGGGTTAGGTAGAATCGAGTTCTATGTTGGAACAGATACTGAAGCAAGTCTTCGATGGATTGATTTTGAGAATGGTGATTACGATCCCGTAAACTTCAGATTCTACGCAGATGTAATCGCAGCATCGAGTAACATTTCTGGTTTAGGTAGCGGTAAAGAAGTAACTCTACGAGTTGTTCCTCAGCATTCTGTTGTTGGTGCTAGTAGTTATTTTAGATTCGCAGATGGAACTACTGCGGAATCAATTGTAACTTCTGTGAATGGACAAACTGGTGATGTGTTTATTTACGCAGGTTCTGGTTTAACCATAGACGGAACTACTTTGAGTGAAATCGGATGGGTTCGTGGTGGAGAAACTTTCCCAGAAGATGTTGGTGGTGTTGTTGCAGGAACATCATTTGCAAACGGAACAAGTGCAATCGAAATTCTAGAAACAATTCTATTCCCATATCAATCTGTATCCTTCTCTGCGTTTGATATTGGACTTTCCTCTGGACCTTATGAGGTTGGTCAGACTGCTGGTAATAGTACGGTAAATTCTACTTGGTCAACATCAGGACCGGGTGCAAACTGGGTTGCTGGATCTCTTTCAATATCTGCAAATCAAGGTGTAGGAACACTTGTTTCTGGATTGAATTATGACGGTTCGCCTCAGAGTATTAGTCATGGTGCATATAACTTCACCAGTGAATTAACTCTCACTTTCACTATTACTGGACAGCAAGATCAAGGAAGTAATCCATCAAGAACAGACACAATGAACTGGAGGTATAGATACTTTAGTGGTAAAACTGGTGCAGGATTTAATGGAACAGGACTTACAGCACAAGGATTTACTGATACTTTGAGCAGAACTTCTCCTAATAATTGGAGTGTAACTTTCCGAGCAGCATCTCCTCCAGATAAAGCATATTTTATTATTCCTGATGTAGAATTTTCTGGTACACCAACATTTACTGATACTGGAACTGGGTTTGCATTCCCCTTTACAAATGCAGGAACATTTACACACACTAATGCTTACGGTTATGATGTAGATTATACCATTTTTGAATCTAGTAATAATTTTGCTGGCGAAACAACAATAAGGGTTAACGCATAATGGCAAGTATCACTGGAGGAGTACCATTAGGAGGTTTCATTTCGCCTACAGATTCGGCGGATACCTTTCCTGTTACCAACCCAACCTATGGGTTGGGAGGCTTGCGTAATGTAGGATCTACCGCAGATAGAGATGCAATACCTGCTCAAAGAAGAGAGCAGGGTATGATGGTTTATGTACAAGATGAAGACAAGTTCTACGCTCTTCAGGGTGGAACCACAGACGCATATTGGACTGAATTCTCTTCTG
>Ga0099848_1000876_pt1 | contig 14082 bp, 8 predicted proteins | sample CB_VirMetaG_3_FD_78179 | JGI IMG/M metagenome (GOLD analysis project Ga0099848, IMG submission 78179) | Freshwater to marine saline gradient viral communities from Chesapeake Bay - CB_1508_1S Viral MetaG | ecosystem: Environmental > Aquatic > Marine > Coastal | place: USA: Chesapeake Bay... | reverse complement strand
TGGTGGTGTTAATGGAGACACATTCGGAACTTGGTCCGAACCTACTCAGGGGACAGGTTTCTTCTTTATAAATGGTGGTCTTGCCGATACACAAAGACAAGCAGTATTAATCCAATCTGCAACAACACAATGGGTGTCAGGACAAACTGTTTGTATAAGTGCCGAAATAAATGTTCCACCAAGTCCAACACCAACCAATACACAAACTCCAACAGTTACTCCAACACTTACTCCAACACCAAGTATTACTCCAACAATAAGTGTGACTCCGAGTAATACACCTACGGTAACTCCATCACCAACACAAGCTATTGTTCCGTCAGACCCATCTCTACAAATTTATTATGATGCCAGTATTGATACCAACTTTAATCCAACTCCATTAAGTGGTGATACCTTTACACAATGGTATGATTCTTCTGCAAGTGCACACAACGCAAACCCAATCGGAGGTGCGACAACTAGACCTCAGTGGTGGACAAATGTACAATGTGGATTAAGTGCTGTTAAATTTGATGGAACATCTGATGGATTGAGTGTTAACCCATTAACATCAATTGCATCTATTACGGGTTACACGGCAATTGTTTTGGGTAAGTTATTAAACACAGGAACAACACAACAATTTGTAACTTCAGGTATTGGTAACACATCAACTAATAATTCTAATTTAAGATTAAGTGGTGGTACATTCGTAGTTGGAGCAGCTGGTGGTACAGCACAAACGGCTCAAATTGCAGACTTAAACCCTCATATGTGGACTATGGTATTTGATGGTACACAATCTACAAATGCGGACAAACTTAAATTTTATGTTGATGGAACTCAAGAATCTTTAACTTTCTTATCAAATATTGGCACATCAACAAACGCATCTATCGATACACTATATGTTGGTGTTGACAGGACCGGAACATCATCATTCCAATATTACTATGGTGGATTTATGTATGAGATATTACTATGGACAAGAGTATTAAATTCATCAGAATTAAATGCGGTTCACAATTACTTAGACAATAAATGGTTTAGTTGTATCTAATATTTATAATATATGGATTTTTACATAAGACAAGATAGTGAATTACCAATTCTTAAGATGAAAGTTGTTAAGGATGGAAGAACTGACGCATGGAAAGTATTTGATGCAGATTTAGATAATGCAACAATTAGATTTTCCATGAAAGAAGAGGCCACGGGCATTCCAAAAATTTTGATGAATAATGCCTACATTGTTGAAAAAACAAAAAATAATCCCGATTCAACTACGGAATATTATATATATTACAAATGGACTTCTCGTGACACACGAAGAAAAGGGAGATACATCGGGGAGTTCTCAGTAATCAATTCGATGGGAGAACTTATAGCACCAATTAGAGAAGTTTTATATATCAATATCATTTGACAATCTAACTTTACCATTTTATATTTAATTCAAATGTCCAAGAGTAATCTCACAGATGGTGAGAGCAAATGTCTCAGACGGTAAAATTATTTATTATGGTATCACAAGAAGAAATTGAACAGTTCCTACTGGGCGAAGACCCGGAAAAATACATCGTTGCACTAGAATACGATTACCAAACATCCAAAATTTTTAAAATTATTCAAGACCCTGAAAAGGGTAAATTAATCAAACCTGATAACTTTATTCCTTTCGCATGGGTTGGAAACTTACATGATAAGAATTTTTATAAAGGGAACAAATACGCTCAAAAACAGGCGATGACAGATTTTGGGATTTTAATTGAAAAATTAGAAACTCATGGTGACCCTCGTCTTGAGAATGGTCTCAGGTTCTTAGTTAAAACAACAAAGACATATCAACATCTAATTAATTTCTTTAAACAAGGTGGTTTGGACCCCTGGGACCGTAACAACACCGATAGTATTCAAATACTTCCCCCTGTTGAACAATACCTCGTTCAAAAACAAAAACGATTATTCAAAGGGTTTGAAGAATATGATGATGTTCACCGTTTTGTATTCGATATCGAGACCACAGGTCTTTCTCCTGAGAGTAGTCGTATCTTTTTGATTGGAATGAAAGACAATCGTGGTTTTGTTCATTTATTATCTGCTGAGAATGAAGAAGAAGAAAAACAAATGATTATTGATTTCTTCTACACGATTGATTATCTAAAACCAAGTTTGATTGGTGGTTACAACTCGGCATTCTTTGACTTTCCGTTTATTCTTCGTAGAGCTGAAATTCTTGGTTTAAATCCTAAAGAGATTGTTAAGACACTTAATCCTGAGGCATCCATTCGTCAAAAAGAGGGTATGTTAAAACTCGCAAACGAAATGGAACCGTATACTCAGACTATGATGTGGGGTTATAATATTGTGGATATTGCTCACGCAGTTCGTAGAGCTCAAGCCATCAACTCAGACATTAAGAGTTGGGGTTTGAAATATATCACACAGTTCATTGGTGCAGAAAAAGAGAACCGAGTTTATGTTCAGGGTGATAAGATTGGTAATATCTATTTTGAAAATAAAGATTACTACTTCAACCCACAATCAGGTGGTTATAGAGAAGTTGGTTCCAAAGGAACTGAAAACTTAATGCAGAAGTTTCCCGGTAAGTTTGAACAAGTTGATGGAAAATACATCATCCAACGATATCTTGATGATGACTTGTATGAAACCATGATTGTTGACGATGAGTTCAATCAGGCTAACTTCTTGTTGGCTAAATTGGTACCGACAACATATGAGAGACTTTCAACAATGGGAACCGCAACATTGTGGAAAATGATTATGAGTTCATGGTCTTATAAACATAATCTTGCAATTCCAATGAAAGGTGTTAAGAGACCGTTTACGGGAGGACTGTCTCGTTTGTTACAAGTTGGTTATTCAACAGATGTATTAAAGCTTGACTACTCTTCACTCTATCCTTCCATTCAGTTGGTTCATGATGTGTTCCCCAAATGTGATGTAACAGGTGCGATGAAGAGCATGTTGAAATATTTCCGAGACACTCGTATCAAATACAAAAAGTTGGCTGAGAAACACTCAAAGACCGACCCAAAACTTTCATCACAGTACGGACGTAAACAATTACCGATTAAAATCTTTATTAACGCATTCTTCGGTTCTTTATCTGCACCACAAGTATTCCCCTGGGGTGATATGGATATGGGAGAACAGATTACGTGTACAGGACGACAATACCTTCGTCAGATGATTATGTGGTTTATGCAACGAGGATACCAACCTTTGGTTATGGATACGGACGGTGTGAACTTTGCAGTTCCTGAAGAAAGATATACCTACAAATACATTGGTAAGGGTAATAATGGTTTGGTGACTGAAGGACATGAATATGTTGGAACAGAGGCTGATGTTGCAGAATATAATGACTTATTTATGAGGGGTGAAATGGGATTAGATACTGACGGTCAATGGCCAGCAACCATCAATGTGGCTCGTAAGAACTATGCACTTCTAACAGATAAAGGTAAAGTTAAATTACCCGGTATCACTATTAAATCTAAAATGTTACAAACTTATGTTGCTGAATTCTTGGATGCGGGACTAAGACTTCTTTTGGATGGTAAAGGTTCTGAGTTTTTGGAGTCTTACTATCAATATATTGATGATTTATTTAATCAAAAAATCCCCATCGCTAAAATTGCGAATAAGGCTCGTGTAAAACAAAGTCTTGATGATTATAAACGACACATCACAAAAAGAACTAAATCAGGTTCTTTGATGTCTCGACAAGCACATATGGAACTAGTTCTTAACGATAATTTACCTGTTGGTTTGGGTGATACAATTTATTATATTAATAATGGTACAAGAAAATCTCATGGTGATGTTCAGAAAAAAGGTAATGAAGTTATTTTAAACTGTTATCTTGTTAACGAGAAGGATATTACTGAAAATCCTGATATGTTGGGAGAGTATAATGTCCCAAGATATATTTCAGCGTTTAATAAAAGAATTGAACCTTTATTGGTTGTATTCTCACCTGAAATTCGTGATGAAATTTTAATCGAGGACCCAAAGGATAGACTGTTCTTTACTAAATCACAAACTAAATTAGTTAGAGGATTCCCACGAAGAGATGGTGACCAAGACACATTAGAAGAGGTTCTTACTTTATCTGATTCTGAGATTGCATTTTGGAGACACGTTGGCATTGACCCATATTATATGTACTTAGATGGTACTTTAGAGATGGTAGATAATACTTGTGTAAACAAAAATAAGTCCATCATGGAGGACTTATCTTATACACCTAAAACAACCATACCAAAAGATGAACTATATGATATGGATGAAGAGGGGAATTATATATATTCTATGGACTATTAGGAATTTGTAATTCCGTCAGATGAAAGGATATACCACACATCACCAATATTTTTTAGTTCAACAGATGAAAACTTATTGAGTATTAATTCATCGTATTCAGTATCAAAAGACTGAGGTGAATCAACAATAGCATTTGTTAAAGATTTAATGGTTATGTGTTTAGTGATGTTATGATTTAAAGTAATTTTTACTTTATCATTTTCACTTTGTCCTTCAAAACCTCTGATTATTAAGGTTTTTTCTTCTTTTGTAGTATACTCAGGAAGTGATACTACAACACTGTCTGATGTTTTAAATATTGACATGGTTATATTACGTAAAATTGTCTTGGGAATGCTCTGTATTGGAGCGATTTATTTAATTGTTCTGCAACATTAGCCTCTCTTTCCATCATTTTTTCAGGACGGAGTCTTTCTAATCTAGCACTTAATTCTTCCATTAGTTTAGATTTTTCATCTTTAGCTTCGGTTAATAAAGAATCGTATTCTAATGTAACTTCAGAATCTGGCGTTTTTAAATTACCACTAAACTTACCTCTAACCCTTCCTAAGGTTTCTTTAACATATGCTGTGAACCATCTACGAACCCAAGTTTGTGCTGGTGAGTTTAATTCATCCCAACCCATTTCTTCAATTGGAATATCTGATGGTAATTTTACTACATCAGGATTAGCCGCTAAACAAGCCTCTCTATCGTCAGTATCGTAATACCAATACCAACATCTATATTCATTAAATTGTATATTACCAAAATCAAACTTACCACCAGGTACATTCATTAAGTGAAGTGCTTTTTTTCCTTCAGGTAATGCGGTTATTCTATATGTTAATTCACCTGAAATAATTCTTCTCTTAATATTGATGTCTTGCATTCTAAGAAGAATATCAAATGCTGGTGTTATAAAATAGTTACCTTGTGTCCCCATTTGTGAGAAACCTGCTGCGCCACCTAATCCAATACCACCAAATCCACCAAACCCACCCATGAACGGGTCAAAAAACGCGGCGTCTAATTCGGCTCTTGAGAACCATAATAGTTCATTAACTTCACGACCTGCAGGGATTTCATAAATCTGTTGTCCAGGTACTAAATCAACATAATCTTTTTTAAGAACCCAATCACCACCTGCTTGTAGACCAACTATTTTAGAATATGCGTAAGTATATTGAGTTTCCCAATCCAAAGAACGTGTTGTGAACGCCCTTGTCAGTGATTGCTCATCTAAGTTTAAACCATAAAGTGATGTCCATTGATTTTCAATCAACCAATCATTAACATATTGAGCATAATCTTGAATAGATAATTCCAATAAGGAATCCATCATTTCATCTTCAATTTCTACACTTCTAATTGGTGCACCTAAAAGGTGTTTGATACGAGTGTATAATTTACTTCTATCCGGTTCTGTTATGATATTAGTTGTTGCCATTAACTTTTATTTATAAATATCATTTAAAAACGATTTCTTTAATTGAATTTATCTTCAACATTGAAAACGTATCTTCCATCAACAATTTCAGCATTATTAATAAAAACAACCGTGCCATCCTTATCGTTATGGAATACTAAGTAGTCAGTTTTGTATGGTTTAACATTACCACTACCATACACGGTTAATTTACCACCCTCTTCTTTAATGTCATTAAATGGTTTGATTTGCATTGTCTTTTTTCCTTCAGGTGTCATAACATAAGCGTCGATACCACCAATCATATCATCAACACCACCTAATTCACCAACTTTATATACTTCTTTGGTACCAAAAATATTTTTGAGATTTACAACGGCATTTATCTCTCTTTTATCACCAAATTTGTTTGACCTATCTAATCCTGACATAATTGTTTGGAACGTACTTGATTCTAAATTGAATATACGATATCTCAATTCAGTCATGTATCGTACTAATCGGTCGGTCTCTGATAATTGTTGTTGTTCATCTAACCCAATGAAGTTAATCGGATTAATTCCAACTTTTTTAAGATATAAATTAATGTCATTAACCAAAGTACAAAATGCGGTGTAGTTGGTGTTAAGTTTGTTTATGATTGAACGACCTGGTTGTTCATAATCGTAAATTCCCGACATTTGTCCTTGTGCGTATTCATTCTTTTCAAACCAATAATCTGCAAAAACTTCTTTAAGAATGTCCATAATAGCAAACATAAATTTCTTTTTTACCTGTGGGTTTCTATTAAACACCATTCGGTATGTATTAACTTGTTTTGAATTACATCCCGCAGATACTCCTTCGTTAATGACTTGTTGAATGATTTTACCTTCTTTAATTTTGTCTTTTGTTCTACCTAAATAGAGTTTATTTACGAAAGGCCAATTCACTACTTTCCAAAAATTTTCAATATACTCGTCTCTTCGATTTCTATATTTCAAGTAATATGCGTGTTCCCATAAGTCCAAACCAAGTATTGGGTAACCCCCAAACTTTATGGTATTCATAAGTGGGTTATCTTGATTGGATGTTGTCATTATCTTCAACTTATCGTTGTTGGTTACTACTAACCAAACCCATCCAGAACCAAACTTTGATTTTGCCTTTTTTTCAAATTCTTTTTTAAAATCTTCGTAAGAACCAAAGTCTTCTTTGATTTTTCTTAGGATAGGACCATATACACGTGTGTTTTTTGGTGTTAACATCTTCCAAAATAATGCGTGGTTAAATGCTCCACCAGCGTTATCTTTGATACTATTATTGAATCTATTGATTCCTTTTACAATTTGTTCTAAGTCTAAATCGGCACCATTTCTCTTCTCGATGGCCTTATTTAACTTATCTACATACCCCTTGTAATGTTTATTGTAATGTACATACATTGTCTCTTTGTCTATGAATGTATCTAAGGCAGAATAGGAGTATGGTAGTTTTTCAATACCAATTTTTTTCATTTCTAATAAAATTTGTTTGCGTGTTAATTCAGTTGTAGTTTCTCCAACGGTTTCTCTTTCTACAACATCTTTGTTGATTTCTTCTTCGAGTTGTTTAACTCTTTCTTGTAATTTCCTAAAACTCATCTAAGGTTTTTTTATATAAATAACCATCAGATGAAAAAAGAATACTATCTTCTTCTTGAAATTTCATTTAAAATTTCTTCTAAGGTTTCACCCTTACCTTCGTTGTCACCCATAACTGTCTCAAATATATTCTTTTTTTGTGACAGAATATCGTAAATGATACCCTCAATGGTGTTTTCAAATATTGGATATAATACGGACACGTTGGATTTTTGTCCATATCTATAGGCTCGGTCTTCTGCTTGTGCGTGGTCAGAAGGTACAAAGGATAGGTCGTTCATGATTACAGCTTCTGCTGCGGTTAACGTAATACCGACACCTGCGGCTTTTAGGTTACCAACAAAAACTTTTATCTTATCATTCTCTTGGAATTGGTCCACAGAATGTTGACGAGCGGGTTTTGACATACTACCATCTAAAGTGACAGCAGATTTACCAAAATGCTCTTTAATCATATTCAATGTATTGGTGAAGTTTGTAAATATGATTACTTTTTTACCTTGTTCAATAATGTTTTCTGCGAGTTCACAAGTTTCTTTTACCTTATTTTCGGCGATAACTTGTCTTACTTTCATTAACTTTGAGAATTGAACAGTAAGTGATGATGATTCGTCTGATTGTTCATACCAATCATAGTATTCACCCATAAGTTGTTCATAATCTTTAGACTTAAGTCTTAGATATACAGGTGTGATAATCTTATCAGGTAAATCTAAGATATCTTCTTTTAATCTTCTAAGAACGTGAGTCTTGGTTCTGTCCCTTAATTCCTCAAGATTGTCAGCCCCCTGAACATTCCACACTTTTCGTTTACCAACAGTAAACTGATATCCGTTACAATATCTTTTTACATATGCCATCCAATTGTAGGCAACAGGACTATCAACCAAATTAAGTAGATTATAATAATTCATAGGTCGAGATGTCATTGGTGTTCCCGTAAGTAACCAAACTCTACCTACTTTTCTACAAACATCATTAACAATCTTAGTTCTTTGTGCTTGTGCGTTTTGAATGTAATGTGCTTCATCTATGACCACCAAATCAAACCCTTCATTTAAGATTGTAGATTCTTCTTGGTATTTTGGGTCGTGGAAGTTTTTTAAAATATCATAATTAATAATCACGTAGTCGGCACTTTCCCAATTCTTACCTTCTACAATGGAAATACTTTTATCTGTGTAGTTTTGTATTTCTCTCATCCAGTTAATCTTCAAGGATGCGGGACATATGATTAATACTTTCTCAGCCCCCGACTCAATACTACCAATTACAGTTGAAGTTGTTTTTCCCAAACCCATATCATCGGCCAAGATATATTTTTCATTTGCGACTAATTTTTCAATTGCCTCTTTTTGGTGTGATAATGGTGGTCTATGTGAGTATTTCTCGTAGTTGATTTCTACTTTATTTTCTTTCTTACCTATAATTGCTGCTTTAGGTAACCAAAAATCATGTAGTTCTTCAGATTCAAATAACTTACCCCATATATGAAACGCTTTGTCTTTTTCAACCAAAAGTTTTTCGATATAAATCTTTTCAGGTTCTTTGGTTAACAATTTGTCCTCCATCATCCTTTTTGCAAAATACGAATCTAATGGAACCCATTTTCTAGCAAGTTTAGGGACAACATCTTTATAGTTATTAATATAATCGGCTTGAGCTCTTGTTATCTTAAAATTTTTAGAATTACTATGTTTCTTTTTTATTGCAAGAATATAGTTATTAAAACCATCGTATGTTTCAAGTACACGAATGGCTTTAACTTCAGGTATTTTTGAAAATGTTTCTGAGTTTTCTTGCATCTTATAAATAAATTTAAATATAATCAAAAACTAAATATTTATCAATATATGGCACAGAGAAGAGTCCCGATAACGCGTTTAAACAAGTTTTTTGGCTCCGAAGACTTTAATCTCGAGATAGAAATGGGTCGAGAATGGTTGAACGGGGACATGAACTTTACTCTTATATTATATAGTGTTGATACACAGAGAACCGTTAAAGACGATGTTTATGGTGAAGTAAGTTCAGACGGAGTTCAGTTTAGTGCTCCTGTTGAATTTAATGCTTTGGTAAAGATTGAGCAACCATCAAACGATTATATTAATGGAAGTAGGTTACTACAAAATGAACCAGGTAATTTAATATTCTCTGTCTATACAAAAGAATTAGATGAAAAAGCTATAGATATTAAGTTAGGAGATTACATTGGGTATTGGATTCGTGAAAACGAAATCAAATATTATTCTGTTATTGATGCGGCAACTCCTGACTATGATAATAAACATACATACGGTGGATATAGAAGTTTTTATTACACTTATACTGCAACACCTGTATCTGAAAATGAATTTAGAGGTATATAATGTCATTCCCAAAACAAATAAAAAAATATCTACCACTTACTCCTGAAAAACAACTTTTAGCGAGAAGGGAACAACTTTTGGAATATATCCAAAAGGATGGAACTTATTTACCGAAAGGTATTTTACATGCCGATTTGGATAGGGGGATGTTGGATTTTGTTCGTGATGAATTGGAGTGTGTTGTTGATGGTAAAAAAGTTAGTACTATTGACCTAATTATAACATTACAGAATTGGGCTCAGTTTTCTCAAACATGGAATACGGAAGATTTAAATGGTAACGTTCAACTTCCATTTATAACTACAGTTCGTCAACCTGAGGTTCCTTACGGTACTAATCCATCTTTACAATATACAATACCAAATAGAAAAGAATTCTTATATGCTCAAGTTCCAACTTGGGATGGGACAAGAAAAGGTATGGACATATATAAAATACCTCAACCTGTTCCTGTTGATATTACCTATGATGTGAAGATTGTATGTAATAGAATGAGAGAATTAAATCAATTTAACAAAATTATTTTACAAAAATTTAGTTCTCGTCAAGCCTATACCTTTATTAAAGGACATTATATTCCAATCGTATTGAATAGCGTTTCGGACAATTCTGTAACTGAAGTTAATAAGAGAAAATTTTATGTTCAAAATTATAACTTTACGATGTTAGGATTTTTAATGGACGAGGAAGAATTCCAAATTTCACCGGCAATTACAAGAGCATTGACTATGTTTGAGGTTGAAACAAGAAAAGGTTCAAGAAAAGCAACTCAACACCCATCAAGACCTGATAACTTTGATTTGGATATTGTTTTTACATCATCACAAACTGAAAAAATTGAAACTTTTAGATATACTGTAGATTTATTGGTTAATACCACCACTAACATTACATCTTATGATGTGTTCATTAATGATTATTATGTTGGTGAAGATTTATCAACCATTCAAATTACGGATGGTGATTTGGTTAAAATTGTAATTACAAAGTCAGATGGAAGTGTAGGTGCCTCTATTAATACAACGGCTTACCTTAAGTAATTATTCTCCGTAGATATCCTTTTTCTTTTTACACTTTTCCATTATTAGTTTTTCTAAAAACTTATACATCTTCAAACCATTATCATCACAATAGGTTTTTAATACTTGGTGTACTTCTTTTGATATTTTTAAGTTTTTTATCTCATTCATAATTAAGTGGTAGAAAAAAGGCAGAATAAAGTCTACCTAATAATAAATATTACCTTTAAGTAAATGTATTTTGTAATTTTTCTAAATATTTATCTAAAAAATAAATCTAAAAAAGAAATAACAAGTTAAATGGCAACATCAAACAAAGTATTCGTTTCTCCTGGTGTATATACCTCTGAAAGAGATTTAAGTTTCGTAGCTCAGAGTGTAGGTGTTACTACATTAGGTATCGTTGGTGAAACCCTTCAGGGACCAGCATTCGAACCAATCTTCATCACAAACTTTGATGAATTTCAAACGTATTTCGGTCCAACGTCTCCGGAAAAATTTGTAAACACACAAATTCCTAAATATGAAGCAGCTTATATCGCTAGAGCATATTTACAACAATCAAATCAATTATTCGTAACAAGAGTCTTAGGTCTTAATGGTTACGATGCAGGTCCATCATGGTCCATAACAACAATCGCTAACGTTGATACTTCGACTGTTGGTATTACTGGTAATACAGGTCCTCAGACTCTTGCGTTTACGGCAACAACAGGTGGTACAGTTACTATTACAACAGTACCTTCTAATTTGAGTTCTTATTTTACTTTACCATATACAACATTTAATGGTGGAAGCTCTTCATTACAGGCAGATTTCCAAAGTTATATTTTAAGTACAATATTAGATACTAATTCTTCAGGTGGTACTTCATATTTCTGGGGTACTGTAAGTGATACAACATTTAATAATGTAACAGGTGCAACACCAAACGCGGCAACCCGTTACAGTGCTTATACTGAAACTTATGGAGTATCGGGTGTAACTGAATCTACAGCAGACTTTACAAGTCCAAATGATGACCCCTGGTATTATTCATTATTCACTAATAATAGTGGTGCTTATTATGGATTTGGTTTTGGTGCGGCGTTTACAAATTTAGCTTCAACAGGTGCTGATTCGTATTCAGGTACTATGGGAGTATATTACTCTAATTATTCAGGAACTTCATACACAGATTATGATGATGTTGTTGTAGCGACTTTACGTTCTCGTGGTGTGACTACAGATTCATCAGGTGGTCCTGTATACACAGTAACAGGTACAAGTGATGTACAGTTAGTAACTACAGGTGCGTATTCAGGTATTTCTACCAACCCTAAATTAACATTCCAAGTTTCGGGTGTTACAAGTAGTGGAGAGGATTTTACATTTGACACTTCTTTTGATAGTTCTGCTACAAATTATGTTAGTAAAGTATTTGGTAAGGGTAACTTCTCAAAACCAAGAACTGAAGTACCTGTATTCTTAGAAGAAGTTTTCCAAACTACTTTAAATTATTCGTATAATAATGGATATATTAGAGGTCTTAATTCTGATTTAATAGCTTTACCTGAGGGTAGAGGATTGGATGCAACATCCATTGGTTGGTATTTGAATAGTTATCAAACACCTGCCACTCCTTATGTGGTATCAGAACTTCGTGGTAATACAGTTTACCGATTGTTCAAATTTATTTTGATATCTGATGGTAGTGCAGCAAACAGACAAGTTAAGGTTTCTATAGCTAACATGCAGTTTAGTAACGGTACCTTTGACATTATTGTTCGTGATTTCTTTGATACGGATTCTAATCCGGTTGTTTTAGAAACATTTACAAATTGTGTTATGAATCCGTCACAAAATTCATATGTGGCACAAAGAATCGGTACAGCGAATGGTGAATTCGAATTAAAATCAAGATTTATCATGTTGGAAATGGATGAAGACCATCCTGTAGATGCACTTCCTTGTGGATTTGAAGGTTATAACTTTAGAGAGTACTCAGGAGCTAAAAACCCATTCCCTGTTTATAAAACAGAATATTATGTACCTGGTCAAATTATTTATAACCCACCATTTGGTACAACAACAGGTTCTGATAATGTTATTAGAAGTGCTGGAGACAGAGTTAGAAGAACTTACTTAGGTTTTTCTTCAACTGTTGGTGTTGACGGAGATTTCTTTGAATATAAGGGTAAACAAGTACCTTTATCTTGTGATGGTGAAGGAACTGATTGGTCTGTATTGACAAAAGGTTTCCACATGGACTCAGGAGCTACGGTTGTTACAATATCCGGTGGATACTCAACATCAGGTACATCGGCATTTGATTGTGGTGTTGCATCATTCCAATCTGACCCTCAAAATTCATCTAACCCTTATTACTCATTAGCTGCTAGAAAATTCACTTTATTAGCACAAGGAGGATTTGATGGTTGGGATATTTACAGAGAATATAGAACTAATGGTGATTCATTCTCTCTTGGTAACACAGGATTCTTGAAGGGTAACTGTTCAACATCTATTACATATCCTACTTCTACAGGTTGGGGTTACTTCAAACCTATTACAGGTCCAGACCAACAACTATGGGCGAACACTGACTACTACGCATATTTGTGGGGTCAAACAACATTCTCAAACCCTGAAGCGGTTAACATTAACGTGTTCGCAACTCCAGGTATTGACTTTGTTAATAACGCGGCGTTAGTGAATGATGCAGTGGAGATTATTGAAACAGACAGAGCTGACTCAATTTACATTATGACATCACCTGACTATGATGTGTACTCCCCAAATACTGCTGATTTTGATACTCAGTTTATTTACCCACAACAATTGGTAGATTTAATGGATGATTCAGGAATCGACTCAAACTACAGTGCAACATATTATCCCTGGATTTTGATAAGAGACACAACTAACAACACACAAATCTACTTACCACCAACAGGTGAGGTTGTGAGAAACTTAGCGTTGACTGATAACATTGCATTCCCCTGGTTCGCATCGGCGGGTTACACAAGAGGTATTGTAAATTCAGTTAAGGCACGTAAGAAGTTGACACAAGACGATAGAGACACTCTTTACAAGGGTAGAATTAACCCAATCGCAACATTCTCAGATGTGGGAACTGTAATTTGGGGTAACAAAACTCTTCAAATCAAAGAGTCGGCTCTTGATAGAATTAACGTAAGAAGATTGTTATTACAAGCTCGTAAGTTAATTTCAGCTGTGGCTGTTAGATTGTTATTCGAACAAAATGACGAGAAAGTAAGACAACAGTTCTTGGATTCAGTTAACCCAATCTTGGATTCAATCCGTAGAGATAGAGGTTTGATTGACTTCCG
>Ga0099848_1000874_pt1 | contig 14101 bp, 12 predicted proteins | sample CB_VirMetaG_3_FD_78179 | JGI IMG/M metagenome (GOLD analysis project Ga0099848, IMG submission 78179) | Freshwater to marine saline gradient viral communities from Chesapeake Bay - CB_1508_1S Viral MetaG | ecosystem: Environmental > Aquatic > Marine > Coastal | place: USA: Chesapeake Bay... | reverse complement strand
TTACCATTTGATATTTTAATATATTCTGTATCAGTAACATAATATACTGTTATATACGGACTTTGTTCATGAGAAACAATCATAAATTTATCATTATGAGAAAAATCAACTGCAGTTCCTAATCCCGTTGGTAAATCATTTATACCATTAAATCTATTTATAGAATATCCAGTAGAAACTTCTAATTCAAAATTATTATCTTTTGCACCCAATAATAATTTATTTGCACTTTTTAAGAAAGACATAGCGTATATAGGTTCATTTATATCTATATCAAATTTTATATTCTTTAAACTTACATCGGATCCGTTTATTTCGAAGAATGTTATATATGGATCTTCAACTGATGATACTGCTATATATTTATTGTTTTCTAAAAATAGTATATCGGTTACAGCACCATTAAACGTATAATCAAATATTTCTGTTACTGTAAATCCAGATATATAAAATACAAATAATCTATTTGTATTTTCATCTACAATAGCTAAATAGTTATTAGTTGATAATTTGGTAATAGATATATTAGATGCACTATTATAATTTGTAGTTACGAATGTCATTATATCTTTTGAATATCCTTTAGATGAATTTTTATATACTAAAACTCCATTATTTGTTCCTATAACAATAACATTATTCCTCATATCTACGGCTTTATATGGATTTATTACTCCAGTTATAGAATTTTCAACCACTCTATCATCTTTAAAATTAAAAACAACTCTATCGCTATATGATTGTATACCTAATATTATATTTGGATATGTTTCTTGAACTATTAGTAAATAATTGGAATCATCACTTATATGACAATATACGGGTCTATCTATATTTGCATATATAATAGGTATCTCTTTATAACTATTATCAGTTCTATAAAATACTTTAGCTGATACTAAGTAATCGCATACAGATAAGTATCTAGATGAATCACTTAAATGTATATAAGTTGAATTAGCATTTATTGATGGTATAAAACTTTGAAATACATTTGTATGAATATCACCACCATACGATCTATAAAAACTATATACAGATTGATCTTCTGATAGTATTACTATAACAGATTCATTCAATCCAGTTTTAATATGTTTTGGTCTTTCTATATATGTTTTATTTATTATACTTCCATTATAATATTTTAAACCATAAGATAATGACCTATCCGTTAATACTTGATTATCAAAATCTTGTTGTTTATATAGATGATCTATATAGAATAATATATTGGTATGACCTTTTTTATTTATTAATGTATCATCTTCTATATCTACGTAGAATTTACCATTATCTGTTACACCAACAGTATAATTTAATTCTGTATCTGGATAACTAAATTGAGTGTCTATATTACTAGAAGAATCTGATTCTAAATCCTTTGTATTTACTACTATAGGTCTAATCCATAAATTATTTTCTTCTATGTAAGTTATATAACTTGATCTATGTGCTTGATTTATAGTTGATATTAAACCTTTAATATCTTCTATTGCAAATGGATAATTATAAAATACTAGATTTAAGTAGTTATCAACTCCGTTAGGGAATGTTTTTGGTTTATATGAGTAAGAATCTTCATTTATATCAAATACAAGTCTAACTTTTGTAGGAGATACATTATTTGCTACTGTATATGTATTGAATGATATATAACCAACATTAGCTGTATAAACACCACCTTCATATGACAATCCTGATTTTATAGTTTCTGATTGACTATATATATAATAATCTATTGATGATGTAGCATCAAATATATCATTTACATTTGAAGATGAATATTCTATATAACCATAAGAAGTTGCATTTATAGATATTGTAGGTTCTGTTACAGGTTGATATTCTAAATCTAAACTTATATAGTTACTTTTTGGAAATTCAATAATATGATAATTTTCAAATGCTTTATGTCTATATAATATTCTTGAACCAGAAACTAGATATGCGTCTTGTATATCAGGTAAATCGCTATTTGGTTGATACAATGCAGTATGAAATATATAATCTTTATTTAATGATGTATTAAATATATCAACTAAAGACACATTGTTTATATTTTGAGATAAGTATTGATTGTTGTAGTAACTAGGCAATGTATCATTTATAAAATATGGTTCAACTGTTTCATATTTTAATTGTATTGTATCATTTTCATCTATATAAAATATATAGTTTTTAACTGATGATGCTTGTAATGGTATATTTGTTCCGTTATAATCAAAGTCACCATCATAGAATGATCCACTTTGTAATATAGGCATAACAAATTCTGTATCATTTATAAAAGATGCAACTTGTTGATTTCCATTAAGTATATCTCTATTATAAAATGCAGAGTATTTTGATCCTAAATCTATCTCATCTTCAGTATATCCTTTATCTAATTCTGTTATAATAGGAGTTCTTTTATTTTCCCAAGTTATTTTGTATCCATATATTTTACCTACAGATGAATGTAATATCATGTATTTTCCATCATTTGAGAATACTATATTACTTACTAATATTCCATTATAATCTGATGGTAATATTCCTTTATATACTAATTCCATAATACCAGGTACATCTGATGTTGGGTTATCTTGTGGATCAAAATACGACTTAAATTTATAAACAGATATACCTTTATTTATACCATAACTTATACATATCAATAAAGGCATTGATGGATGGAACTTTGTATATGATACTGATGTTGGTTTATAGTCTAAACTTAATATATTAGATGTATCTGATTTATAACTTTCATATATATCCCATTTATTTTCATTTTCTATATATTCAAATATATCCACATCAGTTGTAGATTGATTTCCTTCACAATCAGTTTTATAACTGACAACAGATAATAATTTGTTATCGTATGAAAAAGAATAAAACTTTTCATTTAGTAAATTATTTATAGGATTAAATCTATAATCAAATACGTTTGATTGATATAGGTTATAACTTGAAGTTGCTATTAAAGAGAAACTTTCAGTAGTAAATGAACTACTGTATCTTTGTAATAAAACAGATTTATTTTCTAACCAACCATTTATATCGGATAAAACCAATACTCCCTTACCAGATGTTTTATTCGTAAATGAATCATTATATCTTGTATTTGGTATAAATGAACCGGTAATTGAGATGTCAGCTGATGTAACTCTATCTATGGTATTACATATATTATCTAATTCGGTAACAACATTTTCATCGTTTATTTGATATGTATGTATAGTATTAGTATTGCCATATGCACATAATACAGCGTATGAACCATCAGAAGATATATTTGCATCAGCTAAGTTATAGGTTCCTCTGCTTTTAATCGGTATAGTATTTATAGTTTGATTATAAACATAACCAGTTTCAGATGAAGTATAATAATATAAAAATATATTGGATTTATCATTACATAGAGCCAGTAATCTATTATCATCGGATGTATATGATAATTTAATAACAGTTTTTCCTTGTAATTGTGTAGTATCTATATAATTATCTATTTTAGTAAATTCATAATGATATGAACTTGTATTAACACTAAATGCTTCTATTGGATCTGATGTTTCCGATATACCCATACCATAAACTACAAAATCATTATTTGTATTTGTAAATTTATAACCATCTATAGACGCTAATGATGAGGTTGGATAATATTTATAAAAATTCAACTTAGGGTTTGGATCGGAATTATAATCTCTTATTAATTGGTTTTCTGAATATATATAAACAGGATTATATGGTTTAGAATTTCTATTATAAATAGTGAAATAAGGAGATACCTCCGATACTCCATATATATACCTATCATCATATGAAAATTTATATTCTACGGATTGAGTATTCGTAATTTCAGATGCAGAATTATAATATATTCTATGTGTACGTGATAGATAACGATACTGTGTTGTATCGTCGTATGAATTAAATTCATCATTATATATAGTAACATCCATGTTTAAACCGGAATTACGAGTAACTACATACTCAGGTAATTTATGTGCCGAATTTATTTTGTTTGGGTAATGATTTAGAGCTACATCATAACTATCATATGTTTTATAACTAGATGGTGTTGCATAATATGATACTCTATCCCGTAATTCTTTAATTGCATAGCCAGATTGTTTGGTATATGGATTAGTATAATATGATGGTTCAAAATATCTAACTCCTCTAGTTTCATCTCCATCTACGGTTTTCTCCATAGTTATCATATAAAAATAAGAATTATCATTAGACCATTTTATATCTTTCCAATAATAAGAATCATTTATACTGTGTGGATTGGTGATACGATTACCTGTACTAGCAGTATATCCAAATTCAACATTATCAGTTATAGAGTTAAGTTTATAAGTGTATAATGTATTTGCACTACCAGAGTATATATATGGTAGAAATACATCAAAATCACCATTACCTATATTTAAAACAGATGATATACCAAATGAACTTATTTCTGTGGTTGGTGTTACGTCTAGTTCTTTTAACTCATATATATTAGATGTGTTTTTATATACAAACATATATGGGCTAGTATCAGTAGTAACAACCATATATTTGGAATCGTTGGATAATTGTATATCTTTCATATTACCTAATGGTAATGATGTAGGTGTATTTAATTTTGTAAATGAATCATTTGATTGACTATATATGTAAATTTTATCTACACTATTATGTGCAAATGCAAGTATATTATTTCTATATGATATAGATATAGATTCTGATATTATCTCAGTTGGATTTGGTATTAGCTCAAATGTATCATTATTATAGTTGTGTTTATATAACTTAACATGTTTTTCACTTCCAGATATATCACCTACTAATATATGATTTGATATATTAGATGTATGTATAAAATTAGAACTACTAACAGGTACATCTACTGTAAAGTTAGATGCTGACGCTGAGTTCTTTTTAAACATTTGATTATCTTTACTGCTCATACCAAATATTATGTTTTTGCTATTATCTATGAAATAACCATTTGTTATATATGAACTTTCTTGTGACATTCCATATTCTCTACTCTTTATATATAATTTATCATATGTATTATTTTCTAAATCAAACAATATAGGTACATCAAGATTGTTTAATACAACTAATTGAGAAGAATCATTACTAAAATTGCCATTATAATAATATGCGCTATAAGTCGGTAATGTATAGTAACTAAGAGAATTTCCGTTTATAGAGTATAATGAAAATCCAGGTACTTTACCATCAGTTTGATTGTATTGTGTTAAATTGGATAAATTCCATACATAACTATCATGATTAGCAAAACCTTCATATAAAACATATAAATTATCATTCGATAGTTTAGTTCTGTCAGATACTTTTCTATCTGTTAAATTTGATCTGCTTATATTTTTATGATATGTATTATTTTCATTATATATACTTCTAGTTAATTCTTGATTCATTAATCCACTATCATATATTAACCATTGGCCATCTTGTGATACAGCCATTTTACTCATAGAACCCGGCATAATACTAGATGTTAATGTATTCGTTATATTTATTATATTTTGACTAGCAGAATCATGATAATATACCTTAGATGTTGCTGTATAGAATGTAGGGAATGTTTCTTGTGATACTATTATTTCATTATTTAAATCTGTTTCTACAATAGATGATATTATAGTATTATAATCTGTATTAAATGTATCATATTCTTTATATAGACTATATGAAACTATATTTCCGTTAGAATTTAATTCTGAACTACTAAAATTAGATGATTTGTATGTACTATCTATGAATAAGGAGAAACTAGTAACCCCTAACTGATTTATATTAGATATATCTATATAAGAACTTTCAATGGATTCCGTGCTTATAGCTATTGCGTCATAATAATTTGTTTTATTACCTGTAAAATAGAAATATGGATCTAAACTAGCACTAGATACTATTTCGCTTGTTATAGAACTACTAACTGCTTGATAATTTGATGTATTGTTTATTAATTTAGTTACTATAAGTTTATTTGAAACATTATCTAAGAATCCTCTTGGTCTTTTATGTATTGTGTTTTTATCTATATGAAATGATAGTTTTGCAGATACCAAATTCCCAAATAAATTTAAATTTCTAGTATCAAAATGTAATTGTGCAACTTTATTTGAATAATCTTGTTCTAAATTAGAATTCATATCAGCATACATACCAACACGTAAAACATCATCATCCTTTGTAACTCTATATCTACTATAAGCTAATGAAGGATTGGTATCTAATATATCATTTATATTGCTTGATGTATAATCCACATAACTATGAGAGCTATATATCGTATTTATAGTGGTTTTAAAGTCTTCAACAAAATCCACACTAATACTAGCAGTTATTTTTGATTGTAATAAATTATAAGAATCTATATACTTTTCACTAGAACTAAATATACGTAAATATGGTTGTGTTTTTGATGTTGCCGATATGTATATTTGATTTGGAGATACATCACATGATGTTACTTCACCTATACCATTAAATATATCTAAAAATTCTGAATTTATATCTTTAAAGTAATCGGTTTGCAATGTAAATACATCGTTATCTATATTAAAACTTCTAATTTCCGTACTATACTCGGTTCTAAAATCACTATTTAGCAATTGATTTCCACCTAAAACCATACATGTATCTTCTAAATCAAAATCGATTGATTTTATATCATACATATCCGATGCATCCGTTATAGTTGTTAGGTATTTATATGAATCACCATCCTTTTTTAATATATGAACATTACCATTTAATATTGTATTATAATATGCCATAATACCATTAACAACTAAATATTTTTTGGTTGTTGACCATTTAAATTTAAAACATTCAAATATCTGTATATTAGTATCTATATAAGTTGTGTTTACGTCGGATATATTACCGTTATCTATATTATATATTAAACCATTATCAATAGATGCCAATGCAATAACAGAATCATCTTCATTTAATTCCATAGATCTATATATATTTTCATCATTATCAAGTAAAGTTCTGGTTGATGTTAATGTATAAGAGTTTCCACTTAAAGTATATCTTCGTATAACTGTACCTATATTAGCAGACATTAAATATATAGAAGAACCATTAGATGTAACTGCTATATCTGCTACTTCTTGTGTAGGTAGTTCGTTTCCAATAGAAAGACCATCATTTAATGTGTTGTTAGATATAGTGTATATTTTATAATAAGGATCTTGTTTTGTTAATACGAATAATTTTGAACTATCCTTTGTAAATTGTAATTTACTTATTGGTGATGTTGGTTTTGAATCTATCGTTACACTAGATGTTAAATATGTATCATTATCATAAGAATATACATGAAGATACGGATTTTCATCAGTACCATAAGCAAATAATTTATTGCAATTGCTATACGCAGAATAACTAGAAGTAAGATTAAATATATATTGACTATCATCCACCGATATTTCTGTATATATTGATGACATATCACCAAATAATTCTTTATCCGAAATATCTATTGATTTTTTTATAAAATCATTAAATACTATTAAATGCAAATCTTTCGTTACATCTAAGTCTTCTATATTAATTGTTATTGATAAATTATTATTTATTTGACCATCTAAATGATTTAATTCACATAATATTTCATCATTATATACCGCATACGTATCTAAATTTATACTTGAATTTTCTATAGATGATATTATACCATTTAAATCAGTATATAGAGTTTCTTTTGATATATTTTTTGTGTATTTTGCTATATATAAAACATTACTTACGCCATTTGGTAAATTTTTATTTTTATATACTAATGAGTTTAACGGTATATTTATTGTAACTTCTGTTGAGTTTATACTTTTTAATTTTGGTACTATCTCTTGAACATTAAAAGTTAAAATCCCTACTTTAGATACATAGTTATTTTTTTCAATAGAAAATCCAACTTCCATATTTTCATTTTCACCATAAACTAATTCCAAGTCATGCGTTGTATTAAAAAAATCTGTATTTATATCAGATGAATATTTTAAATATCCTTGTTGTAATAAATTATATATAGCTAAACTCATGTATTACCCAAAAAAATAATATATTTATAATATAAAAATCTCTATAATAAATATAAAAAACTCTATTTATTATGAAGTTTCATATTTGAGATGATCCAATTGCAATCGGATTATATATATTTTCAATTTAAGATTTACTTTCAACAAAGTGATCCATTTATAACGGAATATATGTGGGATAGAGTAATTTTCTATAACGAAGTTACTCTATTCCGAACTTTTTACTATAAAAATATATATAATGATTATGTTAGATGGAAATTATTAAATATTTAATTTGTATATATGAATTCTTTTTTGTAAATTTGTAATTATAATTTTTAATTAATTAATATTAAGGTTAATATGTCACAATCATATGATAATCCACAAGAGTTTTATAGTAACTATATAAATGATAATTTATATAAAAAAAATCAAATACCAAAGAATACAAGTACTAAAGTAGGTATTGGTCTTCCTATGTTATTTCCGTTTATACATATGAAATTCTTTGATTCGTATCAAATGTTACGTAAACCAGATAATCACGTAGGTATATCTGTTATAGGTTCTATAACATCAATAGCTAGAAATAATATATGTGAAGCAGCAGAGCAACAAGGTTGCACTCATATTATGTTTTTAGATACTGATATGACTTTTCCACCAGATACTATTGAAAAACTATTAGCTCATGATAAAGATATAGTTGGTGGATTGTATTTTGAAAGATACCATCCATACAAACCTGCTGTATTTTGGAAACATCCTGATGGTAGTGGTGATTATGCTTTACCACACCATATACCATATGGGGAATTAATGGAATGTGATGCACTTGCAACTGGATGTATGCTTATTAAGATGGATGTATTTAAAAAACTATCTAAACCTTGGTTTGAATATAGAGTTGCAGAGTATGGTTCTAAAAAAGAGATTAAGTTTTATTCAGAAGATATAGTTTTCTGTGAAAGAGTTAAGGAATTAGGATATAAAATATTTGTAGATACTTCTATTGAATGTGGTCATCTATTAAATGATATTGAAGTTACACGACAATGGTGGGAATCTCAACCAAAAACCGATGTTATAGATAGATGAAACTAATACAATACGATATTAGACAACATATAAAACTTAAATATGTTAAATGGGATGGAAAGGTAATATATAGAGATTTATCTCTATTTAATATCATTTCAACTCCAATTATTTCATTTGATTTCACATCTATAAGCCCATTATCTAAACCGGAAGGTGAACTATTTTATATTGATTATGAATATGGAAATAAATGAGTGTCTAATATATTTTTTCATTGACGATATGCCTGATTACGAATTAGAAACATTCGTTCATGCATTATCTGATTTCATATATAGAAGACCTTATGATGATTATCTATTATTTGAAGATCATATTTACATTGAACAAGACACATATTTAGATATTATATATTACAAAGATATTTTTTCAAATTATAAAAAATGGAAGTTATTAAAATGACAAATGTTATTGCATATCATGGTAATGGTTTAGGATATACAAATAAAGATACTTATTTAGATTTAAAGGAGTATATTCTAAGTAAAGATACAAAATATAAATTACCAGATAATTTATTATGCCTTACTTGGTCAAATTATGTAGATAAAGTTACTGATGCAGAATTAACATATTCTAACCGTGGTTATGGTGATTTGATTAGATTGGGTATTGATGCTGGATTAGGTGATTGGTATCAATATAATAAAATAGTAAGTGCAAAAGACGAAAAAGAATGGGTTAATATAAATAAATATTTTTTATTAAAAGACTTTTTACTTACATATGATTTATCAAAGTATGATTATGTTATATGTATGGATGCAGGTGATGTTCTTATAGATGGAGATTTTAATGAATTAATAGAATATTTTGAAAGTTTAAATTGTAATACTTTATTCAATTCAGAAGTAAATATGTTTCACGACAAACGAACTCAATTATTTCAAGAGCAAGTTAATAGAGATAGTGGTATAGATGGTAAAGAAAAAAGATATAAATATCTAAACTCTGGATTTTATATAACTAGAAAAGATGAATTATATAAATTAGTTGATTTTGTATTAGAAGACTTCTTAACTATGCTTACTACAAGCGATCAATGTATATGTCATAATTATTATAAATTAAACTATCCAAATGTTAGAGTTGATTTAAATGATGATGTAACACAATGTTTATTTGATAATATCTATATTAGAGATACTGGATTTCATAATTTTATATATAAAAAATATGGAAAATAAAAAATTACATATTACTAAATATAGCATTAGAATTCATTATTGTAATTCTAACATATTTTTCAATAAAATGATTGTTCATCATAATAATTATGAAACTGTAAGAGAAGAAATCACAAACCAATTATTATATTTGTTAAAAAATAAATAATAATTTGGAATTGTAAAATTAATTTCGTAAGTTTGTAATGTTAGTTCAATTAATTAAAAAAATAAATGAATGAATTTGAATTAGATAAATTAAAGATATATATTGATAATGGATATATAAATCAGATTAAACATCCCGTTTATGATATATCATTATACAAATATACTCGTAAAACCGTCTTTGAAAGATATTGGGATGATTATACATTAAATTTAAGAGGAACTGTATTAGATTCAAATGGTTTAGTTGTATCTATGCCATTTCAGAAAATATTTAATTATACAGAAGATCAATCTATACATATAGACAGTAATTCGGAAGATACTCCTACATTAATATATGAGAAAATGGATGGTACTCTATTAACATTGTTTAATTACAATGGAAAATGGAATTTTGCTACACAACAGACATTTGACTCTGTATATACGGAAAGAGCTAAAAGTATATTTCAAAATAAATATTCAGAAGTTATACAATTATTAGATCCATCAAAAACATATATGTTTGAGTTAATATCTGATATATCACGTGTAGTTATAAATTATGATGATATAGATGATTTATATCTTATTGGTATAAGAGATAATATAACTCTTAAATATGATTGGATAGAATTTAATAATTTAAAATATAATATATCAACTCCAAAATTATATTTGTATTCTAGTAGTTCTTATGATGTATATAATTTTATATCAAATATAGAACATAATCCTGATTTAGAGAATAAAGAGGGTGTGGTTTTATATCAACCTATGTTAGATAGAGTAATTAAGTTTAAGACTAAAAAATATGTAGAATTACATAAAATACGTTCTACTATAAATGAAAACTCTATTTATAACTTTTTATTAGATAATAAAAATACTACAACAGAGGAAATGTTAGAGAATATACCTGATGAATGGTATGATATTATTAGAAAAACACAAAGAAAAATATATGAAGAAATGTATAGAATAATACAAGAAATTTCGGATACTATGTCTTCTAACGAATATATACTTAAATATATAACAGAGCCATCAAAATCAAATAGAAAGGATTTTGCTGAATCTATAAAAGATTTTAAATATAAATCTATTATATTTAAGTTTTTAGATGACAAGCAAGACACTGATATTATTTTTAAATATATTAAAAAAGAAAGAAAATAAATATGAATAGTTCATTTTATAATAACTTATTATCGTTAGGATTAGTTGTACAAGTTGTATTTCTAATAATGAAACTTATGGGATATGTGGATTGGGATTGGTTATTTGTTATGTATCCATTAGCTATATGTATTGGGTCGCAGATATTAGGTTTATTTGTAACAATAATATATGCGTTCGTAATAAAACTATTAATCAAAAAGGAACTTACCAGATTCGAAAGTTTAAACTCTAAATATGACATAGAGGAGTTAATTAAAAAATATTCAGGAAAAACAAATGAGTAATCTATTAGAAAGTTTATTGGTATTTAAGTTAAATGTTACTTTAAATGGTAAAGATATAGATGTAAAGGTAACAGTTAAAGATTTTACTCCTATTAGAATAGAACCTATGGTAAAATCAAATGAGTCATTATTAGATTTTATGAATATGAGCCAACATCAGAAGGCTGAGATTAATAATAGAATAACTAACCATTTAAATAGTGTTAGGGAGAATCTATCTAATGTTTACGTATAAGTATGATTTTAAAAAGATATATGATTTAATATATGAAATGGTAAATGACTTACAATATGTTCATGATATGTCATTTGCCGATTCTTTGATTTTAAATGATAAACTTGTTTTTATATATAATAGAAATATAAATTCAAATTATAATAAATTTGGTATTGATTTACAGCAGTATGTTTCTATTGTAGATGATACTTTAAAGTTAGAATTAGAGCAATACGATGATAGATACCAATATATAATAAAAACTAAATGGTAATGAAATATTTTTAAATTTAATTTGGAATTGTCAAATTAATTTTGTAATTTTGAATTGTTAGTTTAATCAAATGAAATCAATTCATCTACAACAATCAATATGATTGTAATTTTCTTGATTTTAACAATAAATGAAATTAGTTATTCAAAAAAAAATAATAAAAAGGAAAATTAAAAATGAATTTGAATGGTAGTATTACTCACTTTTATGCTAAAATAAGAAATCAACATTTATATCAACAAGATGGTAGGGAAGGTTTTCAGGATATAATAGTTTTTGGAATTCAATCAATTCCAGGAAGGGCAATAACTTTTCATATTTTAACAGATTGTGGAGCAGTAAGAAGTAGAGTTCCTATACATATGTTATCTTGGAAAGATGATGCTCCATTAATGGAATTAGATTATTTACAATTATGGGATAGTTTTGGATATGAATTTTCTGTTGTTGAATATGACTACTTAAAAGATTCAAGAGTTAAAGTTGTTTTGAAAGATAGATCTTCATTATGGGGTAATTATATGATGACTATTGATTGGTATAATAATGGTTATTCTGATGAACCTACACAATATAAAGCAGCACATTTGATTAAATTAGATAATGGTAATTTTACATTACAGCCAAACAACAGATTAATTTGGAAAGATATGTCATTTGTTACTAAACCATTTCCAAAAAAACCTGATTGGAAAGTTGATAATAAAGAATGGATATGTGAATCAAAATCAGACAAATGGATAATAAATTCAGATGATGATATTTATTATTATGATATTATAGATGAAAATAATTAAATTAAACTAATTAATAATTAATTTGGAATTGTCAAATTAATTTCGTAAGTTTGAATTGTTAGTTTAATCAAATAATAGAAAAATATAATGAATCAAGTTAGTTATTCAAAAGAAAATAATAAATTAGAATTATCAGTATCGATAGATAACTCATATACATACCTATTAACTACAGAAATAGTTATTGATAGTGGAGATTTTAACTATTCTATAAGAGCATTTGATACTTATGATGATTATGAACTAGTTAATATATCTAATACGTCACAAGTCGAAATATGCAAATCTTTTAATTTAAAGTTTCCTGATTATATGATGTCTATTCATAATAAACATAAAACGTTAGAAATTCATCATAAAATAAAATCTAAAAATTATACTCATAAAATAATATTAGTATATGACGAATCTAAAGGTATATTCACCGACGTATTTGAAATATCAGAAAATACCGCTATGTTTGTGGAAGAACAAGGTGGTGAGTTAGCATAATGAATATTATTAAATATAACATTTGAAAATGTAAAATCTTTTTTTGTAAATTTGTAATTATAATTAATTAAGGAATAATTAATGTCAGTTTTAGCAGTAAGAGTCTTAGAAGATTCAATAGAAATAGCATCTGATAGTTTGGTTACATATGGAATGAGAGTGCAGTCCGAAATAGAGGATTGTAAATTATTTAAAATCAGCGATAACTTTATAATTGGTGGTGTTGGTTATCTTAGAGATTTATCTTTAATGAAGATGTTTGCTACAGATTCAAAACCATCAGATAATAGCTACAAGAGTATATTTTTATATGTTTCAGATTATATATCATATATCAAAAAACATTATGATGAATATAGTCCGGAAGATTCTATTTACTAC
>Ga0099848_1000873_pt1 | contig 14109 bp, 14 predicted proteins | sample CB_VirMetaG_3_FD_78179 | JGI IMG/M metagenome (GOLD analysis project Ga0099848, IMG submission 78179) | Freshwater to marine saline gradient viral communities from Chesapeake Bay - CB_1508_1S Viral MetaG | ecosystem: Environmental > Aquatic > Marine > Coastal | place: USA: Chesapeake Bay... | reverse complement strand
GGGTGGCGATTCTTTTTACGCAAAGGATATGTATGCTGCACTTTATAATGATGATGCGGGAGGTAACACTGTTCCAACTACAGAAACTGTTTATATCTACAAAGACACCACGACAACAGGAATATTCACACTGGATGCTGTTACTGCGAGCAGCGCAGCTGAATTAGTGTTGAATATTGCAAACTCTTCTGCAGACACATATGAAGTACAGGTGTTTTGGCAGATTAATAACGCATCATATGATGCACCGTAAAACCTATTCATTTTTTTTCATATAAAAAATAAAGATGTTTGAAGAGAATCAATCTTTTCAATGGATTAAAGGTGATCACCTCGGTTTAATAGAAAAGGTTTCCTCTAAAGAGGATAACACTTGGGTTTACTTTGAGAGTGGGCGTAGAATTAATAAAAGCATTGCACAGGAGTTTTTGGTTGTAGTTGATGATGATTCAGTAATTCCGTTTGATCCCATTGAACAAACAAAACCTGAAGCAAAACAAAAGGTTGCACCTCAAAGTATTAAAAAAGAACTTAGTCCAATTGATAGTGTTGTGAGTTCTTTAAAACATGTTTCTCTTTTGAAACAAAGTGTAGATATAAAAGTTGAAATAAGTGTTCCAAAACCAGAGGTATATAACCTATTACAGGAAAGTTTTGGAGAAGAAGTTTTTGAATCAATTTTTAAAGGAGTTTTAGATAAATTAAGTGTTGAGACTTTAAAGGAGCAATTGGAAAAAAGCCTAGACAAGAAACTAAAATCCATATATAAATGATTAAAATAGTATTGGAGATTGCTTCAAACGGGGTGATTAAAACAATTAAAGATGATAATTTAAATGGAGCTGGGGAAGAAATGAACATAACTTCAGTTCATGAATTTGATGATAATAATCTCGAGAAGGCGGTTTTATTTTTGTATGAATTGGCTGAAGATTTAGGAATATCAACAGGTAACAAATACGAAAAGGAAGTGATAAGTATCACCACACAATGGGGTCATAAATACGAGCCATCAATTGAAGAAATTTCAAAAAAAATAGAAACACTTGAAGAAGAAGTGACTCTTTGGAAAAGTGCATTAAGTGAGCATGAAATTTAATTTTGTATACTCAAAAGATTCTCTTGCTTTAAGAAAAGTACTGAGTGATTTAAAATCTGAATGCTGTATAAGTTATCAGGATATCTTTAATAAACTTACAAAAAATGATGTTTATTCAACAGAACCGGCTGATGTAGTAGTTAATTCTTTTTTAATTAAAAAACTTGAAAAAGAATTGATTGGTGATCATCAAAGTCTTTATTATGTTATAAGCAGTCTTGAAGCAGAGGTTATAGAAAATGTAAAACATTTTGTAAAAGATTATATAGATGCTGATTTTTTCCTCTATATTGTAAATGAAGAAGAACTCTCATGTGATCTTTTTGAAGAAATTCACTATGTCAACTCAGAAAAAGACAAGATATTATCATAAAGGAGAGAAGATTTTTTGTCTCTTAACTTCTCACACCCATCCTAACGTATTCATTCCCGTTTCCGCAGTTGTGCAGGAAATGAAATGGGATGAAATTAATCCTATATACCGGGTTAAGATTATTCGTTTTTATGATAATATAACTTTTCTTAAAAAATACCTTAAAAGAATGAGGTTTTCAAATACGTTTGGAGCAAAACCAGGAGTATGGAAACTTGATGATGAAGATTTAAAAACTGTTACCGCACTTACCAAAAAGATCAGAGAGGGAGAAAAAAAATATTATTTAACAGTAGATTCAGTGCTTTGCACTAAATATGAACATGATATGAGAGAGCTTTTTGCAAAGCTTATTTTCTTTCTAATAGGTAGAGATCTCCAGTATATAAAAGAAAACAGTACACGAAGCTTTTATAGGGGTGATCTTAAATTTGATTCAATTCAGGAATTTAAAACACGATTTGAAAAGTTCTTTAGCGATAAATTTTCGGAGCAGGATTTAAAGAGATTCTTAGAAACCCTTTAATTTAGAGTATTTGAATATATAAAATAAAGGACTTTTATGCCATTAGGTAATATAAAGGGTGTTTTAAGCACAGAACAAAGAAGTTCGGCAAATCTTAATCCTGCTACTTCTTTGAAATTACAGGGCATAAGAGATCCAAATCTTTTTTCTGATTCTTCGAGTACATATTCTTCATACATATATAAAAGTGTAGCAGAAGCAGTAGAGGGAGATGTTGGGAATGCTAGTACTAGTTTGCCGTTTTCAGCTGTAAATCCATACGCCCTGTATCAATATAGAGGAATGTATGGTGGAGCGGGTGGTAATTATCCATCTGACTATCAAGACACAGATCAGTATAACAGGCTTGCGCGTCCTCAAAATGCAGATAACCCTACGGCTGCTCAGATTATTGATTATTTTAATGGTAGATATAAGGGTCTTTCTTATAATTATGGGGATTTTTTATACTGTAAGTATTACAAGAGAATTCCTAATAACTATATGATCACTCTTAGGAGATTTGCAACTCCAGTAGAGGATAATATTTATGATTTAGTTTATAGCCAATCCGGTAAGGACGGTGGAGATGATATACAGGCTCCAGCGAATGGATTAGATATTGCAAGAGCGGTTACCTGGATGTCAGAAGCTACTGGCAATAAATTAGAGGATATTCTTAAATTCAATTATGGATTTGGATGGAAAGAATTGGATTCTCAGGTTACAAGCCAGGAATCTTCACAGGGAAAGGGTGTTGCAGGAACCTCTTGGTATCAGGGTTTAGGAGGGGGAGCGGTCGGTAATTTAAAACAGGGAGCAGTAAATGCTCTTCTGGGTAAAAGCTATGCTGATATATTAAGGGCTGATTCTTTTGCAGGTGGAGATCCGCTTTTAACAACATATCCTAATTATGTTCTTGGACCCGTTAATGTTATTAATAAGATGACAGTTAGAGAGCCGGGTTTAAGTTTTGAATATCCAATAGATTTGACTTTTACTTATGAGTTGAAATCTTTCAATCATGTAAATCCAAGAATCGCAATGATTGATGTATTTTCAAACTTTATGACTTTGACATACAATAACGCCCCTTTCTTTGGAGGAGCAAACAGATTTTATGGAGCAGCAGGTCATATTAAATTTCCATTTGGAGATATTGGAAAACTTAGAGCAGGAGATCCTGTTGGTTATATGACAAGTGTTGTAGGAGATGCTTCAAGCTCTTTACAAAATGTTCTTAGTACAGGTGATGGTGGTGTAGGTCTGAATTTTGGAGCAATTAAAGATTTTGTAATCAAAGGTGCAACTAACGCATTAGGTGGATTGCTAAATGGAATAGCAAGTAAATTCTTTGGATCAAACGCCACTGGAGTTGCAGTTCCAGCCTTTCTTTCAGGTCAACCAACCGGATCATGGCATATTACGGTTGGAAACCCATTGAACCCTATTTTAATGATGGGTAATATGGTTTGTGAAAAAACTGAGGTTAATTTTAAAGGTGGGCTGGGAAATGATGATTTTCCAACTACGGTTGAATTTAAAGTAACTCTTAAACCAGCTCGCCCAAGAGATAAATCAGATATTGAAAATATGTTAAATGCTGGCCATGGTAGAGTGTATGCGAGGGCTAATAATGTTAACGATTTAATTGGTGACGTTCTAAACATTTCAGGTAAGGATGAAAAACTTCAACCATATTCTCAGCTCAATAGAGGAACTAATAGTGGTGGAAGCCTTAACTACAGAAATGGATCTAGATTAACTCCCGGAGAACAAAAAGTGGCGTCAGCATTGGCCCAAGGAGAGGCCTCTATTAGACGTAATTTAACAGGAGCTTCTGAATCGGAAATTGCAAAAACAGCGTTGTTCGCATTACAATAATGAATATTCGTTCTCTAGTATACAAAAATCAAATTACGGATCCTGCTACACAGGAATCTTATTTGGACCTGACCTTTCCAAGCTTTCGTTATAGAAAAGCAAATGTGTTAGCAGCATTTAGAGTTTCGCCGCTGGAAGAAGGACGACCTGATTTGATTTCAATAAAGTTTTATGGATCACCAAGTTATATTGATGCAATTCTTTCTTACAATAGAATTTTTAATCCATTTTCAATTAAGGATGGAGATCTGCTAATTATACCAGATGTTTCTAATGAGAGAGAAGTTTATGATATTCCAAGCGCACAAGAAACTAATACTTCACCTCTTTCAACATTTACAGATACTGCAAGATTGAGTACTCAAGACGCTAACAGAATTGAAAGACTTAAAAAAATTGCTGAAAAGAAAGCAAATGGAAATAAAAACCCAGCACCACCAAATATTTTACAACCCGGTAAAGAGGCAAAAAGTGCGGTCGATGGAGCTATAATTCTTGGAAACAATTTAAATTCTAGGGAGGGCATGGTATGAGTGAAATTAAAAGATCTATACTTGCAATTACTGAACCGACACTACAACTGGATAAATTTGCAATCCCTGATTTAGAAACACCTAACGCAGAGGGACCAATTACCCAGTCAAAGGTTTCTAAAATGTTGGGTTCAATATTTCCTGGCGTAGAAATAAATGGGTTTAAGATTCCATTTGAAAGTATCACAACATTTGAACTGAATGTTGGAGGATTTTTGCCGACTCTTAGTTTAAGATTCTATGATCAATCAGGTAATTTTTCTTCTAAACACTATCCACAGGATGGTATGCCCGTAAAAGTTTACCTTAAATCAAGCGGAGATGAAAGAACGTTTAAACCTATAAGAATAGATTTTACTACTGACAACATTCTAAGTTCCACGAACTCTGATAATAGTATTCTTTACTCACTTTCTGGTAAAATGAGAATCCCTAATTTGTTTACTGAATTTCAGGAATCGTACCAGGGATCTAGTTTTGATGTTCTTTTAGAACTTAGTGAAAAACTTCAACTGGGGTTTGCAACCAACTTAGACGGTACTAATGATACAATGACGTGGATCAATCCTCATGACACGAGAGAGAAGTTCATCAGAGATATAAGTGCTAATTCATATATTTCAGATGAGTCATTCCTGGATGTTTTTGTTGATCCATATTATTACCTAACATTGGTTGATATGAATCCATTGTTTGATATAGATGAACAGCTCGAATCTTCTCTTTTGTATGCTTCGGGATATACTTCAATTTCAAATGGTCTCGAAGACAAAGGAACCGCAATAGGCAGATTTATTACTAATCACTTAAGTCTGAATGGAACGGATAGATTCATTTTGAGATTTTCCATGATGAACAACACAGGTTATTTTGCTGATAAGAATGGATATAAAAGATATTCACAGTTTTATAATCTGGATGACAAAGAATTTGTAAGTGAATACGTAGATCCGCTAACCACTCCAGGAACGGATAATATGATTCACCTTAAAGGAAGATATGTTGGTGATGTTGAAAGCCGCGTTCCAGAGGGAATCGCACAAAGTCAAAACAAATATAAGTATTTAGGAAGATTTACATCTGAAACTGTGCATGATAACTATGCATATGCATCGATTCTTAATTATCAAAATCTTGAAGAGGTTCAAAAAATGGGGATGATTGTAGAATTGACTCAGGTTAACACTACACTTACCAGAGGCCAAAGGTTGGCTGTTCAAATTTATGATACTGATATAAGACAAAAAAAGGCTCAACAATCAACCGAAACAGCTGCTCAATTAACTGGAACTACTGACGGGGATCTGAGTATATCAGATAAGTCAAACGAAAATATGTATGATGATCCAAACAAAATGACATATAACCAATATTTAAGTGGTTTTTATGTAATTGACCAGATTTCATATCTATTTTCTTATCCAGGACCTATGACAATGAGACTAAGATTAATACGCAGAGAGTTTAATCCTCCCGCATAAATAAATAACATAATATGGCATTTGTTACACCCGCACAGGAAGCTTTAGTCACAGGCGGAGCAGATATTCTTCGCAGGGCTGGGCTTGCGAATTTAGATAAGGATGTTGATAGCTTTAGAAGGGCCAACTCCATTGCAACTGGAGGGTTTAGCACTTCGAAAAAATCTGCCTGGACACGATTTGATGATCCTACATATGTTAGCTTTAGATTACAGTTTAATTTTTATCAGAGTCCTTTATTTGCAAACTCAATAAGCACTGGCATTTTATCAAACATTTCTAATACTCCTGTTCAAGATAATGCAATATCTCTTTTAAAGAAGGTTGCCCCAAACAGATCACAGTATCTTTCGCAGTTTGCAAAAACCTTGTATGATATTCAAAACAATAGTCACTATATCTTTACGGGAGTAACCGGTATCGATACAGCATGGGAAAAATCAATCAGTGCTCTTAATGATCCATATGTAGGTGGAGACGATTCTGTTATTTCTATTTCAATGCTTGAATCGGTTGATTTTAAATCAACTGCGCTCATGACTTTATATCGTTTAGCGATGTATGACATGAAGCACAGAAGAACTATTGTTCCAATCAATTTAAGATTTTTTGATGTTGATATCTACATTCAAGAGATACGTAATTTTAGAAAAACTTTAAATGCAATTACTGCCTTTCAGGCCGTTGCTGGTGGTTCGGCAAATTTAACAGCAGGAGAGTTTGTTAATAGTAATATATCAACTGTAATTTACAGATTTAAAGATTGTGAATGGAAACCAGAAGCTTCAAAAACTCTATATGAAAGTTTAACGAGCACACCAACCGACCAAGCAAAACAGACTATTTCTTTTACCTACAATGATTTTGAAATTGAAACGGAAATTCTAGCTTTAGAAGGTAGTTTAGTTGATAAAACCTACTCTTCACTTGGATCTTCGATTTTGGCCACGGGCGGAGATGGTCCAAGCTCGCTGATAGAAAAAATTAAAGATGAAGCCCCGAGTTTAATTCTTAAACAGGCTGGAAGGTTATTAAAAAACTCAACACTTACACTTGGGAGAGTTCCTTTAAGTAATCCAGAAGCAGATGCTGAAATTAGAAAATCCTTTGCTCAAACTTTTACAGCTGCAAATTTAGCTCAAGGCTCATTGGATTCCGGACAAACAGTTGGATTTATAGCACCTCAATTAGATACAACGCTTGATCCTATAAAGGCATTTGACACTCCAACACAAAGTGTTCCTAATTTACCAGGTAATGTGTCTGCATTTGATGCACAAACAGGTTCAACTGCACCTTTAGGTGAAGATAATATTTTTTCAGGATTCAACACACCTTCGGTAGAAATAGGTGAAGAAAATGTTTATTCAGGTGAAAACCCATTTGAACCAGCTCCGTTAACACCATCCAATGTGCTTGGAGATGCGTTACCTCCAGGTCCACTAACGTCATCAAATGTTTTTAGATAATGCCTCAGTTAGGAAACATAACGGATGATAATTTAGTAGGTACCTTTTGGTTAGGAAAGATAGTTGATGTAGAAGATCCTAACCAAGAAGGAAGATGCAGAATCAGGGTTTATGGAAAGTTTGACGCTCGCGTAAACCCTGATGATGCAAACAGTGATTACTTAATTCCAGATGATCATCTTCCGTGGGCGTATCCTAGCTTTTCATCAGCCGATGGAAGCGCAAGTGGAAGCGGTCAACTTTCAGTTCCAAAATTAGGCAGCGTTGTATCACTGTATTTTGACAACGGTAACATCTATACACCAATATATTATGGTGCAGTACATCCTAGTGATGAATTAAAAGCTGAGATTAGTAACTCATACCAAAATTCTCATGTTGTTATTTATGATACTGCGTTTGGTTTAGATGAGGATGGAAACAACACAAGGACTGGTGAATCAATCAAGTTATTTTTTACCGAAGAAAAGGGTTTAATGATTGATTATGCAACTACAAAAGGTTCATCATTAATTAATATCAAACCCGATAGCACAATTGAAATTGTAAGTTTAAACAATACTGAAATTACATGCAAAGATGCAATCATAAAATCTGAAAATGTAATAATTGATCATTCAAATTCTATTGAATTAGGTAGTGGTGCCACTGAAAAATTAGTTTTAGGAGATACCTTTTTAGCTTTCTTTAATCAACACACTCACATTGGTAATTTAGGTGCTCCAACATCCCCTCCAGTGATACCTATGACACCTCTTCAACATTTGAGTAATAAACAAGTTAAAACCAAATAATTATGGCAGCTGATTTTGGAATAAAGGTTGAAATCATCCCCGAAGAAGCCCTTCAAGCTGAGATAGACAAAATTGTTTTGTGTCTTAAAAATTCTGGTATAGAGATAGAAACAAATATCGATGAACCAGGTTTAGGCGCATTAATTGCTACATTAATTAGATCTATTGAGAAAGCAATTATTTCAGCATACGAACCGATAATAGCATTAGTAGGTGTAGTTACAGAAGCAATTGATGCGGGACTAAACGCGATCTCAGTTTTTATAAATAAAATTGTTGATGTCGTTGAAGCAATTGCTGAACTTTTAAGTAATTTACCCCTTTCAATTATAGAATTTATTGTAAATAAAATCCTTGAACCAATTACAAAAAATATTAACATTCCATTTCCAAATGTTCAAGGAATCATTGAAATTATTAGCGGCAAAGTAAATTTAATTGATATCGATTGGAGAAAATGGCTTCAAGAAGGAAAATTAACAATCCCCCAAAAGCTAAAAGATAAAGGACAAGAAAAAATAGATCAAGTTATGACTCTTTTTGATAGTCTCGATGGAGTTGGCGCGGCATTTTTAAAGATTTTAGAACTTCTTTTATTTCCTTTAAAATTTGCTATTAAAACCATTGAATCTGTTCTTAGAAAAACCGCTGAATTGGCAAAGAATTTGTTTGATGCTATAAATGAAATTGTATCTTTAATCAGCAACCCTGTTCAGTTTGTTTTAGATTTTATTGCAGGAATTTTTGCAGATGTTTTAGCGCCAATAATTCAAAAATTTGTTCCTAATTTAAATACAGAAGATATTGAAGCGTTTGTTGCTAAGTTTAAAGAACTGATTTCATCTATTTTTGCTATAGGTGCGATTAAAATTAATATTGATGAATGGATTGAACAGCTTCCTCCACCTTTAAAAGCGATCTTCAAACAAGTTGGTGCTTTTATTAAATTAATTCAGTGCTTTATTTTCTGGTTAGTAGGATTGCTTGGTAACCCTCAGACTATTTTAAATATTTTCGGTTTGGGTGGAGGCGGATTTAAACTTCCACCGGTTAAATCCACTTTTTATAGAGCTCAGTCAAAAACTTTTACAATTACTGATATATCAGCTAATGATTTGTTGAAATTACTTAAAGCAGGGGATAAGATAATAATTCAAGTACCCTCTCGTCCTAACAGAGATGGAAGCGTAAGTCCAGCTTTCACTAAAGAAGCAACAGTTGTTAGCATAACTCGCACCAGTTACCCTAATGTTAACGATCTAACTGTATTAGAGTCAATTTTAGATAGCGATCTTGCTGCTAATTTAAAAATCACTAAGAAAATTTGAGTATATATAAAGTAGTTTAACCTCGTTGTTTATAAAAAAAATGCCCAAGCAAAAGATAACATTTTATCCAAATCCAGAAGATCCATTTGAATCAAAAGTTTTAGAATTAAATGTTCCAAAAGGAACCAAAATATTAAGTAAAGAACCATATCTTGAAGAATTGTTGGCGCTTTACGAAGGTCATACAAATATACCATCTTATAACTCTGGTGATATAGTAGAAGCAAAAGTTCAATACATTAATGCAAGTAATGAAGCTGTCATCGACTTAGGAGCAGAAACTGCCTTTATTCCTCTTCACAAAGAAAAAGAAAAGTATAGGGATTACTTAAGTCCCGGTCAACTTGTTAAAGTTGAGTTAATTAGAAAAAAGGATCACATAGAAGCTAGTTTTGGGGATGTTCTTCAGAGAGAAAAGCAGAATGAATTAATGACCTCAATTGGAAAAGAGATAGGATTTTATGGAGTTGTTAAAGAGTTAATTCAAGGAGGTTATATGGTGAGTGTAGACGAGGTTGAAACTTTTATGCCAGGATCTCTCGCAGGAGTAAATAAACTTTGGAACTTTGAAGCAATGTTAGGTAAAGAAATAATTGTAGTTCCAATAAATTATTCAAAAGAAAAAGGAACTGTAGTAGTTTCACATAGAGAATATCTTAAAACTCAAATTCCACGAAAAATTGAAGACTTAACTCAAAATATTGAGCAAAAAATTGAAGGATTTGTTACAGGTACTACTCAATTTGGAGTATTTGCTGAATTCAATGAATGTTTAACTGGTATGATACCTGCTGATGAATTAGAAGAAAGCTTAAGTAATTTTAACAGTAAGCTAATTCAACCTGGTGATAAGATTGAGTTTTTTATTAAGCAGATAATTCACGAAAATAAGATCATTTTAAGTCAAAAAGGTCCTTCAATTGACCCTTGGAAAGATGCTGATAAAAAGTATACCCCTGGATCAATCGCAAACGGTGTAGTTACAAAGATCGTAAAATATGGGGCATTTGTTGAATTAGAGAAAGGTCTTGCCGGTCTTTTACACTCAAATGATCTGAAGGATACTGAAATTAAAAATGGCCAAACCATAAAAGTTAAGGTTTTAAAAATTGATTCAGTAAATAGAAAGATAGTTTATTCTTTGCCTTGATATATAAAAGAAAAGGTAAATGTTATCCTTACAGGATCGATCACAGATTTTTTCTGACTTACGATTAGCTTTTATTATTGATTTCAATACAAAAGAGGGGTTTGATAAAACCAAATCCCTCTTATCTTCTTTTTTAGAGGATCAGATCTTTCAAAATACTGCTTTCATTACATCTTCATCTCCATTCAATAGATTTGAGTTAGAAAAAAGGTTTGAAAGAGGTGGTAATTCATATAGGCTTTCAACACCAATGTTACCTTTCTTGAATTCAAAATCTCTTTTGAATAAAATATTAGGATGGGTTAAAGAAAATGGAGAAACAAACCAAAGTTCTGATTTATATTGTGTTATAGGCACTAAGAAAGGAAGCTTTTTGGATTTAAGAAAAATGAATTTTTTAAAGCTAATTATGCTTTTTAATGAAGACAAAGTTCTTAAAGACTTTCCAAGACAAAATCACGTTTTCTCTAGACCAATTAAAAAACTTTTGTCTTTGGATTTTGATCCACTAATAAATGTGTCTCCAATTAAGAAAAGTTTTGCGGTTGAGTTTGGAGGTCCGTTTTCTAACTATTTAGTTCTTAAGTATTTTGGAGGAAAAGACTATGAAAATAAGAAGTCAAAAATATTTGAAGGGATTGATGAATTTGTTGAATCTCTCGTAACAAGCATCCAAGATCCTAATTTAAGTATTGATGAAAAGGAAAGACTAAAAAAGATTCAAAATCAACGAGAACATCTTGTTCAATCTCTAAGAAATCTTTCTGTTTTTAAAGAATCATTTCCTAAAATCAAATTTACTATTGATTTAAGTACACATGATTCTCGTATTCACAGTTTTTTTGCAACAATTAGAACTCGTTTGCTTGATATTATTAGGGATTCTGGAATGTCCGAAGGTTATATCAACTATGATTCTGATCAAAGTAAATTTCAAATTAAAGAAGGTGATCTTAAGAACTCTTTCTTTTTAGAAGGGGTGGATATTTTAGAAAGTGAAGTAGGAGGAATGATTGTTGATTGCGATATTTTTGAATCAAACCTAGATAATTGTTACATAAGCAAATCAAATCTTTTCTCTGAAACTACAGCCAAGTCTAGTTATCTCTTAGATTCATATGTTAACGGTTCAAGCAAACTTATTGATTGTCATTTCACAGGTAGAAATGGTATCATGATTGGGGAGATGGAAGGAGGAGTTTTTGAGAGTGGTAAAATAAATAATATGTCAAGAATTTCAAACACAACACGGGTTCTTGAATATGAAAAGATAAAATAATATGGCTACACCCGCTGAAATAAGATGTCTTGATAATTTTATCAATGAAGTCACTCAAGAACTCACAGTTTCTTGTCAATTACCATACAGTATTCCCAAAAAAGAAATTGCTCGTATTATCGAAAGAGCAAAACAGTGGTTTTACAAACACTACGAGTATTCTGTAGAAGAAAAATATCTTGCTCTTACCCCTGAAGAGTATCACAAAAACACTGAAGCTTTTAGAAAGACAGGTGAAATAACTTTACCAAATTCTGTTTGGGCTGTAAACGCAGTTTTCCAACTCCAGCGGTTCAGCGGTGAAGATGGAGGATTCAGTAACTGGAGTTTTAACTCAAGCGATACTGATTTTGCTCTTGATAAATGGATCTATAACGCTTATTATGGAGGTGGAGAGGGTATTGCATCAGAAAACTTGATGTATTTTGTTATCAATGAGTATTTTGTTGATAATGCTAGACAGGTTCTCCAAAACACAATGTCTTACACCTTTAACTATCTAAATCATAAATTTAGATTTTTAGGTGAGAAACCTGTTTATACTGTTGTTTTTCAGGTCTATACTAAAATTGATGATTGTAGTCTTTTTGGAGATGAAATTTTCTTTAGATATGTTGTAGCTCGATGTAAACAACAACTCGCAAGAGTTATGGGAACCTTCACCTATAATCTTCCAGGCGGTATTACAATTAATTACGATCTGTATAAATCAGAGGGAGACGAAGAGATTGCAGCTATAACAGAAGAAATTAAAACTGACGAAGGAACAGATTACTTCTTTACAGCTTAATACTACAATACTATATTTCTGCTACGGATATATAAAAAAAATATGCAGAAATGAGTCTAGACATTTACAGCAGGGATGATTCTGTAAGTAAGTATAATCCCAATCAGTTAGAAGTGTCTGATGATATTTCTTTGCTTATTCTGCAGATAGAAAATCTGCTATTTACCAACAAAAATGAGGTTCTAGGAAGTAGTGATTTTGGGGCTTCTTTAGAGAGTGAAGTTTTACGTACATCTTTTAGTTCTGGTCAAATTGAAACAAGAATTTCAAATTTAATTGCAACTTACTGTCCACTTGCAACAAGATTCAATGTTGGAGTGAATGTGCAGTTTTATGATCTGAATAACGATTCAGCATTTGGGGCATTATTAGATGTTACAGTAAACGATAAAAAGATAGTTTCATTTCTATTCTAAAATTATAAATATACATGGCAGATTCTTTTTTATTTAAAAATAGGATAAGAGCTCAACAGCTTTATAATGATGCTTTTGTTTATCTGTCAGAAAAGTATCAACAATCGTCTGATCTTTTTACACCAGCATCACCATTTGGACAAATACTTTCTGTAGTGTCAAATATAAGTGAGCTCATATTCTATTATATTGAGGCTGCAATTACAGAACTTAACATAAGTAGAGCTAGAAATGCTCAATCTATTTTTGGTCTTTCAAGATTAACCGGTCATAATCCATCACGAGGAGTTTCGGCATTTGGTTCAATACAGTTAAATATTGCCCCAGGAGCAGCATCTCAAATTTCCGGAAACACTCTAAGGATTCCAAACTATTGTGCACTTAATTGTGAAACAAATGGTTTGACCTATTTTTTAGATTTAGGAAGTGATGAATTCATTGCAATTGATAAAACTTCTCTTACGCCTCAGCAGGTTACTATTGTCCAGGGCTTAGTACAGACACAAGATTTCACAGGAACAGGATTTCCATTACAAAGCTTTTCAATTAATACTTTGGATCCTTCTGACGATCAAAGAATTAAAGTTACTGTAAATGGTGTTGATTATCCAGTTGAAGATTCTCTATATGATTTAGGAAACAATGAACCAGGGTGTTTAGTTAAAACAGGTATTAATGGAGGTTTAGATGTGTATTTTGGAACTGGAAACTTTGGAGCAATTCCTTCACAGGGATCTAAAATTACAATTCAATATGTTCAAACTGCAGGCCTTTCTGGAAATCTTGATACTGCTAATAATATTGCATTTACTTTTACCACAGAAGGGGTAGATGAGCTTGGGAATGAAATTAATCTTAATGAAGTTTTATCAATAAAACTTGTCAGCAAACCAATCTTTGGTGCAAATAATGAAGATCCCGAGTTTACTCGCCTTATTGCTCCATATGCAAGCAAATCCTTTGTACTCGCTAATCCAAGTAATTACATTTATTTTTTAAAAAAATACG